>Ga0209659_1001942_pt1 | contig 11612 bp, 10 predicted proteins | sample SaaInlLV_10m_DNA_FD_184658 | JGI IMG/M metagenome (GOLD analysis project Ga0209659, IMG submission 184658) | Marine microbial communities from expanding oxygen minimum zones in the Saanich Inlet - SI072_LV_10m_DNA (SPAdes) (version 2) | ecosystem: Environmental > Aquatic > Marine > Intertidal... | reverse complement strand
CGGTGATGGTGCTTTTTGTAGTGTAAATCAACAAGATGATAATGTACGTTATGTCTCTTCTCAATTTTTGAATATGAGACGCCAAAGCTCCACAGGAAACAGAAATATAAGCCGAACAATACGTACCGAAGTAGGTGGAGATGACGGTGTGTGGTTTATCAATCCATTTGAAATAAACAACCTAGATGGTGACCAAATATATGTGCCTACTCGATCCAAAGTATTTAGAAGTACGAATGCGGGAGATACTTGGGAATCGCTTACCGATGTAATACCAGGCGAGCAGTTCTCCGTAGGGTTGAGCAGCAGTACAAATCCCATTGCCTACATAGGCGGTACAGCATCACGCTTATACTACGTAGAAAATGCAGCTACATCTGTGGCCGGAGACGAGCTGCCAGTTTGGGATCCTCAAAACTTACCAAACCGTGCTTTCTTAGGTGGCACTATAGGCTGTATAGAAGTAGACCCTACTGACGAAACGACGATATACTGCGGATTCGTAAACATAGATACCGATAGTAGAATATGGCGAATAAGACACGCCAATAGCGACTCGGCACAGTATGATGACATAGGTGCAAATCTCCCTGAGAGTGTACCCGTGAATTGGATAGAAGTAGATCCCGAAATGACCGATCACATCTTGATAGGAACTGATTATGGATTATATACTTCGCTTAATGCAGGCCAAAGCTGGCAAAAAGAGGAGCGTTTCCCTAACGTACCTGTAGATCAAGTAAGATTAAGACACAGCGATAGAAAATTGTTTATCTACACCCACGGAAGAGGGATTTGGACGGCAGACCTGAAAGACAATCTCGTAGCTAGCGTTAGAGCAAAAAATGTGCTTGACATTAACGTATATCCTAACCCTGCTACAGACCACATAAAGATAGCTGGTCAAGTGCAACAAGTAACCATATACAACTCCAACGGGCAGAAGATACTAAGCACTAATGACCTACGCATTAACACGCAAAACTGGATACCCGGAACATACTTTTTAGAAGCGACACAAGGAGATGCTCGTACCGTTAAGAAAATAATTATAAATAGATAATCATTAAAAGCTATTTATGAAAAGCATTCTGTACTGCAGGGTGCTTTTTTATGTACGGCACTTTATGAAAGGTCTGAGACGATAGCCTCTCGCTGAGCAACAATAGACTGACGCGTCTCATCACTTATGCTCTTCCATCGTAATTCATCTCTGAGGTAAGGCAATGTGTCTACTAGTCTGTACCAGCAGATACTCCCATATATTCCTAGTGTGCCCAATATGAAGAGTATAATACCACTGCTCCATACAGATAGGGTTACAAAAGTGGCTATCATAATGATCAAGCCCATTACCATGGCACTTCCTACTTTTATGGAGTCGTGAAAAACAATGTTACGTATCTTCGATTTTACCAATTTATCAATACCCCACCATGCTATCACCCATACCACGTATATAGGGAAACTTACACCAGCCGTGAGTAGAGCTACGAGTACAGATAATACATCAAACGAACGGCTACTAACGTTGGCATCGCCTACCTTGTGCTTTTTTAAACTAGCCATATACGTCTGTACCTTAGATGCTAAATCCTCACCCATTTGATTAGCTTTAGCAATGGACAGTTTCCAAGTTTTCAATGTTTTGAAAGCAAGCGGCCTGTAGTTTTCATTTATCATTAGGCGATGTAGGAACTCTTTCTCTTCGGTATAGCCCCCTTTGGTTATTACAACATTCTCATCAAAATTTTCTTGTACTTTGCTTGTAACCCAATTGCCAAAGCTCCTCTCGTCGGCCTTTATTTCATCTACGTGATCTAATAGTCGTATCGGTGTACCGTAAGTGACATGTACCGTTTGCATCAGTGTGCCAAACTCACTATAATTTAGAGCCGTAGGCAAAACATAAAGGTCGAGTGTAAAGTCACTACGCTTCATCATATCTACCGCCATGTTTCCCGTACCGTTTTTTAGTCTTCGTACAGCCTTCTCTGGGTATGAATTGCCTTCGGTAAAGATAAGAATACTATGATTGATTTTAAAGTGCTCGTACACTTCTTCCATCGTTTGAGCATTGCCCTTGCGAGCGACGTGTGCTGCTGCATCGCGACTTCTGAAAATAGGTAACAAACGCATACCACGCAGTATATAGTTGGGCAGTGGTTTTAAGAATGTATCGCCACGTGTAAGTGTGTAAATACGTTTACCTGAGATATGCTCAAAAACTACACCATCCAAGAACGAATTGGGGTGATTACACGCCACTAGTACCGGAGCATCCTTTGGGAAATTATCTTCGTTTTCAAAATGAATTTTACGAAAAATAATACCTACCGGTAGTCGCAGTAAATTCCTGCATATATGAAATATCCACTCATTAACCATGGCTACAATATTACAGTTCCTATTTGGTCTGTTATTTTTTTTCTAAATTCTTGTAAATTGGCGTGCACATTTTGACAGATCATTATGTCTTCTTCTGTCTCAGCTACCTGTAGTTTCTCTTGGTTTTCCTTCATCAACATCTCTATATGATTAAGCTTGAGGTAATTCAAGTTTTGTACGACCTCATGCTTGTAATTGTCTTCATCCGTCTTTACGATTTTTTCAAAATTCTCCTCCCATCCCTTGCTCAAACTATGACGTCGGCTCAACACTTCTGCCGCCAATTTGCACGTGCTTGCGTTGCGTATGAAATACAACTCATTGAGTACCTTATGCTCTTGCCAGTAGGAATATGCCTCTTTGAAAATAGCTGCAAACTCCTCCGAAACTGGCCATATTTCATCTTCTTCTAATTCATTAAAGATAAACTGAGCCACATTTTGCTCCTCGTCAAATTCTCTATCGGCATACAGTATGAGAGATTTTAGTAGGTCTTCTTCTTGATGATTTTTCTTATTTGCCAGCAGAGCCTCTGGCGTCTTAAAATCGGTATAGTCTGGCACATAGTCAAACCCAGCCGGCGGGCCATCTGGAGCAGGAGGCCCCTGCTGCTCTGCCATACGACTCTCCCTGCGTTGTTCCCGTTCTTTTTGCTTACGGTTGTCCAGCTTAAACTTATTGACCTCATCTACCAATATGCGTTCGGGTATCTCCAGCAGGCTAGCCGTCTCATTGATAAACGCTGCTCTTTTTAGCGGATCGGGAAGTGCTGCTATATTCTCGGCTATGTTGCGTGCCGTTTCCGCTTTTTTGATGGGGTCATTTTTGCTTTCGCCCATCTTCACCTCTGTAATAAGCTGAATAAAATTTTGTGATTTTTGAGCTACATAATTCTCAAATTCTGACGTTCCTCTTTTCTGAATAAAACTATCAGGGTCTTCATCCTCTGGGAACAAAGCTACCTTCACATTCAGATCTGCTCCGAGTAGTGTTTTTACGTGTTTCAAACTGGCATTTACCCCTGCGGTATCACCGTCAAACAACATGGTAATATTATGGGTAAATCGCTTGAGTAGGCGTGCCTGCTCCTCTGTAAATGCTGTACCACTCGCCGCCACTACATTTTCTACTCCGCTTTGGTTCAGACTTACCACGTCCATATATCCCTCCACTAGGTACACCTCGTCCTTTACACGGATATCATTTTTAGATACACTAAGTCCGTATAGCTCCTTGCGTTTTTCATACACTACTGTCTCGGGGCTATTGAGGTACTTGGGAGCTTTGGTGTCTTTTTTTATGATTCTACCCCCAAAACCGAGCACCCTACCACTTACATTGAAAATAGGGAAAACAATACGCTCTATAAATGTATCTCTGAGATTGCCCTCTACGATTCCACCGTCGTCATTTATCTTTTTTACCAGACCCGCATCGTACAGCTGCTGAACTGTGTAGCCGTTTTTGATTCCTTCTTGCAGCAGATGATTCTTTTGCGTGCCGCTTAGCCCAATACTAAATTTATCAATCGTTTGCTGATTGATGCCTCGCTCGGTAAGATAGGGTTTGTAGATGACCTTGCCATCTTGACTTTCGTTTAGTCGCTCATAAAAATGCTTGCGGGCAAACTCTAGGCAGGCATAAACACCTTCTTTTACCCGAGCCTCTTCTTTAAGCTCATTTACGTCTATCTGTCCTTCTTCTATCTCAATGTTATACCTATCTGCCAAATGCTTAATAGCCAGCGGATAAGACAACCCTTCGTGCTCCATGATAAATTGGAAGATATTGCCACCCTTGCCGCAGCTAAAGCATTTGTAAATGCCCTTGGTAGGCGAAACACTCATACTGGCATTTTTATCATCGTGAAAAGGACAAAGCCCTTTATAATTAGCACCGGCCCTTTTCAGAGAGACGTACTCTCCCACCACCTCTTCTATAGGTGCTACGTCAAATATTTTGTCAATGACCGCTGGTGGTATCATTACGTATTACAAATAAACAATATTTCTTGTAGGAACACGCCTTGAAGGCGTGTTCCTACAAAACATGTTCCTGTAAAATCATTTACCTTTGTCCTATGAACCTATCAGATAGGATAAAACAACTCGCAGAGCAGCATTTTGATGACTTGGTGGCTACACGCCGACACCTGCACAGTCAACCCGAATTGAGTTTTGAAGAATATGAAACCACACAATTCATAGCCGAACAACTGCAAGCAAATGGTTATGATTTGCAAAAAATTACAGAAACGGGTGGCTATATAGACATAAAGGGAAAGAACCCCGAGAGCAAGACCATTGCCCTGCGTGGTGACATAGATGCTTTGCCTATCCTAGAGCAAAATGAGGTAGATTATAAATCTAAAAACGAGGGTAAAATGCACGCCTGTGGTCACGATGTACACACTACCTGCCTGCTTGGTGCTATTCGTATTTTGGATGAGTTGAAGGACGAATTTGAAGGGACGATACGCTGTATATTTCAACCGGGAGAAGAAAGACTCCCAGGTGGTGCGAGCATAATGATAAAAAATGGAGTGCTTCAAAATCCGAGTGTAGAAAAAATACTCGGCCAACACGTGATGCCGCTCATAGACGCAGGTAAGGTTGGTTTTCGCTCTGGACTGTATATGGCTAGTGCTGATGAGATACACATCAAAGTAATAGGCAAAGGTGGTCACGGAGCACATCCGCACCAAAATATAGACCCTGTAGTGGTAGCAGCACAAATCATCACCCAACTGCAAACTGTAGTAAGCCGACACTCCAAACCCGCGACTCCCAGTGTGGTGAGCATCGGAAAAGTAATAGCCAATGGATCTACGAATATCATCCCCAACGAGGTGGTAATGGAGGGTACATTTCGCACGTATGACGAGGAGTGGCGTATGAGAGCACACGCACTCATAGAGAAAATATGCAACGACACCGCAGCTATGCAAGGGGCTACGTGCGAAGCCGAGGTGCGAAAGGGGTATCCGTTCCTCAAAAATGATGAGGAGTTGAGTAACGATGCACGTCAGTGGGCAGAGGACTATCTCGGGGCAGAAAACGTAGAAGACCTAGAACTGTGGCCAGCGGGGGAGGATTTTGCGTATTACAGTCAGGAGATACCCGCTTGTTTTTATAGATTAGGGATTCGTAACCAAGAGCGTGGAATCACCTCTATGCTACATACTCCCACCTTTGATATAGACGAGAAAGCACTGAAAGTAGGCAGTGGATTGATAGCGTATTTGGCAATTCAAGAATTGCAGACTTAAGACTTATGATATGAGATTTATGACTATTATTACTCCTACGAAATACTTTGGAATCCCCAAATTTAGAATCTATTTCAAACAGTCTTATATCCTAGGTCATACATCCTAAATCTGCGAAGAAGCGAAAGCAATGAGCCAACACAAACAACAACTCGGGAAAGAAGGAGAAGAGATAGCTACGGCACATCTAATAAGCAAAGGCTACAAGATACTCGCCCGAAACTAACGCAGTGGCAGAGCGGAGCTGGATATCGTGGCGATGCACGACGACTGGGTGGTCATAGTAGAAGTAAAAACTCGCGAAACCGACAAATATGGCAACCCCGAGGAATCCATAGGTACAGGAAAGATCAATATGCTCGCTCAAGGAGCCGAAGATTTTATGCTAGACAGAGACTTACACAACAATGTGCGATACGACATTATCTCCATTATCAAAAACCAATATAAAACAGATGTACATCATATGGTAGATGCTTTTTGGCCGGGGTTGTATTGAAAATAGAATAGGTTAAAGGATAAACGTATATAAATCGTCTTAATATCATTACTTATAACATATGAAAAAAATATCAATCAACCTAAAGCAAGTACTTCTCTTAACAATGATAGGCCTAGCTGGACGTTTGTCAGCACAGCGGGTAGAATAGACACGCCAGGAAACAGAAGAAAAAACAGAACGTCAAAGACCTCCCAAAGGGGAACGACCATCTTTAGATGAGATGTTCACCAAAATGGATACCGATAATGACGGAAAACTAAGTACAGCTGAAGTAAAAGGACCACTTAAAGATAATTTTGCCAAGGCAGACACCAACGGTAATGGTTTTATATCTAAAGAAGAGCTAGAGGATGCTCCAAGGCCAAAAAGAAGACCTAAACCAAGAGGTTAAAATATTATAGAAGCGAGTTAAGCTTACAATCTAGGTGATTGTGAGTTTTATTATTTTCGGGATATTCCGTTCACGTCAACAATGCTAATTAAACTAAACAATGCAATTTTCAGATTGAAGTCATTTAGGTAATTCTTAATCTAAACGCACTAAAATGCACGCAGCAACTCCCCAAACTCCCACACATCCATAAAAGAATTGTACATAGGCACAGGTGCAAGTCGTATAACATTGGGCTCACGCCAGTCCGCTATCACGTCGTTTGCTGTGAGATAGTCAAACAACGCTTTACCGTTCTCGTTAGTGAGCATACTGAGTTGACACCCACGTTTCTCGGGAGTAATGATTTCAAATTCTAGTTTATCATTAACCGTTTGAGCATCTTTTACAACCTGCTCCAAAAATGCATTTAACTTTCTGCCTTTACTCACAAGGGCATCCATTCCAACCTCCTCAAACATGTCTAATGACGCCTTATGTGCAGCCATACTAAGTACAGGGGCATTACTCATTTGCCATCCTGCTGCACCTGGCTCAGGTATGAATCCTCGCTTCATCTGAAAACGCTCACTCTCCGCGTGTCCCCACCAGCCAGCAAATCGCGGAGTATCTGCGTTGTTTCCGTGTCTTTCGTTTACAAACACACCACTTACACCACCCGGACCACTGTTCATATACTTATATGTACACCATGCGGCAAAGTCTACATCCCAATTGTGTAATTCTAGCTTCACATTTCCTGCGGCATGAGCACAATCAAAACCCGCCATTGCCCCTACCTTGTGAGCAGCAGCAGTAAGTGATTTGATATCAAAATATTGTCCTGTGTAATATTGCACACCACTAAAGAATACTAAGGCACATTCGTCTCCTACTTCTTCTATTTTAGCTACAATATCTTCGGTACGCAAGGCGTGTTCTCCTTCACGTGGTTCCATTTCTATTACCGCATCATCGTAGGCATATCCGTGATGTTTTACTTGACTCTCTATAGCATACATATCACTCGGGAAAGCTCCTCCCTCCATTATGATTTTGTAGCGTGATTTAGTAGGTCTGTAAAAACTAACAAGTAGCAAATGGAGATTCACCGTAAGGTTATTCATCACCACTACCTCCTGGGGATTTGCTCCTACTACGCGTGCCTCCTTATCAAAAAAATGATGGTATTTAAACCACGGGTTCTTTCCGTGAAAATGGCCTTCTACCCCTAGTCGAGCCCAGTCGTCTAGCTCTTGTTGCAAGTAACTTTGAACACTCTTAGGCTGCAGGCCTAGTGAGTTTCCCGTAAAATATAATTGCTCGGCTCTATGCTTACCTGGTGGCATGTAAAACTGGCTCCTATACTTGGCTAAGGTATCTTCAGCATCGAGTTTTTGAGAATGGGCTTTACTGGTGGTCATTTGCATACTGCAAATAAAGAAACAAAACGGTTAACACCTTAAAGCAACGAACTATATTCAATGGAGCACAATAGAACAATCTAAAGCGTAAATACCCAGAGAGCGTAAGCAATAAGTCCCAGACTTAGTAAGATGAGCAAGGCACTAAGCGCCAATACGGTCATAGCCATACCATATCGCTCCCGCACACCGGGATTTTTGTATTTACGATAAATACGCACTGCTAAAATGGCCAACACCAGTGAAGCTATGATGGAAACAATCAAGAATGGCGAAAGCAAAAACAAGATCAATGCGATAACAGAAAGCCTATTAGCCTTGCGATATTGTTCCTTTATAAATTCTTCGTCAGGAACGGTTGTTTTGGCAATAGAGTCCTGGGGTTGTGAAAGATGATGGGTTGTATTATTATCTTCTTGAATTTTAGAGACGTGTTTCGCTTCTATCCTATCTATCCATTCTATTTTAGCCAGCGTTTGTTGAGTTTTAGCATCTACATGCTCTGCCCATTTATCGGGTAAAGATTCATTCCATTGCGAAATTCCTTCTATATTGTCCGGTTGATTTGTAGTTTGAGCTGTGTATTCAGCAGTCTGTTTATTCTGCTTCTTTACACGAATCATTCTCCCCCTGTAGCTACTTTGGCAACTCGCCAAGGTCAGTAAAAACGCAATCCATAAAAGGTTCTTAGTCCGTATCATAGCTCCGAAGTTAAAATAACTTTAGGTATTTGCCACTACTATATCCCAAACCGTTACTATCTATGTACTGATAAGAGCAATTAAAAACAACCTCATTACAATCATTTACCACGCCATACTCCTCTTCACGTCTTACTATAATGTGATTCAAGTTTACAATCTGCGGTGGTATATCGTATATAAGAGGTAACCGTATCTTACCCAACGTATCATAAACTCCCCAAGTACCCGCGGTAGATTGCACCACAATAAGTCCGTGAACGGGTAGCAGAACCCTAGGGTGCTCAAAAGGAATAAGTATATGCATCTTATCAGTTATGATGCTCTGGCTAAAACTGTCCCCCACTACAGCATAACCGTCGGTAAAATTGCTTACTTGTGTAAATGCAAAAGGCGTAAGTCGCTTGCCCGTATGGTCTATGTAAGCGTACAATTCACCTTGAGCTACATACGCTTTTTGCTCTGAGAGTACGCTCACCTCGGTATATATATAATCACATATAAATTGGCTATCCACTTTTATCGCCATTCTATTGTTATTGGGATGCCTTATGATTTCCCAACTCTGGCCATAACCTAGCAGAGGCATCAATATCGCTATGGTTGCAAATAGTCTCACTCTATTTCTACAAATCTTACGTCATCTCCCAAAAACCAATTTTTGTTGAGTAAAATGGCTAAATACTTTAACTCATAGGTGTGCTTCCTGCGTACACACCTTACCGTCACATAGCAAAACCGATTCCCATCATCATCTTTGCCATACACATAAGAGCTTGATTTTCGCTCTATTTTCTTGAGTTTTATTTTGTTTTTCCTTATGTACTTCAGTACTTTTTTGTACTCTTTTTGCAGTAATCGCAACATCAATTGCTGGCGGTATAGCACCTGCTCACCTCGGTACTCTATAGCCAAGGTGTCAAACGTAGACTTGAGATACTTTACTTGAGGCACAAATGGTTTGAGATTTTGGATATCCTCAGTGATAAATGCTCGATAAAAAGTATCGCACATAGCTGGTAGCGAGTCATATAAGTCATTGTATCTATATGCACTATCCGGCCTATGATCTTTGAGCACGTAAAGTTGTGCTTGCACTTGTAAGGCAAAAAATGCGATTATGAATACGATTAATATTCTCATGGATAAGAGGTTATGCAAATTTAAACTCAAAGCGAGTATTCACGCTCATATCGGAGTAATATATATGCAAATGTTTAGTCTGAATCCTCAAATCAAAGAGAATCAATATCTGAACAAGGATCTATTCTCTCATCTTAATAATTCTATTGTAGTCCAGTAGTAGTACTTTTTTGAAAAATGATACATCCGTTGAGTCACCAAATTGTCTAGCAAATTTTGGCACTTTTTGCAAATCGAGTTTCCCGACCTTCCAGCCATTCCAAGGCATTCTGAAATCTGAAGATAACACCAATGTGCCATCATACATCTGCATCACTCGTGGCGTTTCTCCCTGCGTATCCCAAAGTGTATCTATGGAGTTATCTTCTATTTCAAATAAATGGAAGTACTCTTTCCGCACAAAGAATCCATTACACTCAGTAGTAGTAACCAGTTCATAACCTTTTTGCTTACCCAAGTTTACCAAAGCGAGTAAACTATTACCGTGATTAGTATCAAAATCTCTTTTTTGAACATAGGATATATCACTCGGTATCGTAAAATTAAACTCCACTAGTACAATTTTGGGTTTGTACAATATCATAGAATCCCAGATGTGATAATCATTACCATCAACATCAATGGAGAGCAGGTCAAAATCATTAGGAATTTCGGTTTGCCCTAGAACACTATCAAGTCTATCTTCCCCTTCAAAACTTATCTTCTTATTGACGAGTATAGCGTTGCCTACCTCGCTGTAATTGGCCTCTAGTTCTTTATATTTTTTAGTGCTTGCTTCTATCAAAACACCATTCCACCCACTGTTTTTTATAAGATTACAAGTATTGCTGTGCAGAACGCCATCCCACGCCCCAAACTCTACACACCAATACACTTCCTGCACAGGTATAATGTTAAAAATTTGAGCAATTACTCCATCCTCACCACATTGTGAGTAGACGTTTTCTTGATAGCTCTTTAGCCTTTAACTCATAATATTGAGTGCGAGTTTAGCTATATTTTTTTTCTAAGGGTAAAATAGATGAGCTAAGCTACTAGAGACTCACCATCAAAACTATCTATATGTATGAAGGATGCGTACATTTGTAGTATGACATCTATTTACAGATTTTTTAGTACGGCATTGCTACTCTTAGTACTCGTATGCAGCTGTAACGAAAATAAGAAAAGTGACAAATTTACCATCGTAACAACCACAGGTATTATTGCTGATTGTATTACCAATATAGTAGGCGATGATGTAACAGTAATATCGCTGATGGGTGCCGGTGTAGATCCTCACTTATATAGAGCTAGTCAAGGTGATATAGAGAAACTTACGTCTGCCGATATCATTGTGTACAATGGCTTACACCTAGAAGGTAAAATGGCCAAAATGCTCGAAAACTATGCACAACAAAAACCCACATTTGCCGTAGGAGATTATGTGAACCAAACGTTGCTCAAACGAGTAGATGAAACATCAGACTTGGTAGATCCACATATTTGGCTTAACCCTGAAATATGGATGAGTGGGATAAAAGGTGTTGCCGAAGAACTATCCGCGGCTGCACCCGAGCTGAGAAATGCAAGAGAAAAGTTTGTACAATACAACGAAGAGGTAAGTCAACTTACCACTGTACTCAAGCAGCAACTAGATACCACACTAGATTCAGATAAAAGGATACTTATTACCAGTCACGATGCATTTGCCTACTTTGGTGATGCATTCGGATTTAAAGTAAGAGGATTGCAGGGAATATCTACCGCAGCTGAATATGGCACTCGCGACGTGAAAGATCTTGTAGACTTCATCATTGATCAAGATATCAAGTCT
>Ga0209659_1001939_pt1 | contig 11620 bp, 11 predicted proteins | sample SaaInlLV_10m_DNA_FD_184658 | JGI IMG/M metagenome (GOLD analysis project Ga0209659, IMG submission 184658) | Marine microbial communities from expanding oxygen minimum zones in the Saanich Inlet - SI072_LV_10m_DNA (SPAdes) (version 2) | ecosystem: Environmental > Aquatic > Marine > Intertidal... | reverse complement strand
CCACACACTCAAGACCATGCCCCCCGCCGTAGCCACCTACAAAGGTCTCAGCAATGTCCTCCCCGACCTCCTCAGGCACTCGCAATAAGTCTGTGCAGAAATCTCTTCCTCCGGGCGCATACATTCTCCCCGAAAACTGCCTCGAAACGAATCTCGCCCTCAAGATATTTGTCACCATAATGGTGACAAATATTCGTATCCTGTTGCATGAAGGTTTAATACGTGGAGAGTTTTCGATTCAATCGATAGGATCGTGGAGTCGAGGGATATTCAGTTTCCGTTCGTTACGCCGCCGGTCCATTTCAGTTTGGTGCGCAGGATGTTGAAGTGATCGAAGCTGGCGCGTTGCACGAGTTTGAGGCGATGCGGGGAGACACTCACTGTAATTTCGCCGCCTTCGCAGGTGCGTAGGTTGCGCTGACCATCGACGGCGATGGCGACGCACGATCCGGGGTCTTCCGCCGCGATGGTCAGGTTCACATCCTGATTAAAGATGATGCTGCGATTACTCAGTGTGTGGGGACAAATGGGGGTCAATCCGATCACTTCGGCGCCGGGATGAATCAAGGGGCCGCTGGCCGATAGATTGTAGGCCGTGGATCCGGTGGGGGAGGTGAGGATCAATCCGTCGCAGGTGTAAGTTGTGACAAATTTGCCGTCGGCGTTGACGGAGAGGCGCGTGAGTCGTGAGTGATTTTCGTCTTTGATGACGATGTCGTTGAGCGCCAGATCACGTTGATCTTCGCCGGATCGACACTCGAGCATCACGCGCTCCGCGATCGTGAAGTCGCCTTCGATCAGCGCGGGCAGATGTTCACGAGCTTCCTCGGCTGAAAAGGTGGTGAGAAAACCCAGGGAGCCGCGATTTACGCCAATGATGGGCACCCCGGCTTCGGCGGCACTACGGGCAATGCCGAGCAACGTGCCATCGCCACCAATCACGCAACAGGCGTCGCAGCCATGGAGGAATGAGGGAGGCACCGGAAATTCGTGGGTTTCCTTTGTTTCGACTCCGGCATCACGCGCGCGTTGCATGAGATCGGCCGCCAACTCGGGAGCACCCGACTTCTGGACGTTAACGACGAATGCGATGGAACGGAGCGACGACATGAATAATAGGGCCGGGTTGAGTCTGTGAACGAATCATCTCCGGGCGCGCCGTGCAACGGCTTAAAAACGCCGCCCACTCGGCTCGCTCAGTAGTCTCCGTCGGGACTCTTTTCCGCGATATCCGGATGTGCCGCCTGATAGTCCATGTGCTCCTGTTCATGGGGACACAGTTGTCCTTGGTAGCGTAGTCCTCCGTGGGAAAAATTGATACTCATCGCCACCTCATCTCCTGCCTCCACCCAATGGGGCGTGAGCATGGCATTCCACGCGACTGCTCCGGGGCCCATTTCATAGCACAGGGTATCGGCCTCTCTCAGGGCATCGGGTTTTATGACCTCGGGTCCTCGGCAGTTCATTCGTAATCTGTGGGGCGCCCATCGGCGAGGGTCTTGTAATCCACAAAATCGTTTCTTCCCGTAAATCTGCCACGCGACCACATGCGATAGGTCCATGTGGTAGTTGGTGGCGCAGTTTTTTCCGCTGATGAAGATGATCGGATAACAGCGTTCAAAAGTGAACCCGGCTTCCCGTAGAGCTGCACGCCACGGGTCGAGGATCTTTTTCTCGAACCCATGCAAAAACTTCCCTGGGGCGTCGAAGCGGGAGAGCTTAAAATGAGCGAGGGCGAAGGGACCGGCCATCGCTTCCTGGATGGGCTGGGCGCGAAACTCAGCGGAAAAATCTTCTAGATCGATTCGCTTCCCCCGGCTCCCGGTAGTGATGCGGGTCAGTTCATCTTCCCGCATTTCGCAGATCACGTGCTTCAGTGGTGGCACCTCAAAATCAAAAGGTGCGCACGCTTCGGCCATCCGGAAATTATGAATCCCATCCCAGTGTTGCTGAAATTCATTCCACGACCGAACGGTAAAAGGCTGGGTAGTTTGGGGCATGATATACAAGAGGAGCTAATTGGAGATAAAGACAATCCTCAGCGGCTGAGGTTTGGTTATGGGACTACCACGCTTTCGGCCGTTGGCCTCACGCGCGGCTACGGAATGGTGTGGCGAGTGCGGAGCGATTGGGTAGCCGCGTTTGAGCGTAGCGAAGAGGTGGGCGCGGTGGAATGAGATGGAAATTCAGACCTTGCGCAGTCCGACTAAGAACTCGCGATTACCGTCTGTGCCGGTGATCGGGGAGTCGATGACGCCGATGAGTTCAGAGCCGGACAGTTCGGTGAGGGCGAAGTCTCGGATTTCGTCGCGAATCTGTTCTTGGAGGACGGTGTCGCGGATAACGCCGCGTCCCTTGTCGACGGCGGCTTTGCCGGCTTCGAACTGTGGTTTGATCAGAGCGACCAATACGCCTCCGGGACCTACGAACGGCCACGTCGCGGGGAGAATTTTTCGCAGTGAAATAAACGAGAGATCCATCACTACGGCGTCGAAATTGGAGCGAGGAAGGGCACTCGGTTGCAGCGTGCGCGCGTTGAGTTTCTCGAGGTTGGTGACGCGAGGGTCGTCGCGAAGTTTGGAGTGGAGCTGAGCGCGCCCGACATCGACACAGACCGCTGAGGTCGCCCCAGCTTGCAACGCACAGTCGGTGAACCCGCCGGTGGATGCTCCCACGTCGAGGATGTGAGCTCCGGTGAGATCGATAGGATGTTGGTCGAGGAACCCCTGTAGTTTTTCGCCGCCGCGGCTGACGAAGCGCGGAGGCTGGTCGACGAAGAGTTCGACATCTTCCGCATAGACCTTGCCGGGTTTGTCGAGTCGTTCGGTGCCACGCCGAACACGACCGCTCATGATGAGGGCCTTGGCCTGCGAACGGGATGCCGCGAGACCGCGTTCCACAATCAATTCATCTAAACGGCGTTTCATGAGGGAGTGGGGTGGGTGGGGGAGTTCTCGGATGTCGGGAATTCCAACTTCGCCATGGCGTCGGCGGACAAGAAAGCCCGACCCACGTTTCGGATTTGCTCACGGTGGGATGGTGTGGGTCGGGCTTTACGCCCGACCGTTCCAGCTGGAGCGTGCTGACGGATTGCGAATACATTAGGAGCCTACCTCGCGGAGGACTTGACGGGCGGGGGACCAACAGGTGGTGCGGCCGCCGATGTCGGCGCGTTCGAGTGGCAACTTGCTCTTTGGGCAGGTGCCGCCGTCGCGCCAGCGATGATTGAATAGCCAGGAGTTGGGGATCCCTTCATTGAGATTGTGAGGAAGATAGTCTCCCTGACCGGCGATGCGGTTCATGGCATTGCGGCAGACGGCCCGAGTTTCGCGATAGAGGGTAGTGATCTCGGATGGGTTGAGTGAACCGGCCGGTTGTGCCGGATGGATTCCCGCCCGCCAGAGAATTTCATCGGCCATCCAGTTGCCGACACCGGGAAACCGCTCCTGCATGAGTAGCACGGCTTTGAGGGGAGCGCGGGCGCGACGAGTCAGGAACTCAGCCAGCGTTTTTTTAGTAAAGGCGGCAGATAGCAGATTGGGCGCGATGCGGCTCCACCATTCAGGTTCCTCGGGACCCGGATCAAAACGCACGCCGCCGAACATGCGCGGATCGGCAAAAATGAGGCTTACGGTTTCGCAATCGATAACGAGGTGGTCGTGTTTTGCGGCACGTTGTCCGAGTGGGGCCGAAGTGAGATCTCCCGTCATTCCCAGATGAACGCCCAGCCAGGCACCATTGCTGAAGCGAAACGCCATTTGTTTCGCGGCGGTGGCAGAGGATTCGAGCCTAGCACCGACGAGACCACGTTTAATCTTCGCGGCGGGAGCGTCCCGAAAGGTCTTCTTCGCCGCGTGGGCCCGGACGCGGGTGACCGCTTGGCCGACGGCCGCCTGGTGCCAGCGTTTACGGTAGAATTCAACTTCGGCGAGCTCGGGCATGAGTGGTTAAACCAAGTTAGGTTAGCCGGAAGCACAAGCTCTGGAACGCACTGAAAATAACTCGGCATGCGGAGTCACAAGTTTAGGTTTGCCCGTATGCCCCACCTATCCCCTGTGAAACTCACCGCCGATTCGTTGAAGAAAGTAGGGGCAGCGAGCCAGTGGCTGATGAGTAGTCTCGGATTTGCGCCCTCGACGGAACAAAGTCCGACGGCGGTCGTGCAGCCGGGCGAATCACCCGGTATTGAAAACATGGAGGGAGTCGATGTGGCTCCCGCTCCGGACGCCGTGCGGATCCAATGGTGTGACTATAGCGAGGAGAAACTCGAGTGGCACGAAGGGGAATTAGATGCGTTTTGTGCATCCAGGCGTCCGGCGTGGGCAGGGCACCGGTGGGTGAATGTCACGGGCCTACATCCCTATGCGGTGAATCAACTTCGCCAGAAATATCAGTTTCACACCTTGGCGGCGGAGGATGTTATGCGCACCTCGCAACGTCCCAAAACAGAAGTTTTTGATCACTATATATTCACGGTGGTGCGGATGATGCGGATGGAGGGTGAACAGCTGGTGCAGGAACAGGTCAGCATGTTCTTATTTGAAAAAACGACCATCACGTTTCAGGAATTACCCGGTGATGTGTGGGGGCCGATTCGAGAGCGTTTGAATCGCGGAGGCGCGCGCTTACGCACCTATCCGATCTCTTATCTATTCTATGCTCAACTCGACGCCGTGGTGGATCATTTTTTCCCGATCTTAGAATCATACGGACAAAAATTGGAGGACCTGGAAGAGCAGGTTTTAGACGATCCCGGTCCCAAGATCCAGCAGGCCATCCATTCGATGAAGCGCGAGTTGTCGATTCTGCGTCGGGTGATGTGGCCATTGCGCGAGGTTGCGAACGAACTGCAGCGATCCGAAAACAAATTAATCGCACCCAAGGTGCGCACGTTCTTGCGGGATGTTTACGATCACGCGCTGCAGATTATTGAAATCGTCGAGATGCATCGCGAGCAGGCGGGCAGCTTGAATGACCTCTACATGTCGGCGGTCGGTAACCGCATGAACGAGATCATGAAGGTGCTCACGATCATGGCGTCGTTTTTCATCCCGATCACATTTGTGGCGGGCGTTTACGGGATGAATTTTGAACACATCCCAGAGCTCGGTTGGCACTACAGTTACTACGTGTTTTGGGGAGTGTGTATTTCGATCGTATCCGGACTGGGGATTTACTTCTGGCGACGGGGTTGGATCGGGAAACGGTAGGTGAGTGTTTTTCGAGGGAGGGCGTGACCGCTGGGCGCGCCGAGCGGTGGAGTGGGGCGGTAGGAGGAGCCGTCAGCCTGGTGGATTCGAAAACGAGAACGAGTAGGAGTGGGACGGGAGGGCTGAGAGGTATGGGCGGACGGCCCCGCGGTTCGTCCCTACCTTTTCCGGCGGGTATATATTACGATTGGAGGCGAGGCCCAAGCGAAGAGGGGGGCGAGAATCCACGCGGAGATAATAAGGGGGGCAACAGGCCCGAGGTAGCTGCCGGTTAAGGCCGCGAATGACGTGACATGGACCAATGCGACGACGAGGAGGAGCGCCGCAGCGCCGCCCCAAAGCGACAGTAGAACTGCGACCTGCGGGCGGGCGTGGCGTTGGATCCAACTGCGCTTTATTACGATCCCCGTGGCGAGAAGAGCTATGCCTGTTAGCGGCCAACCGAGCAGTGAAAACACGCGGTATAGAATCATTCGAAGGTGCGACTTGATGGTCGCGGGGCGGGGTTCGATGACCGGATCTACATTGAGGAATTTTGCGTGGGCTAGGATGTCGATCAGATTTCCTTCGGATGAGGATCCGCGCGGTCGGAAGTTGGTAAATCGCACGATCAGGTCGAGCGACTTGAACCAATTCACGAACACCGGAAGGAGATAGGAATCGTGCCACACGGGAAAGAAGCCGTGCCGACGAGCGCCACCTGCCAAGTGCCCGGAATCGACTGCCGCGTTGATTTCATCGGCAACACGTTGCCAGTAAGCCTGAGTTTTAGGGGCGGATCGATAGTAGCCACTGCGAGTCGCGGCTTCACGTAGGGCCCATTGATACCAACCTCCCCGAATTTCCAAATTGGCTCGGGGGTGCGGATTGTTTTCTCCCCATCCCGCTGGTCCCCAAATCGCCGTCACCGGACCATCCAGTTCCGCCGCCAATTCGGCAAAGGCTGGGCTGTGGGGGTAGATCAAATCACGGGTGGTTGTCGTGATCGCCACTCCCGGAATTTGGTCCGGGGAGTGGACGCGCATCATCGCTCCATAAGCTGCAGGGAATCCGCCTTCATTTACATCCACTCCGATTGAAACGCCATAGTATGCGTGATTGATGGAGTGGAGCGTAAACTTGGCTCCTAGAAACACGGCAAAGGGGAGAGCTAAACACGATAACCAGGCCATCCGGTGCGCTGCAGCGGTCAACCAGCTCGTCCAGGCGAAGGTGCCGAGCAAAAGGACCATGGTGGGAACCAGCCAGATGCCTTCCTCCCTGGAAAACCAGAACGCACTTCCAGCGAGTCCAGCCAACAACGCCCAAGGCCAGACAAACTTGGCGTGACACTTCGCTCGCGTTACCATCCCCAGTAATCCCGCGAGCGTGAACAGAGTTAGGGCAGGTTGAATAGCTCCGCGCAGCACCCGACCGAAGATTTCAGGCGAGAGTGCATACGCCTCGAAGAGCAACACCGACAAGAGCAATAGTCGCCATTCCGGACGCCGGAGCCAGGGGCTGAGCGCCCCGACAAAAGCGATGCAAGCGAGACCATGGAAGAGCAGTTCATTGAACTGGAGCGACAGCCCTGAGGCGGCGGAAAGGGCGACGAAAATCGAATATATGGGCCCTTTCGCGAGAGTCAGTTGCCAGAATTCGCCCAACCATTCGCCGTTGTGAATTGAGGCAGCTTGAGTCATGAACAACAGGTCGTCGTGCATGAGTTGTGGTCGCAGCGTCATCCCGATGTCGGAGGTTAACCAAAGTTTGGTCACCAACAGCGTGGCGATCAGCGTCCATTCGAACGCTTTCACCGAAAGGTGCGGGCGGAGATGGATCCCCAAAGGAAGGAAGAGGGCGAGTGCCGCAGCAACTACGGCCGCCGAAAATGTCGCGCTGGAGCTACTCGCAAAACGAGCCCGAAATACGGCGCGGTCTAGCCTGACCGGTATCTGCAAATCGTCGGGGAAGTCTATTCGAGCAAGCAAGCTATCGGGCAGATGCCAAATCAAGGCGTGACCACTTGCGGTGATTTCGACGGTGGGGGGCTTGACCCAGCGTTGATCTACCGTGGTGGGGAGATGCTCGGGAGCGAAGTAAAGATACCAACCGTCGGGTTGAAAGGGTCCGGTGAATTCGAGCCGTAGTTCATGAAGGGGTAGAGACGACGCGGGAAGCTCGATCATGCCAAAGGGATCGTCTCCCGCGACCTCGAAAATGCCGCTGGTCGGATCCCACTCAAGGCTGTTGCGTTGCCCAATAACGAAGTCCGTCGATACGCGTTCTTGAACGATCTCGGATTTTCGAATCAACGCTAAGCCTGCCGCGAGCAACGCGAACCCCAGAGCGACGAAAAATTGTGAGCGGGTAAGGTTCATCGGTGAAACCCGAGCGTCGCTCTGGGGCGAGAGACGCCGGCCGCGGTGGACGGGAGCGTCTTAGAATCGAGAATGCAATTCGAGAACGAGAGGAGACGTTGTCGGGCTTCATCTCCGACGGCGTTGAGCATTACCGCAGCTCCCATTTGTAGTGGTAGCTGGAAAGTTTGCGGGGTTTTGTATCCGTGACTTGCACGACGTCTTCGATGCGGCAGCCACCGAGGCCGGGATAGTAGAGGCCGGGTTCCACGGTTACGACGGTGCCTTTGCGGAGGCGGCGTTTGACCGCACCTAGGCGGGGAGCTTCATGGATGGCGAGCCCGAGTCCGTGGCCCGTGCCATGGAAAAACCCGACGGCACCGTTTGGAGTCATCTCGGTTTGATAATCGCGTTCATCAAATACGCGGAGACATTCAGCGTGCACCGCGTTGGCCATCACTCCGGTCTTAATTTTGCGCAGGGCTGCCTTTTGCGCGTCGGCGACGGCTGCGACGAGGCGGCGTTGGTCATCACTGGCTTGGCCGCGCAAGAACGTGCGCGTCATGTCGCCCCAATAGCCGGTGTCGAACATGCGGGGGAAGATGTCGATGATGATCAGTTCATTGGCTTTCAGCGGTCCGCTACCACGGCAGTGAGGATCGCAGGCCTGGTCGCCACCGGCCACGATGGTATCGGCCGGAAACCCGCCAGCGTTGATGCACGCGGTTTGGATAGCGGTGCGGAGACGTTCGCTGGTGAGGATTCGACCGTCGTGGGTCAATCGACGTCCTTTGATCTCGGAAGCGCGCAAGATTTCTTCGGCTGCGGCGAAGCCGACAGCAGCACAACGGTTGCCGGCGCGGATGGCCTTGGCTTCATCATCACGCTTCACTTCGCGTTGAGGAAAAATGGCGCCATCGTTGACTTGGATATCGAATCCTTGATCGACGAGTTTGATTAGTAGGTTGGAAGGGAAATCGCCGGGAACTTCGAATTGTTCGAGTTTGAAGTGGCGAGCGAGCGCGGCGATTTGATCGGCCGCGCCGGGAGCCTTTACGCCTTTGGCCTGGGCCGCATCGTTGAGGTCCTCGATGGGAATGATTTGGTCGAGCGTGGATTCTTTGAGCGCGCGGCCAAACTCCAGCGCGTTCAAAACGCCGATCTTCTTATTGCCGATCCTCGCTGCGATAAAAGGATCGTGAACCTCAAAACCGCAGAAATAGCGGAGATCCAGACTGCGTTGGGTGTCGTCAAAGAATATGAGGGCGGGTTTAGGCACGGGTAAAAGCTAGGGGTTGTGTTTGTTGAGGCGGCTCATTAGCCATCCCACCGATGAAAAACGCAAATCTGGTTTCGCGGGAAATGCTCCTCGTGGTGATTTCAGTATTGGGACTCATGACCGGAGGGTGTGCGAAGTCTGAACCTGAAGTTGCGGCGCCGCCGAAGACGGTGAAAGACTGGTTTGATATCTCCGTGGGAGATCAAGTGGTTTCCATGCAACTTGCCCTCAGTAGCGACGAAATGCAGCAAGGCCTCATGGGGCGTCGTGATTTACAGCAGGCACAGGGGATGCTGTTCGTTTACCCGTATCCGACCGTCATGGGATTTTGGATGAGCAACACACCTACGGCACTGGACATCGGCTTTTTTACCCCGGATGGTGTCCTGCGGGAAATCTATCCGCTACACCCTTTCGATGAACGCACGGTGCGCTCGAAACGGGACGATCTGATGTTTGCGCTGGAGGTATTGCAGGGTGGATTTGCTGAGATGGGAATCAAGCCGGGCGCGCAACTCGATCTCGATGCATTGCGGGCCGCGATGGTGGAGCGGGGTTATGAACCCAATAGCTACCGCGGTCTCGCCCAAGTCGAGTGACGCTAGCTGTCGTTGAACGCTTGAACTCTAAGCGTGCGAAACATGACTCCAAGTTGTCGCGGGTCCGGAGCCGCCGGCTGAATCGTGCGAGCGTATTGAAATTCGATGACGTGCTGGCCGGGGAGTTCGCCGAGATCGAGATTGATGGTGTAGGGATCGTTCAGACGAGTGAGTGCGATGTGAGTGATTTTCCGTCTATTCAAATAAACGGAAATCGCCTGGTCGGCTTCCGGCGATTGCATCACGGCTTCCAAGCGGTATCGGGTTCCAGCGGTTCCCTCGAACTCCAGTCGCGTAACGGGTGCGAGTCCCCAACGGACTTCGGGCAGATTGTTCTCCGGGTGCGGACCCTCGGGATCACCCAGCCCCGTCGCGACATTAGGAACGGAATCGAATCCGTCCGATGTCACATTGGCGGAGTCGGTGGGCCACGGCGTTTGGTCGAGCGCGGTGATCAGTAACTTATCCCATGCATGGCAGGCGTCGTAGTAAGCCGGACCCGTCCATTGCGCGATGCCGGAGGGAAGTCGTTGATTCAGCGCAAGGTATTTCTGGAAAGGTTTGGGGCCGTGAAAGTGCAGGATCGCGGCATCTTCATTGGTGCCCCAGTAGGGTTTCCAATTCAGCTCCAATGCGAGGGGAGTGGTGCGGCCGGCGAAGTGCCGTTGCAGTGCGGCTTGATCGTAGGGTGGGGCGATCGCCTCCGCGAGGTGCGTGCGAATCGTTTCCCGTAGCGCAGATTGTTCGGCGGCGAGTCCAGCGACGTTAATCCACATGACGCCGCTGTTGAAATTTACAAAGTCGGTTTGGTCCCCTTCAGGTGCGGCGGCAAAGAACTCAGGGGTATTCGTTGTGAGCAGCGGTTGAGGGTCCCGCAGGAAGATCACATCACAATCGGTGTAGAGCACCCGGGCGTCGGCCCAGCCTTGTTCTCGGCAGACCTCTGGAATCTCGAGGCGCAGATAAGCGCCTCTTGGGATGGGGGCGAGTTCGGTCACCCATTCGTGGAGAAAAGTCCGGCGGCGAATGATGGTCACCCCCGCTTGCTCGAGCCAAGTGGTCAGGGCGTTGTCGGCTCCGTCGTAGAGACAAACGGGCTCAAGTTTTGTGTGGGTCCGTGCCGAGTGCACCGCCACTTGCACAAGGTTGGCGTAGTCCCAGAAACTCGTCGAAGCTTCGTTAAGGGCAAAGAACCAGCGCATCTCTTAAAAATCCTGAAATGCTGAAAACGGAAACGCGGAAATGAGTTTCCGATCAAGTCCGACCCCAGCGGGCGTCTTTTTCCGTCTTCTCGATCGGGATCTTGTTGTCGGTCTTGAGCATGAGGACAGGGGTCTTCGTTTTGACCCAGCAGTCCGCTTCCTTGAAGTGCTTGGCGGCGACATTTTCCATGGCCTCACCGACGGTCGTGGCCGGGAGCAAACGACCACGCTTGGTGGCATTGAATTCGTAGGCGGCGCGGCGCACGCGCTCTTCGGTGGTCATGACACTTTCGCTCTCGGGGATCTGGAGCACCCAGCCAGCGAAATCTTCGCCCTCCGGCAAACGGCCTTCGGGGTCGGAAATCATGATACACCACTGTTTTTTTACGGGAGGAGGCTTCTCTTCGCCGGCTTCGGCCTCGAGCACGGCCTGCATTTCGGCGACGATTTGTTTGAGGATCGAAGGTTCGACCTCGTTACGTTTGAGAATGTCTGCGACTTGATTTACGTCGATTTTGGGCATGGCGATTTTATGAAATTGAGCCCACGAAAGGGACACACATGAATGATGATGTAAAGGCCCAGCGAGATGACGAGGTGTTTGATGTGGTGGATGAGCAGGATCGCGTGATCGGCCAAGCGACCCGGGCGGAGGTCCATCGGGGTAAACTCTGGCACCGGGCGGTGCACGCGTGGGTCTTTAATACTCAGGGACAGATTTTCCTCCAAAAACGCTCGATGGCTAAGGATATGGCTCCGGGATGCTGGGATTCGTCCTGCTCCGGACATCTGGATTCCGGCGAGGGCTACGATATCGCGGTGGTGCGGGAGTTGGGCGAGGAGATCGGCGTAGAGCTATCGGAGGCGCCGCAACGGTTGTTTGCGGAGAAAGCCCGGGCCGAAACCGGTTGGGAATTCGTTTGGGTCTACCGGCTGGAGCACGAAGGACCGTTTGAGCTACATCCGGCCGAAATCGAGATCGGTGAATGGC
>Ga0209659_1001930_pt1 | contig 11663 bp, 10 predicted proteins | sample SaaInlLV_10m_DNA_FD_184658 | JGI IMG/M metagenome (GOLD analysis project Ga0209659, IMG submission 184658) | Marine microbial communities from expanding oxygen minimum zones in the Saanich Inlet - SI072_LV_10m_DNA (SPAdes) (version 2) | ecosystem: Environmental > Aquatic > Marine > Intertidal... | reverse complement strand
AAGGACCGATCCCGAACCGTTTCCCGTGTCAAATCCAACTCGTTCTAAGAAATGTACAATGTCGCGAATGGTATCGGTATCTTCCTTCATGATATCGAGGATACCCGGACGTTTTAATTTTACAACAACTTTTTGACCGTTTTGGAGTACGGCCATATGGACCTGACCGATACTCGCAGATTTAAATGGTACAGGGTCAAATTCCTTGAAAATATCATAATTTACACCGCTATCGAATTCCACGGGAGGGACGTCGTCTTGAAGAGATTCCAACTCTTTTGTAAATTCGGGTGGGTAGAGGTCCCCTCTCGTCGAAGCGATTTGACCTAATTTTACAAAGGTTGGTCCAAGGTCCAGGAGTTCATTCTTCGTCCAACGACCGAGTTCCGATTTATTCTGTACAGTAGCATTTTTCCATATAAATTTTCCAGCAAATTTCCAGGTTTTCAATTTCCTGGAAGATGTCGTGGCGGTGTTTACACCTAAACACAGTGCCATTCTTACAATATAATATTGTTTTAAATTAACATGAAAGTGCACATCTTAGGTTCGGGTCCCACGGGGATTTCGGTCGCTTGGGAACTTTCAAGGTTTACAGACCATGAAGTCATCTTATACGATAAAAAGCCTTCGGTCGGTGGGTCATGGTGGGAACCACCTGGAGAAAAACGTGATGTGCACGCTCACCGAGCCCTGTTCGACAAAGCGTTCGTAAACACACAAAGTCTATTCAGGGAGATGGATATCACATGGAACGAACTATTCGTCCAAGAGAAACACGAATACGTCAAGACGAAGGACAAACGTTTGAAGCCGGTCGACTACGCATCTTTAGCTTCACTCGCGACACGTGTGTTACTGTTTCCGTCTGAGTATAAACGCAAAACTGTCAAGGAAAGTGTGGGTACACTCTCGTCTCATGGCAAAAAGTTTATGGAGACGATCACGTACGTGATGGACGGTGTCGGATGGGACGTCATGACAGCGTACGAATTTATTCAAAACGCGAATCATATCGGGTTATCGAAGATGTATACGCAACGAGGGTCAGGTACCAAAATGAACGATGCCATGTTTCGCGCACTCGAGAAACGCGGTGTGAAATTTATTAGCGAAAAAACGATGAAAAACATAGAGTATTACGACCATGGGTACGTCGGTACGTTCACGGATGGTACTGTGATAAACGACGGTTTGTTGGTGCTGTGCGTTGACAACTCGAGTGCTCTTAAACTCGTGGGTAGTAATTGGAAAGGTGCGCGGGAAAAGATGTTCGCGAGTACATACGGAAGTTTGACCGTCATGCTCGACTATGACTCGCGTATCATACTACCCAAGGAACAATACATCGCCATGAACACGAAATGGAGTCTCATTCCCGAAAAGTTGGAAGGTTCAAATACCGTAGCGTGTGTAATGTGTGACTTGACCGAAGAAATCATGACTACTCCACCGGATCAGATAAAAAAACAAGTGGTTGAACAATTATCCAACTTGGGGATTCGTGAACCGGACGGCGTTCGCATCGCATGGGGATCTTACTGGAACGGTCGTAGATGGGAATTTACTCAATCGTCTGGTGTTCTCAGCGTAAACGGCCAAGTTCCATTTTTTGGAAAATCATCAAACGTGGCGTTGTGTGGTATGATGTCCGAAAGACATACACCATATTCGAGCATAGAAGCCGCGATAGAAGTCGGTCGTTCTTTTTGTAATAAAAAGTTCGGTACTCGGAAACCCTTGAAGCCGATACTGGTCACGGATATTCTAATCGTAGTTATAGTTTTAATTCTTCTAATGATATATATGCGATGATCGTCAACGGTACCGTTTATGAACCCATGTTTGAACACAACGGAAAATGGTACTTGCGCGTTACACTCGACGACTCACTCGCTCGACGAGTTCAGTACATGCAGTCAAAACAGCCACTCGACGCGAAACATATTGACAATCCACTCACGGGTAATGTATTGACCATCAAAGTGCCCTATAGATACAATCGTGTTATGTGTCGTTTTGAAGGTGCCCCAGTTCAATCACTCAAACGTGGGGATACGGTAAGCTTAGACATGATATTTATGGGACGATGGTTCGTCGGCGACTACAGCGGGTACACGTGGAAAATGACATATATAAAGCTAATAGACTCCGTTACTACATGACCCTCACGAGAACAGGGTACATAGTACCGGATACGCAAGAGACGAAACATGCGTTAACGGTACGTCCCATCGTTAATGCAGATTTTGGTGTAGCACCCCCGTCGTTTAAGGTGTTTCGAAAAGCGAAGAGTGGTATATGCGTACCCCGCTTTTACGCCGAAGAACGGTTCGGAATCCCAGAGAAGGATACGAGACCCGAACCTCATAAGATGAATATCCCTTTCAAGGGTAAGTTGCGCGATGAAACATTTCAGAACGTCGCACTCTCAAAAGCTATAGAAGCCGGTCATGGTATTTTGTCACTTCCGTGTGGATTCGGTAAGACGACTGTATCATTGGCTATTGCGTGTAAACTTGGATACAGAACCATGATCATCGTACACAAAGAATTTTTGGCGAATCAATGGAAAGAACGTATTCAACAGTTTTGTCCGGGTGCGACGATCGGTGTCGTGCAACAGAATAAAAAAGAAACAAACTGCGATTTCGTGATCGCTATGCTTCAGTCCCTTTCTTTGAAAGAATATTCATACGAAGATTTTGACAGTATAGGAACACTCATCGTGGATGAAGCACATCATATATGTGCAAAGGTTTTTTCCCAATCCCTGTTTAAACTGTGTCCAAAACATGTATTCGGATTGTCGGCCACACCTAACCGTAAAGATGGTCTTACTAAAGTGCTACACTGGTTCATGGGGCCTACATTTTTCGCGGTAGAGCGAGAAAATCAGGCACAAGTGAACGTTTTTCCACTTGAATTTTCGTGTAAACGTTTCGAGGATCCACCGCCGTGTACACGATTCGGTAAATTATCATTGGCGACGATGATCACCGAGTTGACTGAAATACCGGAAAGAAATATTATGATTTTATCGACAATAAAAAAACTCGCTAAAACGACTCGACAAATTTTAGTTTTAAGCGATCGTCGATTTCACTGTGAATTTCTTCATTCTAAATTTAAAACAACTTCGGGGTTATACATGGGCGGTATGAAAGAGGCTGATCTTGCAGAATCCAGTAAAAAACAAATCATATTCGCGACGTTCAGTCAAGCGCACGAAGGACTCGACATCCCCAGTCTCGATACAGTGATTCTCGCGACCCCCAAATCCGATATCGTCCAATCTATCGGACGTATTATGCGAGAGACTGTCGGGAAGAAAAACAACCCACACATTTATGATATTTTGGATCACTGGTCTGTGTTCTACGCGATGTACAACAAAAGGTTGAGAGTGTACAGACAAGGTGGTTTTAACATCCCAGACCAGAAAAATGAACCGGAGGACTTCCCACTCGGAAAATGTCTCATACATATATAAGATGACCCTGTGTTCAGTCGGTAGGGCCACACCAAAATACACCGTCGGGGGTGGTGGTGCAGACTTGAGTTCAATACTCGAAGCGCCCGGTGACATTATTTACGCGGACGCACTCGTAGAAGCTGAAAATTTAAATATAGGCGCGACGACGGGTCACGTATTGACGGTCATAGGCCCCGGTCAACTGGGATGGCAAGCTATTACCTTATCGGGTGGACAAGTTGGTAACTTACAACAAGTCACGACGAACGGGCCGACGACGACGAATGAAGTAAGTTTCCTCAACACAGTAACATCCTTTAATGCTTCCGGGAACGTTCTCGTCACTGGAAACGTGACAGCTCAAAAGTTTTATGGTGACGGTACAACTCTCGATGGTGTTGCTTTAAGTAGTGATTTGACATCCAACGCCCTACGCGTCTCGAATCTCGAAGCTTCTAACATCAACATATGGTCTAATTTAGCCTCGAATGTTACACGTATCGGGCTTCTCGAAACATACGTGTCATCTAACGTGTCTCGAATTCAAGACATAGAAGATAATAAGATCGTGAGTAGTTCGGGTGGTATTACGGGTTTTACGACGGGTGATATCATTTTTGCCAATAATACAAATACACTCACGAGACTTCCCATCGGATCGGCGAATCAATTATTGTCTGTAGCCGGGAGTACACCTGGTTGGGTAAACCCACCAATTAGTTCCCTGTGGCAAGAGTCTAACGGAAAACTGTATTATACCGCAGGTAACGTGGGTGTCGGGACCAATGATCCAACAGCAACTTTTCAGGTTGGTTCTAGTGTACACATACACGATACAGGGGATGACAAAATTCAAGTCTCTGGAAATGTGTACGTGTCAAGATCTTTACGCGCGATAGATTTGGTGGAGTCATATGAGGTTCGAGCGAACTTCTTTACTGTGAAAAATATAGATATCAGGGCGGAACGCCCCAGGCAGGGTGGAATAGTATTATAAGTTTTATAATGTATTATCATAATAGACATGAGTACGGGATATACGGTGACAAGTCCTAACACGTCATATGGTTATGCTATTCAAAGTGGTGACGGTGGTGTTGATGGTGCAGACTCATGGAATCCAGATGAGTTCACGGCCGGTGATCAACATTACGGTAGTATATCGGGTAGAGACGAATTTTCGCAATTCGGTCGAGGTGTCGATACAGACTTCGAAGGGGAGCGTGTCGTAGCAGGTGGCCCTAATTGGAATAATGGTCAGGGATACATTCAGATTTACGATTGGTCAGAGTCCTCCTCCACATGGACGTCCCTCCAACAAATAAACGGACCCAGTGCCGGTGGTTGGTTCGGTGAATCCGTTTCGATGGATTATGATGGAACACGGATCATAGTGGGTGCACCAAAAATAAACCGCGTATACGTATACGATATCGGTGGTAATGGTCAATTTACTCTCACGCAGACAATTGTAGGACAGGTAAGTTTTGGACACTGCGTTTCTATAGCGGGTGATCGAGCGGATCGTTTCGTTGTCGGCGCACCTGCTTACAATGGGGGTCAAATTTACGTTTATGAACGAGATGTGAGTGGTCAATTCGTACAAGTGTATGTAAATACTGGTGCGGGTATAGTTAATGATGTACCTGTAAATCAGGGTGGGTCAGCGCGTATAACACTATATTCTAAATTCAATGGGTTTGGGTATTCAGTCAAAATGTCCGGTTTCGGAAACCACATCGTCGTCGGTGCACCCGGAACTGAAATCGCAGAAATTCAATCGAGTACACAAGCCGGAACAACAACCCCTGGACCAGTTTCACATAACTTAGGTGAACACATGACATCAACGACCGGGCCTCATTATACGGGTTCCACATCATATTCGTGTAATGCACAATTTGCCGGGAATTCCGGTTGCGTTTCCGCATCCCACCCGTATTCGGCGTATCGGTATCCCCTCACAGGCACGAACGCGCTCAGGTATCCGGATAGTAATGGTAATATTCACCATTACGACAGATCACCATACGGGACAAATGCAAATAATATAGCCGACGGGTTTACATTCCCAAATTTCCAGGTTGGGAACATACGCGTACTCAGGTGTCCAGAAGGGGGTAGTTGGTCGAGTGGCGTTACACAGGTTGGATCGGATATAAAGGGGCGTAACCCAGATGGGTATACGTATCTACAAAATTGGGATTGTATATATTCATCTTTTCCGGGGTTTGGTAAGTCTGTTGCTATATCAGTCGATGGGAAACGCGTTTCCGCTGGATCCCCGGGGTATAAGGATGTAAGTTATGATCTTCAAGTAGCTCACGGTGATACACGGTATTTTATCTTTAACGAAGATTCAGATTCGTACGATGAACCCATGGCAGTCCGAGATACTGAATATACACCTTCGTTAGGTGGACCATGGTCATTCGTGAGAGAAAATCAAACATGGGCTTCATGGAACATATCTATGAGTGAAGATGGGTCACGTTTGTTCGTTGGAAGTCGCGAAAGTTCATACGCAATCATCCCATACGATTTCTCGGGTACGACGTTTTACCCCGCAGGTCCAATAGTACGTACCGGTGGCACGGGAGCTGGACCTTCCACGACCGATTTTGGTACGGTTGCACATATCCCGAACATTATTACGGGTTTCGGATATTTGAGTGGGTATAGAAGCGCTGCACATAACGGTGCCAGCTGTGTGATTGCACACCCGGCATACCCGGAGGGGTTTGGGAGAAATTTGTTTAATGGTAGCAATACAGAACCATCGACGAGTAACGGTAAGGGGCGGGGTCAGATAATTATATATCGCTACACGTTAACAAGTGTGTTTCGTGGGAATAGTTTATTTGAAGGGTACGTAAAATGTGATAATTTAACCGTGGGGTCTTCGGGTGGGTCTGTCGACCACGCACGTATAAAATTTGGTGGCCGAAAAGGTGAAAACACGACGGAAGCAGCTACCACTATAGAATCGAGGTGGTTAGGTACACACGACGCTGTGTATACTGGTTCGACATCGGCTACGGGTTACAAACACGACAACGAACTTTTGATTTCGAAATTCTACAGTGAACTTCATACACCCTATGGTGACACGGTCAGTGATGCTGATTGGAACAAACGCGATTTTTTCGGAGATCGTGTACGTATAAAAGCACCTAAAATTGAATTTCAAATACAGTCGCCACAATCACAACAAGGAAACCAAAAATACCGCGAATCTCCATGTGTATCTATCACGGATATGAATAATCCTTTCGGTGGTGAACGTGGTATGACATACGAGACTAATCCTCTTGCAGCTGAGCCGAGACAACTCGTCTCCATACGTACCGGGACTTCAAATTCGCGGGTACAGGCAGGTCTCCGATTAATTGCTGGATCATCGGCTATGTGGGGGACATCGGGTACTTTTGACGGAAATACTGCAACTGCTTTGACTAGTGCCATACCGTCCGACGGTGACATGTATACATTTGCACCGGGTAATGATGGATGGTTACGTCTTCTCTGTCCGGTTGGTCAGGGTCAATCCGTGACATACCAAACGGAAACAAACCCACAAAACACTTCTCAAACTATAACGTCCAATTATGCGGGTATGGCGGTAGGAAATTTATATGTGGGGGGGTCTATTTCCGGACCAGGTGCACCGTCCGGTAGTAACCTTCCTCTCACAGGTAGTATAACAGGTACCTACGGATCAGTGGAAACAACGGGTGGTGGTGCCAGTGGTTGGAAGGGATACTCCATAAACGGAGAATGGGTTTTCATGACTAATTACACGGAAGCTGGTATTTATAATGATATAGATAACAAATGGGCGGTACTCTGTACACGAAATTCATCCGTGAGATTAGCTTATAATGGCAGTACAAAACTCCAAACAACGATCGGCGGCGTGGCCGTCCTCGGTAGTGTTTCTGCTAATAATGTCGGCGGACCTTCTGATGATAGAATAAAATATAACGAGGAAGATGTAATAAATTGTTTGGGAATTGTTAAACAACTCCGACCTTTAAAATACGAAAAGTTAGTCGAACCAGAGGACGCAGTGGGTACGTGGATACCTACAGATGATGAATGGGAAAGTGTAAAAAATGACTATAATTGGAACGATGAATATGGTTTCATCGCACAAGATGTTAGAAATATACCCGGACTCGACATACTTGTCAACGGTGATGAAACCGAAGAAATTGAAATAATTAAAACTGAACTCGAATACAATGAGTTTTCAGAAGAAATGCGTGCAAACTATACATACCGTCCAGACACTAACGATTATAGACACAACGATAGTGGTGAAACACAAAAACCTTTAACTCTCAATTATATCGGAATTATACCCATACTCACCGGCGCTGTACAGGAATTGTCGAGTGACTTGGAACAGGAAAAACAGAAAACCGAAAACTTACAGACACGCCTGACAGCATCTGAACAGGCGTACCAGTCATTATTAGAACGCGTAGTGGCTTTAGAAAATGCTTAAAATGTAACACGTGATGTTTGGTCACGGGGTACATTCATGATACCTACTTCTTAACGGAATCCATCGCAGCGAGAGCAATCACGCCTACTATGAAGAACATCACCACGTAATTACATTCAGTGGTATCCTCCATGATAGCTGGCGCCTGTTGTTTCTTTTTAGACGCACCCCCATCATCCCCTTTTCGCGGGAGTGATGGTGATGGTTCGTCACCAAAATCAATGGGACTGTACCCTATCATTTATTCTATGTTTATAAATTAATTTCAACCTTCTTCTTACGCCCACCACCACGCTTGGATTTCGCCGCGGGCATCTTCACCTGCTTCACGTCACTCTCTTCTTCGACCGTCTCCGCACCCTGAACGGAAACGATATCCGAAATATCATCATCGTCGTCATCCACGGGAGGCGGGTTCAGTGTCGTCGTGCTCATGGCAGGTGTCGGTGGCATCATGATGTTACCCATCAGACTCGAAATGTCAAGACCGGGGCCGCGCATTTCGTGGCGCCCTTCGCCGCCACCCGCGTTCTGTGGTTCCGAGGATTGCTTACCATTCGCCATAGTAGTCTGTACGGCACTCATCATGTTCTGAACGAGATCGGGGTTCTGCTTCATCACATCGTTCATATTGGGCATGACCTGCTTGAACATACTATTCGTGAGATGAAACATCATCGCACTTCCACCGAGCATCATGATCAGCTTAATTTCGGGCGCCACGTGCATCTTCGTGCGATACTTAACGTACAGTTCTTCAAAGACCTCGTCGTAATCGTCAACATTTTCCATGATATTCTCCGACCAACCGTCAAGTTGGATGTCGAGTGGGTTGTATCGCTTGTTCATAAACTCCAGACCAGTGACGCACGCGATGAGCATACGCCGAGAAAATTTCACAGACTTGTCCACGTCTATGCTATACGTGATACGCTTAACCTCGGTCCGCAAGTCTTCGACATTGGAATACACGTTCATTCGCTTATTAATCGCGAAACCCTTCTTTTCCAGACGCCCGAGCTTGTTCACGAGATCCGCCTTCTCTTCATCGATCGTCTTGTACCCGGGAGATGGTTGCTCAGCTTCCTCCTCAGGTGCGAACCCACCGCCTCCGTATTCCGGGCCGTCGTTTCCCATCTGAGGTTCATCATCCCCGTATTCACCGTAATCTATAGGTTCTTCGGGGCGGGGAGGTGAGGGTGCGGTCGTCTTATTAGGATTCGCGAATGAATCGATATCCTCCTGTGTTTCGACATATTGTTGAGGCTGCGAACGAGGGACTTGTCGAGTGTTCTGCACGGTTTCTGGGGCTCGGCGCATCACTTGAGGTTTGGGAAAATCGAGCTGAATTTCATTGAACATAGCCATCTCGTCATCGCTGAGTTTCACGACGGAATTGTCATTTCTGTCGATAACAATTTCACCGTCCATTACTATCTATATTGAAACTAATCTTTTTCCTTTAACGCACTTTATAAAAAAATATCAGTAGATAGTAAATGAAACTTAACAACACCGATCGTATGACCCTCAAGGTAATTCTGGCTGTTCTTTTTCTCCTCACTATCATTTCTCTGATGATGCCCAAGAGAAGCATGTACCAACCTAAGACGATATCGATCACGTCTGCTGGTCAGGGTGGGTCCATTTTCGGTCTCAAGCGTGGGTCGGAGTGTCTCCCGGGCCCTGAAATAACTTCGGATGCGTACACCGTCGACAACGTCGGTATATGCGGTGGCCAGGGGTTGGTTCGCGACGCCGCCAGCTATGAAATTTCGGACGGAATCGGTGGTGTTTTAATCTAAGCTATTATAAATGGCGATTGTCACATCAAATTCTTTAATTCCCGACCTCGAACATGAATATCACACGATCTTGGTTGACACGATCGGACAAGCGAACAAGAATACGTTCACCGTCCACTTACAGCAGGAGCTCGAGAATGTCGTACAGGTCAAACTGATCGCAGCTCAAGTGCGACCCTCGTCAGCCTCCAACGTGTGCTCCATTTCTGTTCAAGAATTAGATACACAATTCACTCAGCGCGCGACCAATGAACCAAATGGTCAGTCGTCGCGCTCGACACTTAACAGGGCGTTCGGTACCATCTTAGATGATGGGTCGGGGCGCTTCAATTTCAAGGATGAGTACCCGGTCATGCAACAATATATTACCCCCATTCGGAAAATTTCCAGGCTTGACGTCACACTTCGGGACCAGACGGGTCAGACACTTCTCGGTACACTCGACAATTATTTTATTTTCAAGTTCACGTGTAAGAACAAAAACCTTCCAGGGCATTAAAAGAGGTTTAAATTTTACCTCGTAGTATTATAAATGTCCTCCGGCATTGTTCAATTGGTTGCCATCGGTGCACAAGATGAACATATCATCGGCGAACCTGAAATCTCGTTTTTCACTTCGACCTTTAAGAGGCATTCCAACTTTTCACAATCTCTCGAGAAGCAAACAATCCAGGGACTTGTGAAAGGTAACTCTATGTCCACCATTCGCTTCGAACGTAATGGTGACATGCTCGGCTATACATATTTCACCGTCGATGACAACTCGAAGGCTGTAGATATTCAAAAATGGCGTACAATCATCGACAAGGTGGAATTGCTCATAGGTGGTCAAGTCATAGACTCGCAGGACGTTTATTTCACCGAGAAGATTGCAATCGATACGTGTGCACAAAATGTGTCAAAGAGTTCCAACGGACCTCATCCCGGTTCGAGCGCTCGTTCTTACTTTTACCCTCTTCGCTTCTTCTTCTGCGAAGGTCCTCAATCTGCTATCCCCTTGGTAGCTCTACAGTACCATAACGTAGAATTACGCATTTATTGGGGGGCGAATGCTGGACTTTATAACGTCGAAGCGTATACGAATTATTACTATCTGGATAACGAAGAACGTGGAATCATGGCATCTCGTCAACACGACATTCTCATCACACAAGTTCAGAAAAGTATCCCTTCCGGTGAACTTACACAGGAACTCACGTTTAATCATCCGGTAAAGTACATAGCCGGTTCGAATACCAACTCCGAGAGTACACTCACATCCATCGATAATAAGATTAAATTGAGTGTAAATGGTACGGATTTAAGCCCATTCAAATGGGCGAAACCGCACTTTGTTGATATCATGAGTTATTATCATACAAATTTTGTAACGTCTCCGGATTGCTTCCTGTACCCCTTTTGTCTTAACACAAGTTCCATTCAACCCAGTGGGTCACTCAATTTTAGCAGGTTAGAATCTGTTAAAATTCATAGTGAGACTAAACCGATCATAGACCCCGTATATGCTGTAAACTATAATATTCTCAGGGTGAATAACGGTATGGCGGGTCTTATGTATGCGAATTAAAATGCGGTACTATATTAAATGCCCAAGAACTTGAGTACAATCGGTGGCGCCACGGAGCTCCGATTCGGTAAAAATTGTAGGGAAGATCAAGCGGATAACTCGATCGTTATAAATGCGAGTAACGAAAAAATAGACGCGACGAAAGCGGGTGGTGTGTACATCACACCTCTTGAATTAGCGACCGATTTTTCGGGTGTCGGTACGGACGATGCGACCAATACATTCGTGGCCTATAATCAGAGTACGCATCAACTTTTTAGAACACACATTCCATTGACACTTGCTGGTATTTCCGAAAGTGGGGTG
>Ga0209659_1001914_pt1 | contig 11707 bp, 11 predicted proteins | sample SaaInlLV_10m_DNA_FD_184658 | JGI IMG/M metagenome (GOLD analysis project Ga0209659, IMG submission 184658) | Marine microbial communities from expanding oxygen minimum zones in the Saanich Inlet - SI072_LV_10m_DNA (SPAdes) (version 2) | ecosystem: Environmental > Aquatic > Marine > Intertidal... | reverse complement strand
ATTGCAGAAATGCTTTTATCGGGCACCACCTGCTTTTCTGACATGTATTTCTTTCCCGATGCCACTGCAGCGGCGGCCGAAAAACTCGGTATGCGCGCACAAATCAACTTCCCCATTTTCGAAATGTCCTCAGCATGGGCACAAAATGCCGAAGAATATTTTGACAAAGGGCTCGCATTGTCTGATGAATATCGCTACAGCCCACTCATCAAGACCGCGTTCGGACCTCACGCACCCTATACCGTTAGCAATAGCAGCTTTGAACGCATCGTTATGCTGGCAGAAGAAATCGACTGTAATATCCATGTTCACTTGCATGAAACAGCCTTCGAGGTCGCCTCATCGATTAAGCAGTATGGTATAACGCCCATCGCCAGACTTAACGAGCTTGGCGCGCTATCGCCTAGAACCCAAGCCGTGCATATGACGCAACTGGATACAGAGAGCACCCATACACTGCTTGAAACCGGTGCCAGCGTTATTCACTGCCCAACATCCAATTTAAAACTCGCCAGCGGCTACTGCCCCGCAGCCGATTTGTTAGCGCAAGGCGTTCGTGTCGCGCTAGGCACCGACGGTGCCGCGAGCAACAACACACTCAACCTATTTGAAACACTGCGCAGCGCCGCCCTACTCGCTAAACATGAGTCGGGTAATGCCGCAACACTCAATGCCAGCCAAGCCTTACGCATGGCAACCTTAGGCGGTGCCGAAGTATTAGGTATTGACGACATGACAGGCAGCATTAAAATTGGCAAGCAAGCCGACATTATTGCGGTTGATACACATAGCCCAGCCATGCAGCCATTGCACTCGCCTATTTCGCAACTGGTTTACACAGAAGCCGCATCGGCGGTTACCCATGTATGGATTGCCGGCAAAGTAAAAGTAAGTAACCGACAACTCGTCGATTTTGATTTAGATGCTCTATTGGCAAAAAGCCAGTGGTGGCGCAATAAAATAGCCAAGGTAGAAAACACATAATCATGACTGAAGAATCCAAAAATAACGCTGCAGCCAGCAATGTCGACCCATCAGAAATTGCTAAATTTGAAGCCCTAGCTCATCGCTGGTGGGACACTAGCAGCGAGTTTAAACCGCTGCATGAAATCAATCCGTTACGCGCTAATTTTATTGACCGACTCTCTCCGGTTGCCGAGAAAAAAGTGATTGATATCGGCTGTGGCGGCGGCATATTATCTGAAGCGCTAACTCAACGCGGCGCTCAAGTTACCGGCATTGATATGGGTGACGCACCACTCGGTGTTGCTGAATTACACGCACTAGAAAATAATTTAGACATTGAATATAAAAAAATAACAGCTGAAGAAATTGCTGCCGAACGTCCAGGCCAATACGATGTAGTGACCTGCCTAGAAATGCTTGAGCATGTACCTGACCCTGCCGCTATCGTGCAAGCCTGTGCCGACCTCTGCAAACCCGGCGGCCATCTTTATTTTGCCACCATTAATCGCAACCCAAAAAGTTACTTGTTTGCCATTTTAGGCGCCGAACATATTCTAGGCCTACTCCCAAAAGGTACTCATGATTATGAAAAGCTGATTAAACCATCAGAGCTATACCGCTGGATAAGAGAGAGTGATTTATTATTAAATGACTCGACAGGCATGACTTACAATCCTCTCAGCAAAAAGTATAAATTACACCCCACTAATCTTGATGTAAATTACTTACTGCATGTAACTAAGCCTACATAATCACTACCTAATCAATACCTAATCAATACCTAAGTAACCGATAACGTTATACAAAAAACGGTGTCAACGAGAAACACTATGCCCAACACTGCCCTACCAAAAAGTCATGCGCCAGAAGCCGTATTGTTTGACCTCGATGGTACATTGGTCGACACAGCGCCCGATTTTGTTATTGCTGTGAATCAACTTAGGCATAGCCAACAACTTGATAGCCTACCTGCAGCCAGTATTTCTGAACACGTCTCTAACGGTTCTATTGCGCTAACACAGCACGCGCTTAATATTACGACTGAGCATGCTGATTTTGCATCATTAAGACAAGCCTTACTGGACAATTATCTTAACTGCATAGGTCAATACTCTGCACTTTATAACGGCCTAGATGAATTGCTTAAACGATTAAATAACGCCGCCATTCCATGGGGTATTGTCACTAACAAACCCATTACTTATGCACAGCCGCTTATTGAAAAATTACAACTTGCCGATAGCTGCGATGTATTAATTTGCCCCGATCATGTCGCTCAAGTTAAGCCGCATCCTGAAGGGCTTTTTATGGCTGCCGAAAAAATCAACTGTAACGCTTCAGCAATTGCTTATATTGGCGACCATGACCGCGACATTGAAGCTGGTCGCGCCGCAGGCATGAAAACCATTGCTGCCGCTTATGGCTATATTAATGACAAACAAAACATAGAAGATTGGCGCGCAGATGGCATCGCCAAACACCCTCAAGATATTCACTCCACATTAGAACGGTTATTTTCATGCACAATTTAAATGAGCTCATGCACTACAAACCAGCGACTAAAGCCTTAGCTGGACGTAATATTTTAATTACTGGCGCGGGTGATGGTATTGGTCGTGCAGCGGCACTCAGTTTTGCTCACTATGGTGCAACCGTTATTTTACTGGGTCGCACAGAAGCTAAACTTGAAGCAGTCTATGATGAAATTGAATCTAACGGTGGCGTACAGCCAGTGATTGCCACTTTAGATCTTGATACAGCTACGCATCAGGATTATCTCAACCTCAATAACGAAATTATCGAAAATTTAGGCGCGCTGCATGGCTTGCTTCATAACGCCAGCATACTGGGTGAGATGAAACCTCTCGGCCAATACAGCGAAGACACCTTTGCTCGCGTAATGAATATCAATCTCACCAGTAATTTTTTACTGACCAAAGCCGTTTTACCTTCGTTGCAACTCGCCGATAATGCATCTATTGTTTTTACCTCCTCGAGCGTTGGCCGGAAGAGTCGCGCCTATTGGGGAAGCTATGCTGTTTCTAAATTTGCCACCGAAGGGCTAATGCAAACATGGGCTGATGAATTTGAAGGAACGTCTAACATTCGCGCCAACTCATTGAACCCTGGTGCAACACAAACGGCTATGCGACGACAAGCTTACCCTGGCGAAACGCCTACGGATAATCCTAGCGCTGAAGAAATCATGGGCGCTTATTTATTTTTAATGAGCACTGACAGTGTAGGCATTAATGGCGCTCAGTTGAATGCGCAGATAGCTAAGGATACATAAAAACACCGACAGAATAAGTCGTTGCTGGACGCTTATAAACTTCTCAGGTAATCTGGCTTTTGTTCACACCCTACATGAATTGATAAAAGGTTAACTCTACGTTGAAAAATTTACAGCACTTATTCGATAACAATGTTGCTTGGGCAGAAAAAATAAAAGCCAATGATCCTGGCTTTTTTGACCGACTTTCAGAACAGCAAACGCCTGACTATTTATGGATAGGCTGCTCCGACAGCCGCGTGCCTGCCACTCAAATTGTTAACCTACCACCCGGTGAAGTATTCGTGCATCGCAACATCGCTAACGTTGTTGTGCATAACGACACTAACTGCCTTTCGGTTATTCAATTTGCTGTAGAAGTATTAAAAGTAAAACATATTATTGTCTGCGGCCACTACGGTTGTGGTGGCGTAAAAGCGGCCGTAGAAGACCAAGATCATGGACTGATTAATGAGTGGTTAGCGCATATTAAAGAAGTTAAACAGAAGCACTTAGCCGAGCTAGCAGATCTAACCGCTGATCAAAAAAATAATAGAATGTGCGAGCTGAATGTAATTGAACAGGTCAAACATGTTAGCGAAACCGCCGCCGTTCAAAACGCCTGGAAAAACGGTAATGCACTTTCCATTCATGGCTGGATCTACGATATTAGCGACGGCATACTGCATGATTTAGATGCCACACTTCCAGCAAACTAACGTTTGGCCGATGCCTCGGCCAAACGCTTATCAACCAATCGAAACGTAAGATTAATTCTAGGTGACATAGCACGGCGGCTTTTTGCAATTTGATGCAACCAATGCTGCTGTGTCGCACCACGCATAATCAATACGCTGCCATGCGGCAATAACACATTGGTTTTTAGCGTTTTATCGAATTTATGCTTTAACTGAAATGTACGCTCTTGCCCCAAGCTCACTGAAGCAATCACTGGCGCTGGCCCTAATTCAGATTCATCATCGGCATGCCAACTAACACTGTCACTACCATCGCGATAGAGGTTAGCTAACACACTATTAAAGTGCGCTGATGCTAACTGCTCAACCTTTGCTTTAATGGCTTGCAAAGATTCAGTCCAAGGAAGACCGTAGGCCGTTATGCCTGAATAAGTATAGGGAACACCGTCATCGCCATACCATGCCGATAAGCGTGGGACATTATGCGTTTTCCCATACATAGAAATTTTTTCTTGGGTCCACGCTAACGACTCTTGCAGCTGGGTAAAATAGTGATCGGCTTCCTGAGTAGAAAACCCATTGGTATGCAGTGTTAACTCACCATCGACCAATGGAATCTCCTGCACAGCGCCTGTTTCGCTACCGACTAATCCATTAGCATTCTGCGACTGCGAGAAGAGATCCATTGTCATATTTATTTAGCGAATATCATCGTCGATGAGAGAGCGTCATAATACTGAAGTAGACGCCATCGCTCACTATGCAATTAACCCATAGCGTTCGTTCAACACATCAACAATTTCAGCTTGTGGATTATCTGACTGCGGCAATGCACGACCCATAATTTTTTCGGCCATACCCACATAAGTGGCCGAGACTTCCATTAGCACTTCTTCTGGCAATTCGTTATCACGCGCTAGCGCACTTCGCTCAGCCATACGGTCTTTGTTTAATAAAATATCGGGATCAGGGAAATGATTTAACAACAATTGACGGAAAGCCTCTTTAGAATTTTCGACAACATTACCTTGACGATATTGCCCACCATCCCAAATACGCGATGAATCGGGTGTGCCGACTTCATCCATATAAATGAGCTTGTCATTGCCCGCGGCATCTTTGACGTAACCAAATTCGAATTTAGTATCAACAAAGACTTGATCAATTTTAGCTAATGCATCGCCAATCACATCGAAGCCTTCACGTAATAAAGTTTCATAGCGGCTAATATCATTCAGCTGTTGAAATTTAAATGCTGCAAAATTTTGCTCTATATCGGTGCGCGTAATATTAACGTCATCAACTTCTGGAACGCCGGGAATACCTGTAAGTATTCCTTTGGTAGAAGGCGTAATAAGTAACTCAGGTAATTTTTGATCGCGCTCTAAACCTTCGGGTAAATGAATGCCACAAAATTCGCGCTCGCCTTTGGCATAAGAGCGCCACATTGAACCTGTTATATACTGTCGAGCAATTGCCTCAATCATGACAGGGCGTGCTTTTTGAACAATCCAAACCAATGGATGCGGCACAGCCAAAATATGACTGTCGGCAAGACCTTGCTCACGGAACAATTCAAACCAATGATTCGAAATAGCGTTTAACGCCGCACCTTTACCCGGTACACCGGCCATGCCTCCCTCACCCTGCCAAATACACTCAAACGCTGAAATGCGATCACTAATGACCATAACCGCCAGCTGGGCATCAGCGGCAACATCATAACCTTCCGACTGAATTAAGCGCTGGCTATCAGCATCAGATAACCAATAAACAGAACGAACTTTTCCGCTATGAATAGGCTGGGCAGTACGAATGGGTAAATTGTTACTAACGGCCAACACGCGGTTGGCAGAAGAATTGGCGGTTTTCATGAATATTCTACTCTTGGACGTCAAAAACGACACAGTATAAATCAGCCGTTAGTTGATCGCTAGAGGAAGGTATCAATTCACAGAAATCTCAACTCACAGGATAGATATCAAATCGAGTTGCCTTGCCCGTTAATGATGACGCGGGCTTGAAGCCCCCTAACCACTCTGCTCCCGGGGCGCGTTTAACCACCACTTTACTTTTTGCGAGCGCGAGAGCCGCTTCAATCATTCCCTCACCCTCACTATTGAGCACATCATGACAGTTTTGGTCATGCTCAAGTTGAGCAGCGGGTAAAGTCATTACTTTATGACTCGTCAAACGCTGCAAAAAAGCCATATTCTTTTTAACGGCTGCGCTTTTCTTTAAGCCTCGCTTTGTCTCATTCTCAGCTTGAGCATACATCGGATCAAGGTAAACGACATCGGGACGGCTAGCTGACCACTGCTGCATAAGTATTACACTATTCGCCGACTCGACCTTCATTCGCTGAGCCGTAGATAAAAGTAAATCACTGGTGCTGTTTCGAGCTCGTTGAACAGCCTGCTCCAACAAATAAGCCAGCAATGGCATTTGTTCAACTAAGGTCACTTGGCAGCCTGCTGCTGCCAAAAGAAAAGCATCATGGCCAAAACCTGCCGTCGCATCTAAAACGGTTAGAGGCTGCGTTGTTTTTTTTCGACCTAACACCGCTCTAACAACATACTCACCTTGCAAGGCCGAGCTATTGACCCGGGCATAAAAACGCGGATCAGAAAAATCAACACTAACAACAGCCGAGCTATTATCTAAATGAACACGCCACTGTCCATTATCAAAAATAATTTTTATTGCATTGGGATAGCTCGCTACTAAATCTGAGGAAATAACCGTATAGCCACAACGCTGCGCTAATTCCTTTACTGCTAATAAATTATGATTATGCTCTTTATCGAATACGAAATAAGCTAAAGGATCGGCGCCATTAATCATAAGCCAGCAACACCTACCCATTTTTTAGTCATCGCTGATAGCTCTTCTAATTTAAAGGGCTTGCTCAAAAAATCATTCATTCCCGCATCAAAACAATGGATTCTATCTTGTGAATCAATATTAGCTGTCATCGCTATTATAGGAACACGTGATTTCTCTCCCTGCATTAATCGAATAGCACGCGAAGCATCGTAGCCATTCATTTTTGGCATTTGGCAATCCATATAAATCAAATCAAAATATTGTTTCTCTAACGCCTCTAAAGCCTCTAAACCTGTTTCAGCCACCACAACTTGACATCCCAGTTTATCAAGCATGACATTGGCTACTCGTTTGTTAACCATGTTATCTTCAACTAACAAAACAGAATAATTAGAAAAATCGGCTATATGAGAAATATCATCTGCTGGATATTGAGCCTGATCTAATTTCAAAAGACTCAGCATCGCGGCTGAAAACGCGCTAGCTCGTAACGGCGGTCGTGTCAGCAATATATTATCTGTGATTATGACATCACTATTAACCGTTCTTGAAACAACAATGGTATTAAGGCAAAGACGCGTCACCAAGGTTTCAACCTCGCTCCATACACTCTCAAAACGTTCATCGACAGAGCAATATAACATTAACGTCGGCATGGAATTGATATCAGCATTCGCCGCGGACGAAAGTTTTTCTAATACGGATTTTAAACTGGCAATATCAAGACAAATTTCCGCATCCATTTTGTAAAGGTCACTTAAACTTTGACAGGCTTTACGAATTTCAACAGTACTGCCATAAATAATAATGGGCCGATCAGACAAGGGATATACTTGTTCTTTTTCAATATTACTCGCTAACTCTGGACGATAAGAAAAAGGAATGCGCACATAAAATTCGCTACCCTCATTAATATCACTGTGCACACCAATATCACCATGTAACAACTCAGCTAACTTCTCACAAATAGAAAGCCCTAACCCCGTGCCGCTGTATTTTCGCGTCATGGAGCCATCACTCTGTGAATACGGTAAAAAGATTCTATGTAAATCTTTTTCAGAAATACCTATACCAGTGTCACGAACAGCTAAACGGATCCACAACTTTCCTTGCGCATCAACTTCTTTAATCGCACTTATCAATACTGATCCATGATCAGTAAACTTAACCGCATTATTAATTAAATTATTTAATAACTGCCGTAACTTATTAGGATCTGACTCAACCACCAAAGGCAATGCACTGTCGTAATCAGTTAAAATATCCAGACTCGCTGCATCAGCCGACTGCCCATGTAAAAACATTAACTCTTCTAACAGCTGATACAAATCAAATTCAATATTACTCAGCTCTGCTTGATCGAGCGAGAGTCTTGAAAAATCCAATATATCGTTAATCAATATCATCAAGGCTTCGCTTGATGACTCGGCCAATGTAATCAATTCTTTTTGATCACGATTAAGCACAGTGTCACCGAGTAAGTTTAGCGTGCCGAGAATACCATTGAGTGGCGTACGAATTTCATGACTCACATTGGCTGCGAACTCTGCTTTTAACTTAGCAGCCGCTAACGCATGGTCACGAGCAGTCGCGAGCTGCAACTCTCTATCTTCTAATACTTCCATCATTTGGTTAAAAGCATTACTCAACTGCTGCGTTTCTTTTGAACCCGACAAATCAACCCGCAGGTTATTACGCTCACCTCTCGCACCCGACGCCATCGTTTCAACAAATTCTTCGAGAGGCTTTGTTAGAGCACCACTTAATCCATTCAGGGCTAACACCAATACCGTTGCACCAATTAACAACACGATAACGTTACCGATGATAATATTATAACGCGCACTGTATAACTGATCTTTAGAAACAAGCACTCGAACACGACCAATAGTACTTTCCTGCTTTCGTGTGGCTTCAAGATCTTCTAATTCTGGCTCTGCATTATCGGATTTTACTGGACTGGAAAATTGCCAATAATCTTTCCCGTCATATTCCAGCACTGGCACGGCACCTTCACCTTCCTGCAACTGAACCTGTTCAGATAACACTTCAACCCATGGAATAGCATCGCCAGACTCTGCCAATAAAATATTTTCGAGTTCGTAAATAGCCACTTGAGTCACGCTAGGAAAAGCATGAACAACCGCTATCGCTTGCCGGGCAAAAGCAGGACTGCCCAATAAAACAGGCAACGAACTTTGCTTCGCTAATACACCGGTAATATTTTTGCCATTCTGAATGAAATTATTGGTGAGTGATTTATTAATGATAATAGAGGTGCCAATCGATACACTCAGCACCATCACAAACATGCCTAACGCTACCAATAAGGTAAGCTGGGAACCCAATTGTCGGTCAGAGATGACCGCGCTAGAAGAAATACTATCCTTTGTATTGAGCATTGATTGCTATCCAATTAATTAGATAAACTCCAAACCGATGCCTTCATCACAGACATGGGCAACACGCATATTGACTGGCTCAGTATTAAGCGTACCGGTATGACGCTTAATCGTCACTCGAACCTCAGTATCGACAGGAGGCATTATGTGCACTCCGCGCAGAGCGAAAAACCCGCCCTTAGAGGCGTTTTTAGCTTTTAAAGAAATCACACCCAGTGCCGGATGCTGCAACTCTAATTGCGCATCACTAGCAACACGCGGATACCGTCTATTTTTATTAATATCCATAAAACCTTCTGGATTAATTCTAAGCTAACTGATTTGCAGCCAATCAAATCCGGTATCTTGGTCAGCAACTAAAATGCGCTCATGATAAGGAAACACATCTTGCAGTGCGTCCAGCGCCAATGTCTCTGTATTATTCTGCTGACTAATATGCGCCACCACTAACCATTGTATTTTTTCATGATCAAAGTGAGACAGTAAATTACGTGCTTGATGATTACTTAAATGTCCCCAATCACCTAATACGCGCCGTTTTAAACTATAGGGGTAAGAGCCAGCCTCTAACATTCCAACATCATGGTTGCACTCGAGAACCATCGCATCACAGTTGTTATAGGCGTCAATGACATGCGGCGTGTAACTGCCTAAATCGGTCAATACGCCTAGCCGCTTTTCACGCGGCGAATGATCAATCTTGCTATCATTAACCTGACTACCATTAACCTTACTATCATGAACTTTAGCGGTTATGACAAACTGGCAGGGTTCACGGGCATCGTGTGGCACAACGACAGGCTGAACAGATAATCCACCCACATTGATCGGCGAAACACTATCGATAAGCATGACTTGCGGCAACTCATCACAACCACTTTTAACCGCAGTACCATGGGTCATATAAACAGGCAGTAAATGTTTACGCGCCAACGCTTTTACACCTTTAATATGATCGCCATGCTCATGAGTAATAAATGCAGCTTGCAAATCATCAGGTGATAAATCGAGACGCTCCAAGCCCGCGGTTAAATTACGCAAGGTAATACCGCAGTCAATAAGAATGCGCGTACCCGCCGACTCAACAATTAATGCATTACCGCGACTACCACTACCCAGTGAAGCAAATCTCATAAATAACCAAAAAAATGTGGATGCACTAGGATAATTTGCCTTGGATACGGCGCAGTACAAATGCCTGTTCATTAATGCGCAGTGAAGGCTCGGCTTCACGCTGCACATAAATAATTAACGCACTACCTTCTTGCTTGGTGCTCAATGATAAAGGATCAACTTCATCAGCCGGTAGTGATTGGTCAGTTTCACCTATGCCCAGCAAGCGCTTAAAGAAACCGCGTTTTTTTTCTTTTTTTGCTTTGGGGATTGAGTGAGCATAATAAATACCTGCACTGCGATTTAAATCGCTTACTTTAAAAGACGCTTTGTTTAGTGCTAAACCGAGTGATGCCCAAGCGCGATCAAAGGGTAAATATAAAGCCAAATACGGACGCCCTTCAGCATCGTAATCAAATATAACGCGACTCGCCGAACCAATGCCTTGCGCTAACAATGAATGTGAAGGCTGGGTCGGAGCGTTCGCTAAATGCTCTGAAAGTAATTTCACCATATTGTCTTCACGCATTTGTAGCGTCGAGACTTGATTCCATTGTGGTGCAGTATCTACCGAATCATTTAAGGCAATTGAGCGCTGCGTAACTAAAATTTCTGTCGTATTTTTTTGCACGCCCGCTTTTAACTTAAATCTAAACTGCTCTTGAATGGCCTGCCTAACAGGTCGACGCTCACTGGCCTCAGAGAAATCTAAGTTGGCTAAATCAATATCTGCCAATACCGAAGTATCCATTAAAGACGAGGACAGCCAATCAGTTTCAATTAAACCTAAAGTGCCGTCGGCAGTATTCAACGCAATGTTATTACTCAATAAAAAATTCGAGACTAATGGCCAGACCTCGCTAGGAGAGGCATTAATAAGAATCCATTGCTGCTGCTCAAAGCGCTGTATGCGAACGCTGCCTTTATTATCAAGTGTATCTAAAGGCTCAACTCTTGGCACTTCGAACTTAGCCGGTAACACTTGTGATAACGCTAATGTTGGTATGGGATATTCATCGCGAATGCTTTCTGCCGTTATACCTTCAGGCAAAACGATGTCGGCAGATTGCTTCGCTTTCAAATACTCATTACTCTGACCTGGAAAATAACCCTCTTCACCGAATAACCAACTACAACCTGCAAGCGTCACAACACTAACAAGCATCAGTGATTTAAGCGCCAACGTTGAGCTTAAAGCCAAACGTAAAGAAGAAATTTTTTTTGAAATTTTCATGCAACAGTTTCCATATACGACGTTATCGATAGAAGTATGACTAGACATGCTCAATTTAATTCGCCGTAGTTTAATGTGCCGTAGTTTAATATGCCGAAGTTGGCTCACTTGTAATATTGGCTGCAGCCAAAGCCGTTTCAATTTTTGCATGATACTGTGAATCTAAAACCGTCAATGGCAATCGGATAGCCTCAGT
>Ga0209659_1001908_pt1 | contig 11727 bp, 11 predicted proteins | sample SaaInlLV_10m_DNA_FD_184658 | JGI IMG/M metagenome (GOLD analysis project Ga0209659, IMG submission 184658) | Marine microbial communities from expanding oxygen minimum zones in the Saanich Inlet - SI072_LV_10m_DNA (SPAdes) (version 2) | ecosystem: Environmental > Aquatic > Marine > Intertidal... | reverse complement strand
TCTGCATTTCCATTCAAAGGTGGGGAAAAGGCGGCACAAGAAAGAATAGACCATTACTTTTTTAGCACGGATCATGTAGCCCAATACAAAGAGACTCGTAATGGATTAATTGGATTAGACTACAGCACTAAATTATCTGCTTGGCTTGCCAATGGTTGTATATCTGCAAGAACTATATACTACCAACTCAAAGCATATGAAAAAACAGTAAAAGCAAACGAAAGTACTTATTGGGTACTCTTTGAGCTTCTGTGGAGGGAATTTTTTAAATATGTGGGGCTAAAACATAAAAATGACCTCTTTAAGAGTGGTGGAATTAACCATAAATCTTTTGCGCAAGGAAATGATCCTAAAGTGTATAATGATTGGATAAGTGGCACTACTCATAGTCCATTTATCAATGCTAACATGAAGGAATTGTCTCAAACTGGATGGATGAGCAATAGGGGCAGACAAAATGTGGCCAGCTATTGGTCAAAGACATTGGATCAGGACTGGAGAATAGGAGCCACCTACTTTGAAAGTCAATTGATAGACTACGATGTAGACAGTAATTGGGCCAATTGGATGTATACTAGTGGAGTAGGAAATGATCCAAGGGATCGGATTTTTAATCCCGAAAGACAAGCAGATATGTACGACCCTCAAAAGGCATTCCAAAAGCTTTGGAATAATTAACGCTAAAAAAAGTAAGCCAATTCTACCATTCAAATAAAGGCCAGAGATATGTCAGATACAAAAAAACTTAGATTCATTTTAGGGGATCAGCTCAACTTATCGCACAGTTGGTATAAAGAAGTAAATAATCAGGTGCTATATCTCATGGTGGAAATGAGACAAGAGACGGATTATGTGACCCATCACATTCAAAAAATAGTAGGATTTTTTGCGGCTATGCGGGAATTTGCATCGGCCGTTAAGGCCAAAGGCCACCAGATCATATATATAAATATTGACCAAGCTGAAGCCAAAGAGGATTTAGAAAAATTAATCCATGCCCATATTAAAAGCCATGAGATTGGTTTATTTGAATACCAAGAACCCGATGAGTATAGGCTAGATTTACAATTTCAATCCATTTGTAACGCTTTAGATATTCCTACTAAATCATATTCAACAGAACATTTCTACACAGACAGAAAGCGTTTAAAAGACTTTTTTGAGGGAAAGAAACAGCTAATCATGGAGCCTTTTTACAGGCAAATGAGAAAAGAGCATCAGATTTTAATGACGCCTGAAGGACCGCTTGGAGGGAAATGGAATTACGACCAAGAGAATAGAAAAAAATGGAAGGGACAAATTCCTGTGCCCACTGGTTTTCCAGTCTCAAATAACCTCTTAGAAATATATGAAAGTATTCAATCGCAATCCATCCAGACCATTGGCTCCATAGATGCTAGTCAATTTAATTGGCCCATAAACAAAAATCAAGCACAACAAATACTAGATTATTTTTGCGAGAACCTCCTTCCCTATTTTGGCGATTTTCAAGACGCTATGCACACCCAAGAAAAATTTCTTTTTCATTCTAGACTGTCTTTTGCTTTAAACTCAAAAATCATCAGTCCAAAAGAGGTGGTGGATCAGGTATTAAAGACTTATTACGGGCAAAAAGAAGATAAAATAAGCTTAAATCAGGTAGAGGGTTTTGTGAGACAGATTTTGGGATGGAGAGAATATATGAGAGGGATTTACTGGAGAGAAATGCCTGGTTATGCAAAAAAGAATGCCCTGGATAACCATGGAAAGCTTCCTGATTTTTACTGGACAGCAGAAACCAAAATGAATTGTATGCACCAGTCTATTAAGCAAAGCCTTGAGCATAGTTACGCCCACCACATCCAACGGCTCATGGTTACTGGAAACTACGCTTTACTCACACAAACCCATCCCGATGAGGTAGATAAATGGTATCTAGGCATTTACATAGACGCCATTGAGTGGGTAGAAATGCCTAATACAAGGGGGATGAGTCAGTTTGCAGATGGTGGCTTATTGGCCACAAAACCCTATGTAAGTAGCGGGAATTACATCCAAAAAATGGGCAATTATTGTGAGAGCTGCCAGTACAATCACAAAGAAAAAATAGGGAAAGATGCCTGTCCTTTTAATTCTTTATACTGGAACTTCTTAGATGAAAAGAAGGCTTATTTTGAGAAAAATAATCGGATGGCTATGATGCTCTCCCTTTTGAAAAAAATGAACCCAAATGACCTTAAGGAGCTAAAAAAAAGGGCTTCCCATATAATAGAAAACCCTTCGGAATATTAAAAACCCTTCAGAATAATAAAACCCTTCAGAGAATGGGTGAGGTAAATTACAACATGGCATCTACAATACCGTAGGCCAAACTCTCTTCTGCATTCATCCAGTAGTCACGGTCAAAATCTTTCATGACCTTGTCTACTTTCTGACCACAGTTGTCTGCTAAAATTTGAGCACTCAACTCCCTTGTTTTTATTATTTCTCTGGCTTGAATCTCTATATTTGAAGCTTGTCCTCTAGCACCGCCACTTGGCTGGTGAATCATGACTTGTGCATGAGGCTGCATGAATCGCCTTCCTTTGGCGCCCGCAGACAATAAAATGGAACCCATAGAAGCAGCCAAACCACTACATACTGTAGATACAGGGCTTTTTAAAGATTTAATAGTGTCGTATATCGCAAAACCAGAGGTCACATAACCACCTGGACTATTAATCACCAATTGTATTTCATTGTTGTTTTGCAAGTCCAAATACAACAACCTGTCTATGACGTGTTTCGCAGAGGCGTCGTCTACTTGTCCCCACAAAAATACTTTGCGTTCTTCTAAAAACTTTTCTTCAATTAGTTCTTGTACTTTTCCTTTCTTGGCACTCATAACTCGTATTTATATTCTTCAAAATTACATAATTTAAGGATAATGTCCTCTCAAATAAAAGCCTTATTTAATTAATTGACCTTAGCTTCTAACCGTATTTTTCTTTCTGAGAAAATAGGTCAATATAAGAACGAGTAGCACACTGATAAACAAACCTAAAAAGCCCACTGATAAACCGAAATTTTCAGACACGACACCTAAAACCACTGGGGTTAATAAAAAACCTGAATACCCAAATCCAGCGACTACAGACATGGCTTTAGTAGGGTCTATTGTATTTGATTGGCCAGCTATTCTAAATACTTCTGGAATGACTACTGAGAAACCTAAGCCATTTAAGGCAAATCCGATCAGTGCTAGATAAGTGTTTCCGCTGAGAACTAAACAATAACCTATTCCAGCTACTAAAGCCCCAAAAGCAATAATTTGAATACTACCAAAGCGTTTGCTCCACTGGTCTCCAAAAAAACGGGCTATGGTCATACATAAGGAAAAGAGAAAGAAGCCACCTCCTACTAAATACTCTGGCGCTAAGGCTACTTCCTGAAGGTATAAAGCACTCCAGTCTACAATAGCTCCCTCAGATCCCATCACTATAAAAGAAATCCCTCCTAGGAGTATAAATGGTTTTATATGTCTTAGAGATACTGCAGATTTTGGTACTACTGCTGCCTTTATTGATTGGTAGGCAGGATAAAAATACAGGTTCACTAAAATCACTACAACCAACACAAAAAACATATGTATTACTGGATTATTTAGCCAAGCAATGCCAAAACTGCCCAAACCTGCAAGGACACCTCCCAAGCTAAAAAAACCGTGGGTAGCAGTCATGACGCTTTCTCCGTCTTCCTTTTCTATATGAGCCACTAAAGCATTCATAGCAATGTCTGTGAAACCTTGGGCTGCACCCAGTAAAAACAAAGCGATAATCAGTTGTGGATAAGAAGGCGCTAAAAAAGGAAATAAAGCGGTGCTTACGATGCATAAAACACCCAATCCTGTACTCTTTCCAACCCCAAAGTATCGTATCAAACGAGACGCAAAGGGCAAAACAGAAAAAGTTCCTAAAGCCAAACAAAAAATTGCCAAGCCCAAGGCAGATTTATCTATATCCAACTGGGTTTTTACGGTGGGTATATAGATGGCCCATGTGCCAAATACAAAATTCAAACTGGCAAAAACTAGGGCGGGACCCAAGTAACGTTTACTTGAAAGAAGGCGTTTTAAACTATTCATTACAAGCGCTCTTATGCCAAAATAGCTTTACTAATTCCTTCTTTTAATCGCTCTCCTAAAGTATAAATGTCTTTAAAGCTATTGTACAGCGGTACTGGCGCAAATCGCATGACATTGGGCTCTCGCCAATCCGTGACCACCCCTTGAGACATTAAATAGTCAAAAATAGCCCTTCCGTGTTCGTGAAAATACACGGAAAGTTGTGACCCCCTGTATTCAGGAGTCAAAATTAAAATATCAAACGGTGCCGTAGCGGCTACAGATTCAATAACAAAGGACATATAACTTACTAAGCGGGACTGCTTTGACCACAAATCTTCTTGAGGCACTGTTTTAAAAATATCTAATGAAGCTAAAAAAGGGGCCATAGCTAAAATAGCTGCATTACTCACTTGCCACGCGTCTGCATTGTCCATGGGCGTAAAATTAGGCTCCATTTTAAAGCGAAGCCCTTTCTCTGTTCCCCACCAACCTTCAAATCTAGGAAAGTCAGTTCTGTTTAGATACTGCTCATTGATGTAAATAGCGGCCGCATTTCCAGGCCCTGAATTCAAATATTTATAACTACACCAGCTGGCAAAATCTACGCCCCAATCGTGAAGTTGTAAGGGGACATTACCCACTGCATGGGCCAAATCCCATCCTACAAATGCACCCTGCTCTTTTGCCTTTGCTGTGATACTTTTCATTGGAAAAACCTGCCCATTGTAATAATTAACCCCACCCATGAGCACCAAAGCCAATGAATCTCCATGAAGGGCTATGGCCTCTAGCAAATCTTCTTCTCTCCAAGCATTTTCTCCCGGACGCTTCTTTACCGTAACTATAGCAGTATCTGGGTCATAGCCATGAAACTTTACTTGGCTTTGAAGCATATATTGGTCTGAAGGAAAAGCCTTTTCCTCACACAATATCTTAAAACGCTTTGGACTAGGTCTATAAAAGGACACCATTAAGAAATGAAGATTTACCGTTAAAGTATTCATCACTGAAACCTCAGGTGTTTTGGCACCTACCAATGATGCTAGCGGAGCCGCTAATTTCTCATGGTATTCCCACCAAGGTTCCTTAGAATAAAAATGTCCTTCTACCGCCATAGTCTCCCAATCTTTCATAACCCTTTCAACATAAGCACGGGCAGACTTGGGTTGTAAACCTAGGGAATTACCAGTAAAGTAGGCTACCTCAGCCCCATTTTGGATTGGTATATGAAACAAATCCCTGTAAGATTTAAGCGGATCTGAAGCGTCTAATTCTAAGGCAAAATCCAATTGATTTGAAAAATTCATAGCAAAATAATTAAAGACCTAAAATACAATTAATAGAGACAATAAAAAGGAATTAGTCTCGCTTCTAAAAAGGTGTATTTTTGTAAAAACTTTGTAAAAATAGTTCATGCACTTTTTATCAGACACTTTAGAGCAATATATTGAGCAGCATTCAGATGCAGAACCTACATTATTGCAAGCGCTCAGCAGAGAAACCCATCTTAAAATCATTCAACCTAGAATGATCACAGGACACTTTCAAGGGAGGTTTTTAAGCCTTTTATCTAAAATACTGGCACCAAAAAAAATACTTGAAATTGGCACCTATACGGGCTATTCTGCACTATGTTTGGCAGAGGGACTGTCTAAAGACGGTACCCTTCATACCATTGAAGTAAATCCAGAATTAGCTGCGATCCAAAAAAAGTATTTTGACAAGAGCAATTATACCACTCAAATCAAGACCTATATTGGGGACGCATTAGATATTATTCCTACACTAGAAGGTCCTTTTGACTTGGTCTTTATAGATGCAGAAAAAAAACAATACGACGCTTATTTTGAGGCAGTAATCAAAAAGTCTAAACCAGGTACGGTTATTCTTTCTGACAATGTGCTTTGGACCGGTAAAGTAGTGGAACCTTTGAATCCTAAAGACAAGACTACCCAAGTACTTCTGGACTACAATAAAAAACTAGCAGAAGACCCTCGTGTTCAAACCTCTTTACTACCCATAAGAGACGGACTTACGATGAGTAGGGTCATTTAAAGGGATTAAAAAAAGACTTTTTGGATATCATTTGCCAGCTGTAAAACAAATAAGCAAAACCACTGCCAATCAATGCCCCTGCAATGCTATCTAATGGATAATGTACACCAATGTAAATTCTACTATAGCTATACAACAATGCCCAAATATAAAACACATACACCCATGGCTTAGTTTTTCTCAGTAACAGGCAAAGAAAGGCAACTATTGCAAATGAGCTCGCCGCATGCCCAGAGAAAAAACTGTAACCGCTAATAGGTTTAAGTGCCCTAATATCATATGCCATATCTAATAACTGATGGGGCCTTGGCCTTGCTACAGTGTATTTTACGAAAAATCCCACTAAAGCGACCGTTAAAATCATTAGAAAAGCGGTCCAAATAGTGTTGTAAAATCTATTTCTTTCCAGTGAAATAAAAGCCAACCAGATAAAATAAATAAAAAGTGGAATCCAAAGGCTACTTAAAGTAATGGTAAGAAAAAAAGCATCCCATGAAGTATTACCAGCGCTGTTGAGAAATACAAACAGATCACGGTCCCAATCTATGAGCTGCTGGTACATTTAGTTTCTCTTTATGCTACCGGTCACGTCACTCACCTGCTCTTTGACTTTGTCAATCTCTTGCTTAATGTCTTTAGCAAAACTTGTATCTATACCCTGTTTGTCTGCAGTCTTATAGATTTCCTGTTTAATGTCTTCCGTAGCGTCTTTGAGTTGACGCATACCTTTACCAAGGCCTCTGGCTATTTCTGGTATTTTATCTGCACCAAAAACCATGACCACAATAAACATGATGAAAAAGATTTCACCACCACTAATGAATAGAAAATACAACGCATTCATAAGACAAATATAAGGAGAAGTTTGAAAGCGAAATAAAAAAAGCCCCACCAAATTGGTGGGGCTTTAAAATTTATACCCAGAGGGATTTTAATTTCATGAAATTAGTCTTTTATTCCCGCCTTAAAAGTGTCAAACTCAGAGCGAGCTTCTGCTTTAGGCCATGAATTGTTTGAAGTATCTATATCTGCAGTTTCTGCTTTTGGATCTACAACAATACCTACAATTTCTTTTTCTGTAGAAAGCACTGTTTTTACTTCTGCGTCGCTTTTTCTCCAGATTTCTGCAGGATAAGTGACTGATTTTGTGGTCCCGTCTGCATAGGTATATTCTACAATAAGAGGCATTGGAATACCACCTGGCTTGTTAAAAGTAACCTCATAGAAATACTTAGGTTCTTTTACTGCCGCTCTTTCACTCTCTGTCATATTATCCATCATGAAAGCATTAAGTGTTTGAGAAGACTCAGAGGGCTTCTTTCCTTTTAACTCAGGATTGTAGTCTTCACTGTCTTCAGCTGCCAAATAAACCAATGGAGGTAAATCTGCCTCTGTAATATTTCTAGCAGCCATATACTCTTTCATTTGTTTGGTTGGCTCATTGCTTACATAATATTTCTTCACACCTTTTACACCTATATCTACAAAATCTGTGGTGTAAAACCATCCCCTCCAAAAATAATCTAAATCTACTGCAGAAGCATCTTCCATAGTTCTAAAGAAATCTTCAGGAGTGGGGTGTTTAAACTTCCATCTATTGGCATATGTTTTAAAAGCATGGTCAAATAATTCCCTACCCATTACCGTCTCTCTCAGAATATTCAATGCTGTGGCTGGTTTCCCGTAAGCATTTGGACCTAACTGGTATACATTTTCTGGATTAGACATAATAGGTGCAATAAAACTTTGGTCACCCGCCATATAAGGAACAATTTTAGCTGGAGCACCTCTTCTAGAAGGATATGCTTCTAAAGGAGCGATCGCCTCTGGAAATGCCTCTCCAAATTCTTGTTCTGCCATGTATTGCATAAAAGTATCTAAACCTTCATCCATCCATCCCCACTGACGCTCATCTGAATTTACAATCATAGGAAAGAAGTTGTGACCAACCTCATGAATAATTACAGAAATCATCCCGTATTTAACACCGTCTGAGTAGGTACCGTCTTCATTTGGTCTTCCGTAATTCCAGCATATCATAGGATATTCCATCCCTTGGTTTTTAGCGTGAACAGAAATTGCCTTTGGATAAGGGTAATCAAAAGTATGAGAAGAATAAGATTTTAAAGTAAGTGCTACTGCTTTTGTAGAGAATTCCTCCCAAAGTGGGTTTCCTTCTTTTGGGTACATAGAAACAGCCATAACGTCTCTATTTCCTAATTTAACGGCTTGCATATCCCAGATAAATTTTCTAGAAGTAGCAAAACCAAAATCTCTCACATTCTCTGCTTTGAGCTTCCATGTCTTTGTTTTGTCAGAGAATCCTTTTTCAGCAGCCTCAGCTTCTTCTTGCGTAACAATTACAACAGGGGTGTCATAAGATTTTTTAGCCTGGTTGTATCGCTTAATCATTTCCTTAGAGAATACTTCTTTCATGTTTTGAAGCTCACCTGTACCGTCTAATATATGGTCTGCAGGTACGGTAATATTTACTTCGTAGTCTCCAAAAGGAAGTGCAAACTCTCCACTTCCCCAAAACTGGTGGTTTTGCCACCCTTCTACGTCGCTGTAAACAGCCATTCTTGGAAAGAATTGAGCAATTACATAAGCCCTATTGCCGTCTTTAGGAAAATACTCATAACCAGAACGTGCTCTGTCTGTAGTGTGGTCTGGAATATTATACCACCATTTAATAGAGAAAGATACCTGAGAATTGGCCGCCAATGGTGTTGGCAAATCTACACGCATCATGGTTTGGTTAACGGTATATGGCAATGGTCTTCCATTGGCATCTTTCACAAATTCAATATTAAAACCTCCGTCAAAAGATTCTTTCATATAAGAAGATACAAAAGAAGATGTAGGTGCCGCTAAAGGAACCCCACCGCCATCTCTAAGAGCAGACTTGGTGTCTTTAGTCCTAACGTTTTGATCCAATTGTACCCATAAAAATTCCAATACATCTGGAGAGTTATTGGTGTAAGTGATGGTCTCTTCTCCATAGATTTTTGCATTCTTGTCATCTAAGGTAATGTCCATTTTATAATCCGCTTGTTGCTGATAATAATTAGGACCAGGTGCACCTGAAGCAGACCTATAAGAATTTGGTGTAGCAAACTCTTGGTAGAGTTGTCTAAATTTACTCTGATTGGTGTGTCCGCCTTCTTTTGTTACTTCTGCCTCTTGTGCTTGTGCAAAAGCCACTGCAGCAAATAACATTAAAAAAGAAGTAAACACATAAGTGATTTTTTTCATGAGGTGTATTTGTTAGTTTATGGTTTTAATTTTAGTGGGTTCAAATTACGGAATTTAATTTTATTAGCTATTTATTTAATCTAATTTTAGTAGTCCCGAAGCTTTGTCTTTCATGAGTAAAAAACTCTTTTTTTGGCCTTTTATCTTGAGGTGAACTACATTTTGTTGGTCGTCAAATAAATCTGTCAATAGGGCATTGTACACCTCTAATTCTTGAGTATCAGTCAAATAAACAGCCTTAGCCTCCATGAAAAAAACCACCATATCTGTATCTCTTTTATGACCTAAAATCTGATATTCTAAAGCTTCACCATTAATTTTTAGTTGAAATTTTTTTTGAAAATATTCCTCTATGTGTTTCATCGCCATTGGGTGCTGATCCTTTGTTTCAAAATGAGATGCAATACCATAGCGCTTTGACAATAAATTATTTAGGTCATCTATAAAAATACGAGAGGTCATTTGCAAGCTGTGCTCTTTTTCGCTGTAGTTCACCTGAGTGACACTCAAATAAAATTTATGAAAATCCGACCAAGAAACCAGGCATAAAAAAAAACACCCTACGGCTATAAATCTAAAATATCTTGAAAATGAGATGCAATACCATAGCGCTTTAACAATAAATTATTTAGGTCATCTATAAAAATACGAGAGGTCATTTGCAAGCTGTGCTCTTTTTCGCTGTAGTTCACCTGAGTGACACTCAAATAAAATTTATGAAAATCCGACCAAGAGACCAGGCATAAAAAAAAACACCCTACGGCTATAAATCTAAAATATCTTGATCTCATATACACTTTTTTACATCAATTAAACCGCACGAATTTACATGAAAACAGTTGTATTTCAATCTACCAACACCCCTTTATTATTTAAAATATAGGACTCACTTTTTTCTTTTAAAAAATCCCAGATAAGCAACAAGTTATTAGATTTGGCCAGTGGCAAAAATTGTTCATCTATTTCACAGAAATAGAAAAAATCTGAAAGCTTTTCTTCCCTTATTCCCAACCTGTTAATATATAAGCTATCTGGAAAAAAAGTTCGCATTTGCTCTGAGAGTATATAGCGTTTGTCTCTGGCCACACGCTTTTTAAGCATCTTGGTACGGCCGGTAATTTCATTGATAATGGGATTAAATGGCAAAGAAAATAACATCCCTATATTAAACTTAGGCATAGCAGCCTCTCTCAGTAGTCGCTCACTTTGCATCAGGGGTTTTACATTTGCATTTGGCAATCCTAATGTACTTGCAGTCACTACCTTTTGCACCCCCAAAGAATTGGCGTCTCTAGATAAATCACCACTTAAATTATAGGGCATAAGTACCACTCCCTGAAGTTCCGTTATTTTTTCTTCTAAAGGAATATATACCAACTGCTGTTCCAGATGATCTTTGGTGACCACAAAAATCTTTTTTTCAAAAGACACTCCAGAAAGTAATAGGCTGTCTTGAGCTAAGGCCCTTATTTCAAAAAAACCTTCTTCATCCGTAATGGTCGCATAACCTCTAGTGGTATTTTGAATAGAAATCCCGCCAATATCTTCTGCTGTAGAGACCACCCTAGCCTTAAAATTATCAGGGTAGAAAAAAGATTGCGCATGTACAGAGTTGGCACAAATCAAAAGACCTACAAAACAAAAAAAACGCGAATATGTTTTCTTTAATAATTCCACAAATAATTCTCTATGCGAGCATTTTAAAATTTCAAAAACTACTCTAATGCATGTAATCTATTCCTCAATGCTTTTAATAAAATCCCTGCTCTGATTCACTAAAAAATCAATCAATTGAAACTCATTTTTTTTCTTAAGTAAATTCTTTGGGCTAACCTTGCTGTCTAAATAGTAAAGAAACGGTTCAATTTGTGCTGGAGACAACTGTAGGTCCTCAGTAAAAAAACGTTCTTCATAGATTAGTCTAAGCGCTTCGGACATTTTTAATACAGGCACAGCAGTAGGATTATTGCCATCCTTAGGTTGAAATAACAATTTAAAAATATTGACAAAATTTAAACCGTTTTGCATGCCTTGCACTGTTCCTGCTTCCGCAATATTATCCACTTCTGTACTGCGGTCTATTTCGTAATCATAGCCTTTAAACTTTTCACTCTTTAGGGCCAAAAATTTCTCCGTATTCTCTGGACCAACCACTACTTCATCTAAAGCAGTTACTTTTTCCTCAACAGCAACCACCAAACGCCTGTTTTCCAAAATTTCAGCTGTGATCAATACCGCAGTGATTTTATAATTAACCGCAGTAAAAACCAATTCGTCTCCTACAGCGACTTCAATTTCAAAAGAGCCGTCCTCATTGGTAATGGTCGCTAAAC
>Ga0209659_1001904_pt1 | contig 11734 bp, 19 predicted proteins | sample SaaInlLV_10m_DNA_FD_184658 | JGI IMG/M metagenome (GOLD analysis project Ga0209659, IMG submission 184658) | Marine microbial communities from expanding oxygen minimum zones in the Saanich Inlet - SI072_LV_10m_DNA (SPAdes) (version 2) | ecosystem: Environmental > Aquatic > Marine > Intertidal... | reverse complement strand
AGCAACTTTATGTGCAAACTGGAATGAGGTTTGCCAATTGGTATGCAAGGAACTTTGATCGTTTTTTAAAAAAAGGAATTAACCCAAATCAATTTCAATCGGAATGGCAAAACCTATTCGGACAATTCGCTCAACAAAATGCAGGTGCAAAGATTGTACTTGTGCAAGGAACTGCAAAGAAAACAATGCAGCGGATATTACGTGCCAATATGCAAGATCCTGCATTTGCAGCACTCGGAGCAAGACAAAAGCGTGATGTGATATTGCGCCAAACAAACTTATATTCAAGGAATCAAGCACTCCGATTGGTGCGTACTGAAACAACCAATGCTGCTAATTATGGCACATTGCAATCCGCAACAACTATATTTCCCGCACAACAAATGATGAAACAATGGGTTTCGGGCAATGATGGGCGGACACGCTCCATTCCTCCAAATGATTTTGATCACGTTGTGATGAATGGTGTGCAAGTTAAATTTGAGGAAACATTCAGCGTTCAAGGGCAACAAATGCGACATCCTGCGGATTCATCGTTGGGTGCATCAGCGGGAAATGTTGTGAATTGTAGATGCAGCGTGTTTCCATTCCCAATGGAGGAGGCACAAGCAATTGGTGAGTTTGAAAGTATTGGATTCGGTTTGAGCGGTGTTGCGGTGCAACAAATCTTGAATGATGAATAATAACTATATTTGTACAAAATTGACTTAATATGGCAATGATATACAAGGCATCACCAATGGGTGAAATTGCTGACATCGATGAAAAAATGGGAATCGTTAAAGGATACGGATCTTATTTTGGCAATAAGGATTCCGATGGGGATGTGATTACAAAAGGAGCGTATCAAAAAACCATTCAGGAAAATGCTTTGCGTGTGCGTTACTTATGGCAACACAAAATGGATAAACCCATTGGAAAAATAAAAGAACTTTATGAGGATGACAAAGGATTGATGTTTGTCGCTGAAATACCAAAAACAACACTTGGCAATGATGCGCTTGAACTTATGAAAGCGGGAATTGTCACTGAAAATTCAGTTGGCATTTTGCCAATACAAAAACAAATGAAGGATGATTATCGTGAAATTACGGAGGTCAAACTTTATGAAATATCCGCAGTTACTTTAGCAGCCAATGATCAAGCAAAGATCCTTGATGTGAAAGGGAAAGTGGATATTGAAAACGAATTCAAGCGTTTCGATGCATTGGCAAAACTTATCCGCAAGGGAAAGATTTCCGATGAAATGGGATACGCTATTGAAGCCGAAATACTTAAATTAAAATCATTTTTTATTGATTTCACAAAGCCGACTGATGAAGTCACTTTGCCGAAAAAAGATGATGCGATTGAAGTGTTTTCTTATTTATCAAATAAATTTAATTAACAACCTTTAAAATTTTCAAAAATGAATGAAAATACAAAAGCGCAACTTGATCAACTTGGCGATTTAATCGATGCCAAACTTGAAAAGGCGCAAGGACAAGCGGTTGAATCCGCAACTGGTAAAGCTGATGAAATGCTAAAAAGCGAAATCAGCAACCTAACAACACAATTCAACGAGCGTATGGATGCAATGGAAGTTGCAAACAAAAAATCGTTTGAAGTTAGCAACAACGTATCTTTCAAAGGTGCTTTAACAAATGCCATCAATGATGGTGCTATTGAAGCAATCGCAAAAGGAAACGCAAGATCTGCATCATTTGAAGTGAAGGCGGATATGACTATCGCAGCCGATTTCACTGGTGAGGTGATTCCAGCGGATAGAGTTGCAGGATACAAATTCGATCCAACACGTTCAACTCACATAAGAAACTTGATTCCACAAGGATCAACTTCATCTGATGTTGTACGTTTTGTGAAAGAATCTGGATATTCAAATGGTGCTGCTGCAACTGCTGAAGGTGGTGCAATTGCACAATCTGATTTCGATTTCACTGCATCTGATGCAAACGTTCGCAAGATTGCAACGTATTTCCGCATCAGTGAGGAAATGTTGGCGGATACTCCACAACTGACATCTTATCTTTCTGCTCGTGCGCCTGAAAAATTACTTTCAGTTGAGGATACACAAATCCTTTCAGGTGATGGATCTGCTCCAAACTTGAGCGGAATCATAACTGATGCAGCTGATTTTGATGTTTCATCTGGCGGTGCATTTTACCAATCAGTTGAGGCAGCGAATGAATTCGATGTTCTTATAGCTGCTCTTAACCAATTGGCATTGGGCAACTATGATGCGGATTACATTATGCTACATCCAACAGATTTCCACAAAATCCTTTTATTGAAAGATAGCAACAATAGCTATTTGAAAGATCAGGTTTACGCTGGATTACAACCTGCATTTATGGGTGTTCCAGTTGTGGTGAATACTGCAATCACTGCGGGAACTTTCCTATGTGGAAACTTCGGTGTTGGTACTCAACTTTGGGTGCGTGACAACGTTGGTGTTGAATTCTTCAGAGAAGATGGCACAAACGTACGTGATGGATTCGTAACCGTAAGAGTATCGGAGCGTGTTGCATTGACAAACTATTTGCCAAATGCATTCGTTAATGGTACATTCTCAACTGCAAAAGCTGCACTTGAAACTCCCTAATCAATAGGGCATTACAACCAACAAAAGGGGTGGGCATATTCGTTCACCTCTTTTTTTTTGCATTTTTTTTGATATTTGTTTGGTGGGAAAGAATTTTTTCCTATATTTGTACCAACAAAACGAAACAGATATGAACAATTTTCAAAGTATTACCGATAATAAATTAAGAAAGGATTTAATTTCAATAGCACAATCAATGCAAGGGCATCATTTAGCAAGATTAGCGATGATGATGGCGGAGGAAAGAGGCATTGATTTGAGCTATGAGGACGCATTAAAACTTTAATAAAATAAACGGGGAGGGCAACCTCCCCATAAAACTTGAAACAATGAAACGTAAGATAGAAAACTTTATTTTTGACACAATTATATATGTTGCTGCATTTGGATTGGTATGCACATTTTGCCAACTATGCGCTCACGCTGATAAATGGATGGGATTATGAAAAACAAGGAAACAAAAATCAACAAGGCATTGTTGGGGTGGCTTTTCTTTTTAGTTGGCATCCGCACAATTTATCTTTTCAATGATGTATTCACTGGCATATTTACAATCCTGATTGGGTTTACAATGATGCTCACAAAAAAAGAATCATGAAACATTTGACCGCAGATTATAAAAGATACTTGCAACTGTTGGATGCAAAGGAATTCAGCCGATTGCCATTATCAAGGCAATTGATGGTACTCAAGGAATTGAATGAACTTGAGGAAAAAATTGCACGTGAATCGTGTGATGAGTAGATAGTTTTGTTTTATTATTGTTTGATTGAAAAGGGGTTTCCAATTGGTTTCCCCTTTTTTTTGTACTTTTATTTTGTGGATGCTAATCAACGGGGTTGCTTTGCTGAATATAAGTTTGGCACAATAGCAATGGAAAATGGATTCAATGTTTCAATGCCTTTGCTTGATGCATCACCTTATGATGCCATAATTGAAAAGGATGGCAAAGTGTTCAAAATACAAATCAAATCGGTTTCCGCTGATCGTAAAAAAAACCAAAACAACATTCATATTTCACTCACACGTAATGGAAAGGGTTATCCAAAAAAGTACGTTGATTATTTCGCCATCTATTTTGTTGAATATGATGGCTTTTTTATTATTAAGAATAAAGAACAAAAAGCAATTCGATTGGGCATTGATGGTATTTACAAAAAAAATTTCCGTAACTTCGCATCAATTCTTTAACGAGTTTTTTTTCTGTTTCAACTTAAAAGGAGGCGCAATCAATGTGCCTCTTTTTTTTTAACTTTACACAAATTAAAAGAAATGAGGCAAATCAAAATCAATTCCACAACTGGAAGTGAAATCATCACAACACAAGATGTGAAAGATTACGCACGTATTGATACATCAGCGGATGATACACTTATCGGGTTGATGATTGAAACCGCACGAATATGGTGTGAGAATTATATTTCAAGGGATATCGTGGCAAAAAATCGCACATACTATGTGGATACAACAGAAACAGGATTGATCGACATTCCTTTTGCTCCAGTGGCATCCATTTCAAGCGTTACAATCAATGATATTGCTGCAACGTACACAATACTCGGTTTGGACAATGAAACCATTGAATTGGATGGCGGTGCTGCGGAAAAGGTGAAAATCACCTACATCACAAGTGGCATCAACAATGCGCTTATGAAACAAGCAATGCTCCAAACAATTTCAACGTATTATGACAATCGTGCGGATTTTGTTCAAGGTGCAAACGTGCATTTGATTCCAACTGATGCCAAAACAATACTCACATCTTACAAATCAATGTTTGTATAATGGATGCAGGTCGCTTAAATAAAAGGATTAAAATACTGCGCTTGACAAAAACCGCAGATGGATTCGGTGGGTTTACAAGTTCCGAAACCATTGTTCACACATTTTGGTGTTCATACAAGGAAAATTCAGGCGAAATAACGCAAGAAAACGGAATTCGGGAGCAACGCACCGCAATTGAAATAATAATGCGGGAAAAGGCAGCAAATCAAATCCTTTTGAGTGATGTATTGGAACTTGAATCATCGGGTGAAAAATACCGCATCAATGACAAATTTGATTCCACGATTGATCAGTACACAACAATCAAAGCGGTTACGATATGAAAGCGGGAATAAAAATCAACCAATCGGATTTGGCAAAGTTGAATAAAAAACTTGCACAATTACAAAAGTTTTCAAAACAGGAACTTTCAAGTGAAATTGGAAGGGGTGCGCAAGAAATTGTTGGAAGGGCAAAACAATCCGCTCCTTATGATAACGGCAACTTGCGTGGGAGCATAAGTTCAGAGGCATCTGGAAAAGGTGTTGCGGTCATTGCTGATGCTGAATATGCGCCTTATGTTGAGTTTGGAACGGGATCAAAAGTGAGTTTGACTGATATGAAGGAACTTGGCATTCCTGATTCGTATGCAGCACAATTCAAAGGCAAAGGATTTACTGGAAAAATTCCAGTTGAGGTTGAAAAAAACAAATGGAGGATGGTGCAATTTCCAATCAATCTTTCACCACGACCATTTTTCTTTTCATCTGCAAGAGTTGGTTTCAATAATATGCTTAAACGAGTGGATAAAAAACTTAAAAAACTATTATGAAAGATCCGATTCGATTTGTTAGAAAAGCCATTTTAACCGCTTTAACGGGCAACATAAGTAATGGCGGGAGTATTGTGCCAATTTATGGCAGAGTGCCATCAAATGCAACGTATCCATTCGTGAGGGTGTATTCCCTTTCATCGGGTGAAACGAATCAAAATCGTGATTCATTCAACAGTGAGGTGATTACAAGGATTGAAGTGGTCACAAGATTCCAATCGGATAATGGTGGGGAACTGCAATGCAATGCCATTGTTTCGGATTGCCTTGAGTTGGTACGCACACGCTCCGCAGGATACTTTGATCTTGCATCTGATGGATTCAATGTGTACACATCGGAAAATGAAGGCATTCAGTATATTGAACAAGATTTGAGTGATCACACATATTTCAGGGCAATCATTGAATTGTCAAACAAAATTCAACAACTATAAAAATGGCTAATAATTTAAGATTTACACACATATATCAAAAAGCAACACTCGGACAATTTGGTTGCAGGGTTTTGGAAACTGGGGATTCAACTCCAGTTGGTGAATTTTATCACACAATACGACCGTTGAAAAACTCATCATTCACTGCGGACAATAACACAACGGGTGGTGATAGTTCAATCACAATCACAAATGTTGAAGCAGCGTGTGATATTGTTGGGCATTTTGACAATGTTAGTTGCTCACATGGAAAAGTTATTTGTTACTTAATATGAAGCATTTTAAAATTAGCGAATTTGATTCACCTGATGAAATTGGGAGCGGTGAACGTATGGATACTGATGTGTTGAAAATGATTGATCAGGCACGTGAATTGTTTGGCAAACCAATACGCATCAATTCAGGGGTACGCACAAAAAAAAGGAATGAAATGGCTGGGGGAACAAAAACATCAAGCCATTTGAAAGGTTACGCAATTGATGTTAGTTGCGATAATTCAGCGGATCGATTTCGTTTGATTGAAGTTTTGATGCTTGTTGGATTCAATAGATTAGGGATTGCCAAAACGTTTATTCACGTTGATAATGATCCCGATAAAAGTAAGAATGTTATTTGGGTGTACTAATGAAAACACTGTTCGCAAAATTATTGGGATTGAATAATGGTGGCAAATCATCACTTGGTGAATTTGCAAAGGATTTGCGTGAAGCAATCAAAGGCAAAGAAATTGATCCCGATAAAATGATGGAACTTGTAAAGGTGCAAAGTGAAATCAACAAAATGGAGGCACAACATCGGAACATATTTGTTGCGGGTTGGCGACCATTCATTGGTTGGATTTGTGGAGCTGCACTTTTGTACAACTTCATCATTCGTGATTTAATTGCGTGGGTTTCACCTGATGTGATGCCTCCTGCAATTCAGATGGATCAACTAATCACCATACTATTGGGGATGCTTGGTTTGGGTGGATTGCGTACCTTTGAAAAAATAAAAGATAAAACGAAATAAATGGGAGTAAAAGATACTGCAAATTTGGCGATGATTCCCGCAGCGTATGCGGAGGATAAAGTTTATTCCGTTGTGCCATCCGATGGTGATGGGGATTTCACATTCACACGAAGTGGATCAGGCACACGCATCAACAAGGGCGGATACATTGAAACAATGGCGGAAAACGTGCCTCGTTTGAATTATCGTTTAGATGCTGATGGAAACCCAAAGGGATGCCCTGAATTACTTTTGGAGGAATCAAGAACAAATTTATTTACAAACAGTAATAGCTTCACTTCTGGCAATTGGTTTAAGTCAGGCGCAACAGTGTTGGCAAATCAAACGATTTCACCAACGGGTGAAAATAACGCATCATTATTAACCGCAACAGTTGATAATGGCTTATTGGCTGAATTTAATGAATGGACAAGCACACAAAGAACTGCATCTTTTTTCGCTAAAAAAAATGCTTCAAGTATTGTTGAAATATACAATGCCTCAAGTCCAGGAAATTTCGTGCGTTATGACTTAGAAAATGGCGCAATACTTTCAAATGGTGGCGCAATGACAGGTGAAATGCAAAACTATGGCAATGGTTGGTATAGATTGATTGCAACACATTCCATTGCATCTGGAACAAACACTTTTGGTTTTAGAATAACAAACGCAGGAACTATATATATTTTTGGCGCACAAATTGAGGAGGCATCAACAGTTTCATCGTATATTCCAACAGAGGCATCAGCTATCACACGCAACGTTGATTCCTCATACAATCAACCATTCGGGGATTTAGCAAGTGATTATCCTATCACTGTTTATTGGAAAGGGCGCATCACAAATTATAATGGTTTCAATTCCGCATTTAGTATTTACAAAAATGGCTCATCAGGCGAATTTTTGATTGTATCTTTTAATACATCAAGTCAAATTTTGGTTAGAAGGGCAATAAGTGGAAGTGAAGATATTGATTACATTTCCCACACAACACAAATAGGTGATGTGAAAAAAATTGCAATTAAATTCATAAGCGCAACAACTTTAAAATTGTACATTGATGGAATTGAAATCTTTAATGAAAGTTCGGGAACATCAAAACCTTGGGATTTTAATTCAGTTTTGATTGGGCAATTAAGGGTTTCAGCAGATATAGGCAAAAGGAATCCCGCTGATGAATTATTTGTGTGGAATAAAGCACTAACCGATGCGGAAATGGTTGATGTTACTTCTTATAATACATTTGCGGAAATGGCAACAGGGCAACAATTTACAATACAATAAAAATGGCAGATCCAAAATTAAAATTAGGCAATGATATCTGGGCAACAAAACAAAAAAGTTTGTTGGCATATAACGATGAGGGTGGCAATTTTAAAAGTTTGCCATTTCAAGTTGATAGGATTTCGGGCGGAACTTATGTAGGGCGCAATGGATTGGTGCAATACGCTGCATCCAATGAGCCACGAGTTGATTTTTTAAACAACACAAAAGGTGCTTTATTGCTTGAGCCACAACGTACAAATTACACAGCGTATAGCGCACAATTTGAAAATTCTTATTGGACAAAAGCAACAAGCGACACCACAGCAAATCCAACGGTAACCGCAAATGCTGCAATAGCACCAGACGGAACACAAACCGCTGACAAAGTAGATTTAACCGCGCCTTCAGATAACAACTGGGCAGTCGTTAAAAGAGATAGCATAAACACAGGCGCAACAGTAGGGAGTAAACTGCAACAGAGTTTATATTTAAAAGCATACGATAGTAGTCAAGTAGGTAAAAATGTCGATATTTATATGTATGATTTTAGCAATACAGTTTATAAAACAGTATATAATTATACTCTTACTGCTGACTGGGAAAGGGTTATTGTTGAACATACAATAACAGGTTCAAATACATCTACAAATATACAATTTGCTTTTGGCAAAGCAAGAAGCTCGGCTGGCGGTTCTTTACAAGCCGAAACCGCAACAGATTTTTTGGTGTGGGGTAGTCAATTAGAAAAGGGAAGCTATCCAACAAGCATCATCCCAACATCATCCGATGCGGTTACGAGGGTGGTTGATACTTGCGGGAGTATTGATAATTTAAGTACATTGATTGGGCAAAGCGAAGGAACTTTGTTTATAGATTTTGAATTTTTTGAACAAGGCACAACAAGTTCGTATCAAATGCCAATTGGTTTGTACAATTCAGGTGGTTCGGGAACTCAAAATGTGAGAATAGATAATTATTCAGGTAAATTACGAATATATATTATTTCATCAGGTGGAACAATAGCTTTGTGGGATTCATCAAATTCAATAAGCAATGTTGTTGCCAATCAAAGATATAAAGTTGCAATAAGATATAAAAATGGCGATTCAGTAAGTTATGTGAATGGCGAACTTTACAAATCTGATAGTGGTGCAATAAGTGGCTTTAATTTAGTAAAAATGGTATTTGGATATGCTAACTTTGCAAACACATTGATGCACAGAGGAAAAATAAATGAATCGAAATTTTTTAATGAAGGATTAACAAATTCCGAACTTGCAACACTAACAACAATTTAAATTTTAAAAAATGAGCCATATATTTAAAAAATATGAATTTCCTGATGAAGCAACTGCAGATGCTTTGATTGATGCATTGCCATCACAATATGATGAGGAATTGGATGAAACACATCCTGATCACAAGCATGTGATTGTGAAATTATATCATCCAATCGTGGAGCAACCAGTTTATGATGATGAGGGTAATATCGAAACCGATGCGGTATTGGCGGAAAACTTTTCCGTTGATGTACTTTGGCAAGGTATTGAAGCGCAACCAGAGGATTGGGAGCAATACGAAATCACATTAACTGACAATGGAGTTCATTCCTTTTTTGGGATTGATTATATATAAAAAAAATGGGAGCAATCAATGGTACAAATTTTCTTTTGTACAAGAGTGATATCGATCCAAAGGTTGCCCAATTTCAAGGGCGGGTTTTGAATGATGGTGGCATTCTTGAATCATTGAATTGTGTGCGTGATGCGTTTGAGGATGAAAAAATTGTACTTGGGCATTCCACATCAACAACGGTTTCATTGAGCGTTGATTTGCCCGAATCCACTTCAAAGGATTCCAATGGTTTTCGTGAAGTGATTGCAGGTGTGCGATCAGGTGAAATTGCAGTTGATGGTTTGGTTGATTATGGTGATGCATTAAATTTCAACGAATTGGCAACAATGATGCTCACAAAACAAAAGGCGGAATTCTATTTTGAGGATTCCACAAGTTCATTGTATATTTTTAATGGTGAGGGATATATTGAATCCGTTGAGCAAATTGCAGAAATGGAAAACTCGGTTTCATATTCAGTTGGAATTTCACTCACTGGATTGATGACATTGAATTAAAAAAATATAGTATATTTGTATAGAATTAAAAAATTATAAGCTATGCCAACAACGGGTGTATTTAACGGAACAAACCTTTTGCTTTCAGTAGAAGGAACAAATCTTGGGCATACAACATCTTGCTCATTAACATTATCAACTGACCTCCCAGAGGCAACTTCAAAGGATTCCAATGGCTTTCAGGAAGTGATAGCAGGAGTTATGAGCGGTGAAGTTTCATTTGATGGATTAGTCACTTATGATGATACATCAAACGTGACTGAACTTGCTGATTTCCTTTTGGCACGTACACAATTGACTGTTGTATTCGGAACTGAAACAACGGGTGATCGTATTTTCACTGCGGAGGGTTTCCTTTCATCACTTGAGCAAAGTGCGGAAATGGAATCACCTGTTTCATATTCAGGATCAATCACATTGACTGGGCAAATTGCTGCATCAGACGGATAAAATATTATGAATTGAGCGCAATTTGAGGGGATTGCGCTTTTTATTTTTTTACTATGGCAAACAAACAACGGGGATACTACTCCATTAAACTTGGCGGGGAAATGCGCAAGTTGCATTTTTCAATGAACTTTTGGGCAAACTTCACTGATACATTGGGCATTTCGCTTGACAAGATTGGTGACATATTTGGTGAGGGGATTTCACTTGGCACAATTCGTGCGATTATTTATTCCGCAATACTTGCAAATGATCAAGAGGAGGGAAATGAAATTGACTACAATGAATTCAAAGTTGGGATGTGGCTTGAGGATCTGGAGGCGGAAAAACTTGAGGACATTGTGAATGCAATGATGGAATCCAGAGTGCTTGGCAATGATTTGAATCAAGGTGTGAAGCGCAATGTTGTGAAATCAACAGAAAAAAAAACGAAACCCTAACTCCTGAGAAACTCACTTGGGATGATTTGATGGATTATTTCATCGGTCAAGTAGGGATTGATCCTGATAAATTTTGGAAACACACTTGGAAGGAAAATCACCTTTTGGGTGAAGCACACTATATTTCACACAATAAGGAGTGGGAACGCATCCGATATTTGGCAGCAATGGTGTACAATGTGAATGCTCAAAAACGTTCACAAATGATTGATCCTGAAAAGTTGTTTTCATTGCCTCAAGATATATATTCCAAAATGGAAAAGAATCGACCGAAATCCACAAAGGACAAATACAATTCATTTTTAGACAAAGTCAAATCAGCGACATTTGATAAAAAATTAAAGATGTAGGATTTTTGTATTTTTACATTTAAATTCTACGGATGGCAAATAATCAATTGAAAGTTACTTTATTGGGTGATGCATCGAAACTGAATGCAACACTCAAAACCGCATCAGGGCGGTTGAAATCATTTGGTAAAAGCACAACCGCAGTTGGCAAATCACTTCAAACAAGATTAGCATTGCCATTGGCATTGGCGGGTGGTGCTGCAATCAAAATGGCAACGGATTTCGATAAGTCAATGACTAAAATCAAATCCCTTGTTGGTATTGCAGGTGATGAAGTTGATCGAATGGGTGTTGGTGTTAAAGCAATGGCAAAGGAATTTGCAATTTCAAGTGCTGATGCAGCCGATGCGTTATTCTTTGTAACATCAGCGGGTTTACGTGGCAAGGATGCAATGGAGGCATTGGAAGGTTCAATGAAGGCATCTGCAATTGGAATGGGTGAAGCCAAAACAATTGCTCAACTTACATCCGCAGCAA
>Ga0209659_1001883_pt1 | contig 11829 bp, 9 predicted proteins | sample SaaInlLV_10m_DNA_FD_184658 | JGI IMG/M metagenome (GOLD analysis project Ga0209659, IMG submission 184658) | Marine microbial communities from expanding oxygen minimum zones in the Saanich Inlet - SI072_LV_10m_DNA (SPAdes) (version 2) | ecosystem: Environmental > Aquatic > Marine > Intertidal... | reverse complement strand
CCATCACCTACATGGCCCTCACCGCCCGAGCGGTCGACCACGCTGTGCAACAATTCAACCGCCACGAAATCTGAGTCCCCCCATGAATCGCAGAGACGCCCTCAAATCCCTCCTCACCCTCTCGGGCAGCGTCACCGTTTTCGGTGCCGACAAATTTCTGGCCGGTGAACACAATGCCGACGTCGAGCATGTGATGCGGCAGTTCACGCCCGAGCTCCTCGCCCTGCTGGGTGAAATTGCCGAAACCATCATTCCCGCCACCCCTGATTCAGGGGGCGCCAAAGCAGCCGGGATCGCGACGTTTATGGAGGAAATCGTGAGCAACCACGGCACCAGCGAAGAACAACGCATTTTCTTCGCCGCCGCCCCCGCCATCGATGCCGCTGCCCGCACGACCTACCACGGGCGTGGCTTCACCGAACTCAGCGTCGCCGAGCGTGAGGTCCATCTATTGACTTACGAATCGCAACCGCAGGACCCCGGATACGCGGCCATCAAACAACTCACTATTTGGGGTTGTTTTACCAGTGAGGTCGGCCAAACCGAAGCGCTCGCTTACGATCCCGTCCCGGGAGCATTCCAGGGAGATATTCCTCTCCAGCCCGGCCAGAAGGCATGGAACTAGAAATCAGAAGCCGAACAACGTAGCACCGTGCTTTAGCCGGCGTTCCAAGATGCCGTCGAAAGCACGCCACTACGGCCCATCCTCATGATCACAAAAATCAATCTCGCCGAGAAATTCGGTAAACTCGATGAACACTGGTCGCCACGCGTAGTAGGAGAACTCGACGGTGCCTACCTCGCCAAAATTGCCAAACTCAAAGGCACCTTCACGTGGCACAAACACGACGATGAGGACGAGATGTTCCTCGTGATCGAGGGGCAGCTCATCATGGAACTCGAAGATCAAAAACTCACTCTCAATTCCGGCGAGATGGTCGTGGTCCCCGCTGGCGTCATGCACAACCCCATCGCGGATGAAGAATGCCACGTGCTCGTGTTCGAAAAGAAAAGCACGGCCCATAGCGGCAGCAAAACAATTGACGCCACCAAGTCGCTGGACGAGCAACTGCGACCGATCTAAAATCTGCGACCATGAACTGTATCGTCTATATCGCCACCAGCCTAGACGGTTTTATCGCGACCGAGGATGGCGGTCTGGACTGGCTCAACTCCGTCCCCAACCCCGACAACAACGACTACGGCTGGGCAGACTTCAACAACCAGATCGATGCGATCCTCATGGGCCGAAAGACGTTTGATTTCGTTTTGTCTTTTGGCGGTTGGCTCTACGAAAAACCGGTGCATGTGCTCAGCACCGCGCTAGAGGTGATTCCCGATCATCTGACGGATAAAGCGACGCTACATCACGGCCCCATCAGTGAGGTTTTGGCAGATCTCGAAGCACAAGGAATCCAACAACTCTATGTGGATGGTGGAACTTTGATTTCCAGTTTTCTCCGCGAAGACTTGATCGACGAGATGATCATCACCCGCGTGCCCGTTCTACTCGGAACCGGTATTCCCTTGTTCACGAACACCGGCGCAGAAAAATCCTTTACGCACCTCAAGACCGAGGTGCTTAAAAATGCGCTCGTAAAAAGCCACTACACGCGAGTGAAACCGGAATAACCCTTCCTTTTTTGATGTCAGACTTCCTCGACTATACCCGCTCAAAATCCCGCGAACTCGCCCGTGCGTTGGAACAGGTGTGTGCATCACCGCTGCAATTTGATACCGAGTTCCCGCTTGTCCACTCTTCGGCCAATCACGTGCACCTTTGGATTTTAGAGCATCAGGCGGATCATGCCTCTTGGATTGATACAGCGTATCGCACTCAGTTCATCAAACACATCCTCGAACACTGGCGGATTCGCCTCAAGGGCATGGCGCCTTACCGTGAGCGCGGCTACCGTGTTTACGTCTACGAGGATACCTCGCCCACGCTCTCCGTCGTGGCTGAAACGGATATCGGATTTCCTTATCGATACGGCAACCCCGTCCCTGTCGAACGCATCGAAGATATCGCCACCCTCTATGCCACGCGCAGTTGGGGTGAACACTTTCAATTCGAACCTTGGGAGCTTTCGCCGGATCGTATTCTGCAAGTCGTCGAAGCCAACCACGGCTCCATCAGTAAACCCACCGCCAATCGTCTCGGCCTGTCGGCCGGAAAACTGCGGTTGCTCATCATCCAGATGGATCGGGGCGACGAAGTGAACCAATTGCGCAAACGTTTCAAACGTCGGCCCGTGGACTTCGTCGACTACCAGCCGCAGGATGAAATCTGGCATTTTTTCGAACGTATTCTCTCCGCAAACTACGACTAGTTCGTCCAATCTGCTCAACAGGTAGCGGCACTACCACTTGCACGCCGGAACTTCTCGGGTAAACGTTCCTTCATGATCCGGTTATTCCCCTCTGTAGTGGTCTTTTTCAGCCTCTCCGTCGCCGTATTCGCGGCCGATGATTATCCCAAACCTCAAGCAATTGGTTCGGACATGCCCCAATTCGAATTACCCGGCATCGAAGGGACTACGTTCGAGACCAAGACCTACACCCCGGAGTCGTTCGCCGATGCCAAACTACTTTGCATTGTTTTCACCTGCAACCACTGCCCCACCGCCCAGCGTTATGAGCAACGGCTGATCGACCTAACCAACGACTATGCCGATAAGGGCGTCGCGGTGATCGCCATAAATCCCAACAACGACGATGCGGTGCGACTCGACGAAATGTCCTGGACCGACGTCGGAGACTCTTTCGACGACATGCTGATCCGCGCCAAACATAAGGAGTTCAACTTCCCCTACCTCGACGACGGACCCACTCAAGAAATTTCCCGCGTCTTTGGCCCTGTCGCGACTCCCCACGTCTTCATCTACGACGAGAATCGCAAACTCGCCTTCCAAGGCCGGATCGACGACGCCGAACTCCCCCAATACATCAAGACGCATGATACCCGTGACGCGCTTGATACGCTGCTCGCTGGAGGCACGATTGCTGAACCGACCACGCGCGTATTCGGTTGCTCGGTCAAATGGGCCGAGAAAGCCGAAGGCTACAACAAGATCTGGGCTGAAAATCTGAAGAAGGAACCCGTCACCCTAGAGCACGCCACCGCGGCTGACCTCGTTGCGCTGCGCGAAAACAAAGATTCCGGAAAAATCCGTCTCATAAACATCTGGGCAACCTGGTGTGGTCCCTGCGTAGCGGAATTTCCCGATCTGGTGGACACCAATGTCACCTTCCGTAACCGCGATTTTGAAATGATCACCGTCGCCGCCGAATATCCCAAAATGGAAGCAAAAGCTCTCAAATTTTTGCAGGGGCAACACGCCTCGATGACAAACTACATTTTCGGCGACACCGACAAATACGCCAACATTGAGGCCATCGACCCTGAGTGGAATGGCGCCCTCCCCCACACCCTCGTCGTCAATGAGAAGGGTGAAATCATTTATCGCCATACCGGCATGTTGGACTTCCTTGAATTACGCCGACTCCTCATCCCCGCCCTCGAAGCCATTACCCCCTGGGGCGGTTTGGATGGGAACTGAGGGTAGGATGTCGGGCGTAAAGCCCGACCCACCGCAAAGCACCGATTCCGAAACGTGGGTCGGGCCCTGAGCCCGACAATTTCGTGGGACTCTGGCGCCACCGAGACGGAGCCCATCAGACCGAAACCCGAGGCCAGTCAACTTCGCCAAGGCTTCGTCGTCCATGACGACCTCGCCTACAACCTTCCAACCGCTGTAGCCGGGGTCGCTGACTCCGGTTCCTTTCACATCGGCGCAAAAAAGCGCAACCTCCGAAAGAGGTGCGCCTAAATTGGAGAACGTCGTTTGCTCGAATTACTTCAGATTCTTGGCGAAGAAATCGAGCATACGCTCGAACAATGCCACCCGGCTTTCCAGGAGCAGAATCGATCCTTCAACTTCGTGCACTTCATGCGAGACTCCTGCGGAGAGCAGATCGTCGATCAGTTCCCGTGACTCCTGACCTTCTACGGTTTGAGCATCCTTATCGCTGACGACCAAAACCGGAGCCTTGATCTGATTTACGCGCCGCCCCGATGAGATCAAATCATACTTGGCCGCTTCGGACCCAGGATCACCGAGCAGAGTAAAAAGCTCGCCGTAGACGCGATTATTTTCGCGATCCAAACCAATCTCGTTGGCCACGCGTTGCCAATCGAACAGACCCGAAACCGTCACGCCGCAGGCGTAGAGGTCAGACTCTTCAACCAAACCCGTAAGCGCGAGGTAGCCACCAAATCCGCCCCCGGAAATTCCAACCCGATTAGCGTCGATCATGCCGGTCTTAACGACGGTGCGCACCGCCTGCGTGACATCGTCGTGCATCATCGCGAGGTCACCACGCTCTTCCGACGTGAACATCCAATCGTAACCCGTGGAGCCACGGTAGTTGGGTTGGATCACGGCATAGCCGTTGTGGGCAAGTAACTGTGCCTCGGAATCAAAGCCCCAAGAGGAGCGCGCCCACGGACCACCATGCGGCAAAACAATGAGCGGAGCTGGATTGGCCTTAGAGGTGCCTTCCGGCAACGTCACATAGGCGTCCAATTTTTTACCATCGGAAGTGGTATACTTGAGAATGCTGGTCGGACTCAGCAGACTCCCCGGCAGCCATGGCCGTTCTCCCTGCACCACATCGATTTTCTTGGATTCCAAATCGATCGTGAAATAGCCGATCGGGTCGCGGTCGGAGGTGACGGCGACGAGCATGACATTGCCATTGTCGCTCACATCGACCAACCGCACGACTTTGTTGGGGAAATAGCCGTTGAGCGCGGTTTGCACCTCGCGGTACCCCTCGTCGAACCAAGTTGAGTTGGGACCATTACGATCGTAGAAAGCACCCACGATGGCGCGGCTGGCAGGGTCGCGGAACACGCTGCCATTAAAATCATAGGTGGAGTCCTGCAAAAGCACCTCACCCAAGGTGCCGGTCACCGCGTCAACAAACCGCAGCGTCGAAGTCTCACCGGGACCACCATCGATCACCATGACAAGTTGTCCGGGTTCGTTGCCCACATCGACTACATCAGCACGCGTGAAATCGAGCGGAGACAGGAACCATTCCTTGCCATCCCAGACGTGCATGTAGACCTCACCATCGATGACGGTATAGGCATAACCCAAGCGGCCGGAGCCATCGGGCAGGTAGCCCAGTTGGTCGCCTTCGGGCAGAGGAACGACGCTCACGATCGCGTCGGAGTGACGCTGGGATACTTCCACCAAGCCTTCGTCCTCAGCATCGCCCCGAATATCAACAAACCCACCGCGATTGGTCGCGGCATCGAGTTCGACTACGGCGGGGCTACCGTCTGCGGCCCCTACCGAAACCCACACGAGGGGTCGCAGCGGATTAGCCGGCGGGACCGCCACGATGCGGGCGGCGCCATATTGGTAGACGGGATAGGAGTTGGCCGGGTCCGTGATATCAGCGACCATCAGGCCGATATCTCGGCCGTCATAGCTAACCAAATTATAGGCAATATGCGTGTCGTCCAACCAACGGAAAGTATCGACCACCGCTGCCTCACCGCCACCGAGGGTAATATCCGAAGCCGTCGCGCGATCGCGCACGATTAATTGGTAGGACTCTCCTCCCCCGGAGAACAACGCCGCCACATGAGAGCCACTGCTGTTCAGGTCCGGATTTCGCACGAGTGGCGAACGCATGAAGTCGATCGTGCTCAACGACACGGGCGCCGTAGGCGCAGCCGGAGCCGCTGGGGTGGCCGGAGCCGCCGGGGGGACCGCTTCGCTCGCCGGTGCAGGAAACGATATCGTAGCCGGTTCTTCGTCCTGCGCGACCGCGGTCGCGGCGAACACACCAAAACTAAAACCTAAAAGGGACCACGAAAGACGCGGTAAACGGGAGGGATTCATCTTCAAGAGAGGGGAATGGGAAAGCCCCATCGGCGAAAATCGCGACGGGACGGTAGAACGGAAAAGGACGACCGAAACAAACCCCGGGTTCCACCGCACGCCGAAATTTCATCTATTCTCCGGTAAAATCTGTCGAATCCCCGTCAAATAGGTCCCTATAGGTGCTCCGCGAGGAAGGATTCGATGCGTTCGAAGACCTCCAGACGGTTTTCCAGATCGAATACACCCCATCCTTCACGATCCGTGAAAATCGAGTCATTTTCGACATCGGCTTTGTTCAACGCGCCGATCAAGCGGCGTGATTCTCTCCGAGTAAGTTCGGGACTGTCAAGACCTTGAGTCACCAACATCGGTGCTTTCATTTGATTGACGAAGTTGATCGGTGACAGCTGGCGGAATTTCTCCGGATCTTGTTTCTCCGATCCCATTTTAAAGTCCAATCGGCTGAAGGCCGCGTTGCCGTGCACATCGTATTGAAGGGCGCGCATGACCTGCGACCAATCGTAGAATCCGTCCATGCCGATGACGCAGGCGTAGAGATCCGGTTCGTGCACCGCGCCCGACAATGCGAGCTGGGCTCCGAGACTTTGCCCCATGATCGCGATGCGAGTCGGATCGAACAACTTGGTCTTCAAAGCGGTCTTCGTCGCGCGGGAAACGTCATCACTCATCTTGCGCCAGTCCCATTGATCAGCCTCGGGGAACATCCAACGCGTGCCCGGCGTGCCCCGGTAGTTGGGTTGCACCACGCCGTAACCGCGACTGGCGAGAAACTGCGCAGTCTCGTGATAACCAAGCACATCTCGCGACCATCCTCCCCATAACGTGCGACCAGGATGAGGCAGCACGACGAGCGCAACCGGGTTATCCCGCGATGCGCCTTTGGGCAGGGTAATTATTGCATCAAGTTGGTGGCCTTCGGCCGTCTTGAATTTAAACATACTCACGCGACTGAGACGCTTCGGATCGAGCCAAGGCCGAGACGTTTTGAGCGGCCCCACAGAGCGCTTTTCCAGATTGGCGATATGGTAACTGACCGGCGAGCGGTCATCGTGCACGGCGAGCACAAAGACATTGATGGCGTCATCCACGCTGACGATTTCCACGACTTGTTTGGGGAACTGCCCTTTGAACATAGCGTGCAATTTCTGGTAGCCCTCATCATACCAAACATAAGTCGGCAACGTGCGGTTAAATCGCACCCCGACCATACTCCGGGTTCCCCCATCGCGCACGATCCACCCGTCAAAATCATAGGCCTTGTCGCGTAAGATCTCCGCGCCTAGTTTTCCAGTTACTGTATCCATCAGATGCACCGGACTCACCGTGCCATCGTAATTATGCACGCTCACCACGACTTGACCGGGCTCCGCCCCCGCGCCGTGGACCGTCATAGCCTCCAAATCAACCGGCGACTTCGTCCACTTCTTACCATCCCAAGCGTGGAGATATCGCACGCCACTATCCGTCACGATGCCGTAGGCGAGATTGCCATTACCATCGGAGAAATATTCCTGGCCCACTCCCGTGTCCAACAACGCAATTTGCTCACGAATCGCCCGACGATTCTGGTCTTGGACGCGCTCGCGATCCGTCTCACTCATCGCGACTGGGTCGACGATATCGGCAGTTTCGAGGCTCGTGTCCAATCGCACCACCTCACCGCGCTCATCGGTCACACCCCAAGACTGCAACCGAGCCAAGAGGTTGCGCCGGTCGTCCAACGGAGATCCCAAGATCGTGAAATTCGCCTGTTGCACGATCGGATAGGGCCGACCGCGACCTCGATTATTGCTCGCCAACAACGTTACCCCACCGCGGGCCGGATGCGCGCTGGTTAAAATAAGCATCTCATCGTCCAACCAACTGAAACGCGTGATATCCGAGTCGCCCAGACCCTCGACCATCCATGATTCATTCGACTCCAATTCATGCACCACCAGTTTGGTGCTGTCGGTGCCTCCCGAGGAGAGCGCCGCGACATGGGTGCCACTCTGATTCAATTGCGGACTGGTGAACATCGACGGCCGGAAAAAATCTTCCACCGGAATCGTTTGACCTGCCGGAACGGGCTCGACCCGATCTAGGTCCAACTTCGCGTGCAGCGAGGATGTCGCGGCAACCATCGCGCCAAAAACAGAGATCAGGGCCAGATGAGAAATCCGCCGGAAAACAGGGGTAAACTTATTCATGGTAATAGAAGCGATCGTCCGACGTTGAGTGATTCCATGAGCGGGAGCCAACCATCCTAACGTCTCAATCTCGGGAATCTTGCTTACCGATCACTGCGCTTAACGATTCGTTTCAAGTCGCACATCTCGCCTTCCCTTTCCCGCCTGATCGCCAAATATCTCCCCCCTATGCGAAAGCTACCCCGTATCCTCACCATCCTGTTGGTGAGTTCCTTCTCTCCCTGTCTGCCATTGCCCGTCTCGGCAGCTGCCCCCACGCCAGCCGAGCTCGCCATTCCAGCACTGGACGACGGCCTGCCCGGCAAGGGCCCCCTACGCCGCTTCACTTGGTTCAACAAACTGTGGCTCAAAAAACGCACGGCATGGGCCAAGCGCGTCGATGCCGATCAGGGCGCGCTCGTTTTTTACGGCGACTCCATCACCCAGGGCTGGGGTGATGATTTCAGCGGCGCGTTCCCCGGCGTCAAAACTGCCAATCGCGGTATCTCCGGCGACACCACCCGTGGTTTATTGATCCGTCTAGATCAGGACGTGCTGACTCTCAACCCCTCTGGCATCGTGCTGCTAATCGGCACCAACGACATCGAAGAAGTGGCCCGCGCCGATGCCATCGTAAGTAACGTGGAACTACTCGTCCAACGCATCCGCGATCACAACGCCGCCATCCCCATCATCCTGTGTGCCACGTTCCCCAGTGATCCCACCAAAGACCGCGGCCCCGATCTCATCAACGACCTCAACACCCGCTACCGCGCCGCTTTCAAGGGCCACCCCCAAGTCCGTATTCTCGACACCTGGACATTGTTCGCCAACGCCTCCGGCAACGCCAAGGCCGATGAAATGCCTGACCTGCTCCACCCCAACAAAATCGGTTACGCGAAATGGCGCGACGCACTGTGGCCAATGCTCGCGACCTACGGCTTCGTTGAGCAAGCGACCGATACCGACTGGTCGCCTGCCACCGGCTACACCGCGCTTTTCAATGGCCGGGACCTGACCGGCTGGGGCTACCGCCCCACCTCCGCCAAAGACCGCGCCAGCGCCACCCGCTGGCAGAAAAACAACCCCAGCGCTCCGGAGTGGCCTTTTATCGAGGAACCTCAAAATTTCGACGGCATGACCACGTCCCCAGACGGCCGTTTCGCCGCCATCAATGGCCGGCTGGTGGTCACCATCCCTCCCGAGGGTCGCAAAATCCAACAACTGTGGACCCATACCGAGCTCGGGGAGGATTTTGAACTTCGTCTCGAATTTCGCGCCACACCGAATGCCGATAGCGGCATCTACTTACGCGGTCCTCAGTTGCAGTGTCGCGACTTCGCGCTCGCCGGGCCCTGGAAGGATCTACCGAATTATCGTCCGCAAGACTGGAACGAAATGGTCATCCTCGTGCAGGGCAACAGCTTCAAGGCCACCTGCAACGGCGACCCCCTGCCGGTCTCGTTCGATCTGCCGGACAGCGGTCCCCTGGGCCTCGAAGGCGATCGCGGCCAAATTGAGTATCGGCGGATTCAATACCGACCTCTTTGAACCTATTTGAATAATCATGAAAATTTTTGGTGTGCAGACTCGCACGCGCGCCGGAAATTCTTTCAATTCCTCTTTCAGTCGCCCGAATCGTCGTTCGACTGACTCGACCTCAACCCGCTTTCCTGCCCTCCCATTACTTTGCGCCGGCCCTCCGGCTCGAATTTCTGCCTATGCCTCCCTTGCTGCTCCGCACTGCCTCTGGTCGCCTGATCACCTTCGGCCTCGGTTCCTTATCGTTCTGCTTCGCCGCATTCGCCAATCCACTCACGGATCTTCAAAAATCCGCCGCCAAATGGTCGCAGATCCGTTCCGAGACTTCGCGCCTCGAATCGGATTGGGTTGCGGAACGCTCCGTGCTCAAGGCCTCCATTTCCGGCCTCAACATCGAGGCCGACCAATTGGAGCTCGAGCAACGCGCATTGGCTTCCGAAGCCCAAAAGCACACCGAAGAGATCAATGCTCTCACCGCGCGCAATCAGGCCAACGACGCGGCCATCGCTCAGACCGTTGATCGCCTCGCCACGCTCTCTGGCGAGCTCATCGCATTGCGCCCCGCGTTGCCGCCACGGCTTTCCCACGCACTCGATCTACCTTTCCGCACCATCGCGCAGGACGACTTGAAGCCCGCGGATCGCATGCGCCACACCATGGCGATTCTCAATCGCTGCCAGCAATTCGACCAAACGTTTGTGATGACAGAGGAAGTGCTTCCCGTCGAAAAAGGCGGCGAGGATCGTTTGCTCGAAATTGTTTACTGGGGTCTCTCGCAGGCCTGCGCGCTCGATCGCTCCGCTAACGAAACCTTCATCGGCCGCCCTGTCGACGGGGTCTGGAGATGGGTGCCCGCACCGGGCCTCGCCGAAGCTGCCGCCAAACTCATCGCCGTGCGACAAGACGAAGTCCCGCCGGACTTTGTCACCTTACCTTTCCAAGTGACGGGAGGTGAGAAATGATCCGCCGTCTCTTCACCAGCCTCCTCATTGCGACTCCGATCGCGATGACCGCGCAAGACACCGCCGACTTCGATGCCAAGCTGATCGATGTCGCGATCGAATACGCCGCGAAGATCGAAACCGCCACGGAGGAGCTCACTTCAGCCCGCACAACAATCGCCGAAGAAAAAGTCCCGTTGCTCAACCAACTACGCGGCGCGGAAAATCGCATCCTGCAAGCCCGCGCCGATATGGATCAGCAACGGATCATCACGGGGAATTTCGAAACGGATCGCGCTCGCCGGCAACACGAGGCCGAGGCCCAGCGACTCAACATCAGTTACCTCGCCACGTCAGCGGCTGAGGGGCTCTCCACGTGGCGCAATACCTCCGGTTCACTGGGATTGGGGGACTGGAGCGCGACTATCGATGACCTGCGCACCAAACTCGATCCCGCTAACGCGAATCCCGATGTGACCGCCGCCGCTGAAACGGCTGAGATGATTCTCAACCGGGTGAAGTCGGCCCTCGGTGGACAAGCCACCCCCGGCACTGCCGTCTCCGCCACCGTGCGAGAACTCGCCCCAGGCAAATTCATCATGATGGGCCCAGAAACGTTCTTCGTCAGCGACGACGGAACCGTCAGCGGCACGGTGCGCACCCGCGACAATGAAGCCACTCCCCTCGTCTACGAAATTCCCGGATGGACCAACGAACAAGCCGCCGCTTTCGCGGCCGGACAAGTTTCCAATCTGCCGACCGACGTGACCGGCGGCAAAGCGCTGCAGTTGCGCGAAAGCCAAGGTGACTGGATCGACCACATCAACAAAGGCGGAATCGTCGGTTACGTCATTCTGGGCCTGGGCGCCTTCGCGCTGCTCACCGCATTCATCAAACTCCTCGACCTGCGCAAACTCTCCGTCGATGCCCCATCCAAGACCATCGCTCTATTGGAGCATGTGGCCACTACGGGAGCTGAAGCGTCGGAAGCACTGCTCAATCCTTTGAATGCCACCAGTCGTGACCTGTTCGCGACCGGCATTCGCCAAATGAACAAACCCAAAGAGGTCCTCGAAGAACATCTCCATGCCTTCATCTTACGCGAACGATTGCATCACGAGCGTTGGTTACCCCTGCTCGCTGTGATCGCAGCAACCACCCCACTGCTCGGTCTCCTCGGCACCGTCGTGGGCATGGTGAAGACCTTCACGCTTATCACCGTCTTCGGCACCGGTAACGCGGGTAAATTATCCAGCG
>Ga0209659_1001856_pt1 | contig 11921 bp, 10 predicted proteins | sample SaaInlLV_10m_DNA_FD_184658 | JGI IMG/M metagenome (GOLD analysis project Ga0209659, IMG submission 184658) | Marine microbial communities from expanding oxygen minimum zones in the Saanich Inlet - SI072_LV_10m_DNA (SPAdes) (version 2) | ecosystem: Environmental > Aquatic > Marine > Intertidal... | reverse complement strand
TGGCTGGTAGAGTTAGTGAGTGCAGAGTTAATGCCGGTGATCGAAGCGTGGTTACAGGCGCCTGATGATGACTCCTCCTAAGTGTGATGGGATCTGGGATTGGAGCGATGAGGATAGAGTGGTTAGGACTTTGACCCGGCGAGCTTCCGATCTGTGAGTGCGTCACGTCGTTGGCAATGGCACGGCAGGGGATTCAGTGGCTTACTACTGCGCAGCAGCTTTGTCAGCATTAGGGCATTGGGTCGGCGCAAGAGGCGCTCTCCAGCGCGATGCCTCCCTCTGTTTGCTGCGTGGCTATGGTGTTCCTCGCTGGCACAGGCAGTTACTCCGTTTGATCTGGTTATCCAAAACGGCAGAGTGATCGACCCCGAAAGTCAGCTCGACGCCGTTCGCTCAATAGGTATTCGTGACGGACGAGTGGCGGCCATTAGCAACAAGCCTTTAGACGCCGCACAGGTCATTGATGCCACGGGTTTGGTCGTGAGCCCCGGCTTTATCAACCTACATTCACACAGTGCGGCGGAGGCGGGTTACCGCTTGGAGCTGCTCGATGGCGTGACCACGGTACTCGAGCTCGAGGCAGGTACTTTTCCAATTACCCGTTTTGGCCAACAGTTAGGTGATGCGCCGCTCACTCATTTTGGCGCATCGGTGGGTCACGCGTGGATTCGCATGCTGGTGATGGATCCTCAGGCACTGAGTGATATCGCGGCTACGGGCAAGGTGGATATATCAGGTCGCGCGTTTACGCAATCGGCAACCGTCGAGCAGCGCGCACAGATTAGGTCGATGATTGAACAAGAGCTGCTGGCGGGCGGCTTAGGGATTGGCTTGTTACTCGACTATATGACTCGTGCCGTCGATGATGCCGAGCGCGACATGGTGTTTGCCGTCGCGGCGCAACATGAGGTGCCTGTCTTTGTGCATGTCCGGCGGGGCATTGACGGTGATCCCGCGGGGCTTGAAGAGGCGATTGCTGCCGCAGAGCTAACCGGTGCGGCTGTCCATATCTGCCATCTCAATGCGAGCGCGATGAGCGGCGTGACCCAATGGCTTGATAAGATCGATGCGGCGCGAGCGCGGGGCGTAGATGTGACGACCGAAATGTATCCGTGGACCGCGGGGTCGGCGATGATCTCCTCTGATGTGTTTTCCCGCGATTGGCGAACTATCTTTTCGATTGATTATGCCGACGTGCAGTGGGCAGAGACCGGCGAGTGGCTGACACAAGAGCGCTTTGCTCACTATCGTCAAACGCGTCCGGGTGGCCAAACGGTGCACCACTACATTGATGCGGCCTGGAATCAGGCGGCGCTGTCGCGCGATCACGTGATGGTCGCGAGTGATGCCATGCCGCTGACGAACTACGATCGAAAGGTGGTTCCCAACGGCGCCGGCACTTCGTCACGCGTGCTGGGTCACTATGTGCGCGAGCAAAAGTGGCTGACGCTGTCTGATGCGATTGCGCGTTTAAGTTTGTTACCTGCGCGACGAATGTCGCCATTTGCGCCGGCCTTTGCGCGAAAGGGCCGCATACAAGTCGGTGCCGATGCCGATTTGGTGATCTTTGATCCCAAGACGGTGTCGGCTCGAGCGAGCTACCTCGAGCCGTTTTTGCCACCAACGGGCATTCACAGTGTCGTTGTCGCAGGCCGTGTATCCGTGCAGCACGGCCAGATGCTAGACACAGCGGGCGTGGGTACTCAGATCACGAGCCTCACCCCTTGAGCGTTGCTTCGCTTCCTTGATAGGCGGCGCGTAATCGTTGCTGGTCGATAATCTCGATCTGACCATACCTTTGCTGCACGGCACCCAGCGCGGAGAGCGTTTTTACCGCTTCATACAAAGACTGGCGAGAACAATGCGCCATGCGCGCAAGTTGCTGTGAGGTGAGTCGGATGACCGGAGATTGTTGGGGTTCCCCACTCATCTCCATCAGCATAAGCAGTAAGCCAGCAACCCGACGGGGGCGCTCACGCACCAAATTGTGCTGTTGAAGGTTCAGTGCGGCGCGAAAGCGATTGGCCTCGATTTTTAGGACGGTTGGATAGAGCGAGGGGTGCGCCTCTAGTAACGAGAGTGCGACCGCACGAGGTATGCCTAAGATATAGCTGCCGGGCGCAGCAATGAGATTGCGCTCTGCGGGAGTATCGTGGAACAGCGCAATCCAACTCGACGTACTGCCGGGTCCAAAAATTGCCAGCGTTAAATCGTCGCCCTCTGCTGAGCTCGCGACCATGGCAATCTCCCCTGTGACCACCACCCACAGATGATGGTGCGGTTCACCACTGGCCTGCAGAATCTTGCGGTGGTCTAACGCAAGTAACCGACACCGGGTCAATAATCGCTCACGCTCGCCTGATTTGAGTTGCTTGAATACCGGCAGTTTGGCGAGAAACCGTGTGAGGTCGGCGGTGGGAAGATCGTCAGTCATGGCGGGTTTTTACCGGATCAACAAATTGTCATATTTTAGACAATTATACGGCATCCGCGCTGTTACATTGAGATTCTTTGCATGAGGAGAAGCTCATGGATCGGATAAACCAAACAGATCGAAGCGCACAACTGCGGGCGCTCGAGGGTCAACAGTTTGATTTATTGGTGATTGGTGGTGGTATTACTGGTGTTGGCGTGGCACGAGATGCTGCCATGCGGGGCTTGTCGGTGGCGCTGATCGAAGCTCAGGATTTTGCCAGTGGCACCAGTAGCCGTAGCTCCAAGATGATTCATGGCGGCCTTCGTTACCTGGTGGCCGGCGATATTTCAGTGGTTAAAGAATCTGCCTCAGAACGAGCGATCTTGCACCGCATTGCACCCCACTTGGCGCAAAAGACACCCTATGTGATCCCTACTCACAACCGCCGCAGCAAGTTGGTGTTACGCGCGGCGCTGTGGGCCTATGAGCGATTGGGAGGCGTCGAGCGGAGCGACTTTCATGAAGCGTGGTCCTTGGATCAGTTGAAGCAAAATGAACCTTTGATCGCCACCGCGGGGTTGAACGGCGCAGTCGTTTACCCCGAGTTTTTAACTGACGATGCACGTTTAACGGTTGCCACCGCGCGCTCAGCAGTGGCGCATGGAGCCTGTGTCTCAACGTATTTGAGTGCCGTCAATATTCGGCGCGAGGGGCATTTTGTGGTGCAAGCGCGGTCGACCCTGCCGGGTGACACCAGCGAGGTGACACTGCGCGCCAGCGCGATCGTCAATGCAGCGGGGCCTTGGGTTGATGCGGTCTGTGGTTTGGAAAAAGAGCAGGCACCCAGATTGGCGCTCAGTCGGGGAGTTCATTTGGTGTTCAAGCACCAAGATCTTCCCGTGCACAACACCGTGGTCATGCGCACCCACGATGCCCGCCGCATCTTTGCAGTGCCGCTCGGTGGGTATACCTATATCGGCACCACCGATGATTATCATCCTGAGTGCGAGTACTGGCCCCCCGTGACTGAAGCTGACGTGTCGTACTTGCTGGCCGGCACGCGACAGGTCATGCCCGAGGCCAACCTCATGCCAGACAACATTGTGTCAGTGTGGTCAGGTATTCGGCCTTTGGTGGCCGATGGTTCGGGGCGCGCGTCCAAGGAACTTTCGCGCAAAGATGAGGTCTGGGTGTCGAGCAGTGGCATGCTTTCCGTAGGCGGCGGCAAGTTGTCGGCGTATCGGGCAATGGCAGAGCGTATTGTCGACCAGGTTGTTGAGGCCAACGGCTTCACGGCAGCGCCTTGCCAGACCGCTGAGGTGGCGTTGCCGGGGGGCGGCACTGCAACACCACTCACTGGTGATTGGAGCGCCGTGGCGATGGAGCGGATACAACGGCTTTATGGCAGTGAGGCGCACCAGGTGGCGTCTGCCACCTCAACGGCAACAGACTTAGTGGCGGCCGAGGTGAGTCAGGCAGTGCTGTCAGAGGGCGCACTGCGACTCGAAGATTACTGGGCGCGCCGAAGCAGTCGTGCTTGGTTTGATGAGGAGGCCGGCTTACCGATTTTGGCTCAGGCAGCGCATGCGATGGGAGCGCTCCTAAACTGGGATGCCACACGGGAAGCGTCAGAGATAGAGAACTGCCTCGCTATTGATACTGCGAGCCGCGCGGGCTATGCCAACCAACATTATGTAGAGGACATCACGGATGCACATCGAAAAGCTAGCTAATGCCATCGATCCAGAGCGGGTCTCTGTTGATGCAGAGGATCTTGATGCGCATCGTTTTGACCGATGGTGTCTTAAGCACTGGCAGGATTGGCAAGGCGAGAAACTTCCCACGCCGGGATGTGTGGTGCGGCCCGAATCGACTGAAGAGGTTCAAGCGTTGATGCGTCACGCCACTGAACACGGTATTGCCGTGATCCCCTGGGGTTTAGGCAGTGGTGTTTGCGGGGGCATTGAACCCAGCGACGACCAAATTTTGCTCGATATGAGCGCGATGAATCAAGTGATTGAAATCGATGAAGAGAATCTGCTCCTTACAGTTCAGGCGGGTATCAATGGGCTGGTGGCGGAGGAGGCCGTCGCTGAGCGGGGCCTCACTATGGGGCACTGGCCCCAGTCGATCGGTATCAGCTCGGTGGGGGGCTGGGTGTCGACCCGCGCATCGGGGCAGTTTTCAACGGCCTACGGCAATATCGAAGACATCGTGTACACCATCGATTTTGTCTTGGCGAATGGCGAGAAGGTAACCCTTGGTAAAGCGCCTCGCGCCGCCTCAGGCCCAGATCTTCGGCATCTTGCGCTGGGTGCAGAGGGTACCCATGGCGTGGTGACGTCGGTGACCTTGTCATTGAGGCGACAGCCTGAATCCACTCAGTTCAGTGCCTGGTACTGTGCTGATATGGCAACCGGTTTTCGTGCGCAGCGTGAAATCATTCAGCAGGACTGGAAGCCTCCTGTGATGCGTCAATACGATGCGTCAGAGGTCGCGCGATTATTCCCCGATCATGAACGCGGCGACAGTGGTCTCATCCTATTGGTGCACGAGGGGCCGGCCGGCCGCGTCGAAGCTGAAATGCATGCCATTCAGGACATTATGGCCGGGCTCGGGTTGGCCGCTGCTGATGCCGCCGCGGCGGCTAACTGGATGGGGCATCGCAATAACGTCCCCGAGTGGCGCGATCTGCTTGATCAAGGACTGATTGCGGATACGATCGAAGTGTCGGGTAGCTGGAGTCAAATCGATGCGATTTATCACAACGTCGTGGCCGCGCTCAAAGCGGTACCGGACTGCGTGAATGCGTCTGCTCACAGTTCTCATGTGTATCGCTCGGGCATTAATTTGTACTTCACCTTTGCTTGTATGCCGGGTGATACTCAGGTGATGGGTGATCGCTACTTAGAGAGCTGGGATCGTGCACTGACGGCGACAGCGCAGGCTGGCGGCGGGATTGCGCATCACCACGGTTCTGGGCGGTTGCGGCGGGACTATCTTCATCATGATTTGGGGGAGGGCGGCGTGTCGTTGCTGCGCACGGTTAAAAACGCGTTGGATCCTAAGGGCATTTTGAATCCAGGCAACCTATTGCCGCCCCAGAGCGACCATTAGGGGTTGAGACAATGACAGCCGCCTCACCGTCGCCGTCACTGATTCTTGCCATTGATTTTGGTACACAGAGCGTTAGGGCGCTGGCGTATCGCGCCAGCGGCGATTGCGTGGCGAAGTGCCAACTGCCAATTGAGGACTATCAACATCCACAACCCGGATGGACAGAACACGATGTCGAGGGGCTCTGGCGCCTACTCACCGTAAGTTGCCAAGGGCTGTGGACACAGGGTATTCAGCCCACCGAGATAGCGGCAGTGGTCGTGACGACCCAGCGGGCGACGATCATCAATCTGGATAACAATCTTCAGCCCCTGCGCCCGGCGATCATCTGGACCGATCAGCGGCGAGCCGCGCTGCGAAAGAAGCTTCCCTGGTTCTGGCGACTGATCTTTGGGATGCTCCGTATTCGCGACGTGGTGGACAACTTTGAGGGGGAGGCGGAGGCAAACTGGCTGGAGCAGCAGCAACCGGATCTGTTGGCGAACACCGCACATTACTTATTGTTATCGGGCTATCTTAACTTTCGCCTCACCGGTGAAGTGCTGGACAGCATTGGCAGTCAAGTGGGTTATTTGCCCTTTGACTTTAAGCAGCATGATTGGTGTGCCGCCTCAGATTGGAAATGGCACAGTCTGGCGGTCGACAGAGCCACCTTGCCCAAGCTACAGCCGGTGGGAACTCAGCTTGGCGCGGTGACCAAGGAGGCCGCGCAAGAGACGGGCTTACCTGTGGGCCTGCCGGTGATAGCCGGAGCGGCTGATAAGGCCTGCGAGGTGTTAGGTGTGGGTGCGCTGGCTGAATCAGTGGCGAGTGTGTCGTGTGGCACAACGGCAACCATCAATACCTCACGGGCTCGCTACGTCGAGGTGGTACCCTTTATGCCCGCTTACCCCGCCGCGATACCGGGCCAGTTTAATACCGAGATACAGGTGTTCCGTGGGTTTTGGATGGTGAGCTGGTTCCTAGCGCAGTTTGGCGCAGAAGAAAGACAGCGGGCCGACCGCGAGCAGGTGGCACCTGAGATTTTGCTCGACGAATTACTTGCGCAAACCGAGCCCGGTGCTGGGGGCTTAATATTGCAACCGTTTTGGAATCCGGTACTCGGTGAAACGGGGCCCGAGGGTCGAGGCAGTATTATTGGCTTTCAAGATTTTCACACCCGCGCTCATATTTATCGCGCTCTGATCGAAGGCTTGGCTTTCGCTCTGCGGTCGGGCAGAGAACGCACTGAGCGACGAACCAAAACTCTGATGACGTGTATTCGGCTTTCTGGTGGCGGTGCGCAAAGTGATTATGTGGCGCAAATCATTGCCGATGTTCTGAATCTGCCGGTGGAGCGATTCGACGATTGCGAGGCCAGTGGTCGCGGAGCGGCAATGATTGGTGCCGCAGCAATGGGATGGCACCCGTCGATCGAAGCGGCGGCCGAGAATATGGTCGGCACGCCCACACGGATTCATCCCAACCCCGACGCCGTGCCGACCTACCACGCGATTTATGATCAGCTCTACCAACCTCTTTATGGGCAACTCAAATCGTTGTTCAGGCGGCAGCAGTCGCTGCCAAATTGAGCCATTTTGTGCGCCCTCTGAGCTCAGATCGGTAATCTGACACTTTCGCCGATGCTGGCAGTGGAGCTGGCCCGGTGGATTTACGGCAAAGGGTAGTCTGCTCTCAGTCGTGTCGCGTATCACCGACATGCCCAAAAACCATACTATTCGTCGCGGTGCACTGAGCCGTGCCCTGAGCGTGTCGCTTGCGGGTGCACGAGCGGGTGGCGTGTTTGCCATTGACGGGGCGCTCAAGCGCCTGCGGGGTGAAGAGGCGGGGGACGACGCTCGGCTCGACCGAGAAGCCCGCCGTTTTGCGCAAGAGCTTGGCAAGCTCAAGGGAAGCTACGTCAAAATCGGGCAGCTTTTTGCGCTGCTTGGGGAGCACTTTTTGCCGACGCCACTGACCCGTGCGTTGCATGAGCTCGAGGCTGAGACCGAGGCGCTGCCCTGGGCAGACATGGGACCCCATTTTCGCGCGGCATTAGGGGAACAATTTGATGATCTCGACATCGAGACCGAGGCCTTGGCAGCGGCCTCGTTAGCGCAGGTCCATCGAGCACGTATTAAATCGACTGGTCACGAAGTAGTGCTCAAGGCGCAATATCCTGAACTCGCTGAGGTGCTTGATGACGACTTTAACGCGGTAGTGCGCATGCTACGGCTGGCCCGCTGGATACCCGCGAGCCGAGATTTCGATAGTTGGCTTACGACACTTCACGAGCAACTTCACGCCGAAATAGACTACCCGCGAGAGCAGGCCATGGCGCGGACCTTCGCTAACTCGCTAGATCATCACCCTCATCTGACCGAAACCGAGGTGGCACTCACAGTGCCACAGTTCTGGAAAGACTACTGCGGACCTCAAGTGTTAACGCTCGACTACGTTGAGGGTCATCGAGCGGGATCGCCAGCGGTAGCAGCGCTATCCCAAAGCACGCGAAATGCGCTTGGGCGTTTGATGCTGCAGCTATTTTTTATCGAGGTGTTTGACCTTGGGCTGGTGCAGACCGATCCGAACTTTGGCAATTACTTGATCAGTGACAGCGGGGATGAACTGACCTTGCTCGATTTTGGTTCGGTCATGGCGCTGGATGATGCGGTACGCAGCGCACTGTGCGAAACGATTGTGGCGGGCTTGCAAAAAGATGATGCCCTTTTACTCGATGCCTTAACGCGCCTCGGTTGCCTGCCACCCGACGCTGAGAGCCATGCGCAAGAAACCTTTAAAACCTTTGTGATCAATTTACTTGAGCCCCTGCGAGCAGCTGATCAGTTGCCGGCCGAGCATCTCAATCGGCGCGGCGAATATTGCTGGGGCCGTTCTGAGCTGATTAATCGGACGGGACGTCATGTGGCCCGGTCGATGACGAGTCGGCAGTTTGCTATTCCCAGTGGCGACTTTGCGATGGTGGCGCGAAAACTCACGGGGGTGTTCACTTTTATTTCCGTACTGGACGCCGAATTTAATGGGGAGGAGATCGCGGCGCCTTTTCTAGAGGCCTACGCGCCTAAACCGCTCAAAGCCAAGCAAAAAGGAAGGCGGATTGAATGACCAGTGAGAGCCAAGCGGTACCCAGAGGTCGTGCACGGCGCTTTGGCAAGTTTGCGCGTCTTGCGAGCGGGGTGGCGGGCAGTATGCTAGCCGAGGGCGTCAAGCAGGTGGCTTCGGGCCGGCGTCCGAAAGCACGAGATCTTCTGTTAACACCCGCTAATGCCTCAAGGCTGACCCAGCGGCTCGCTGAGATGCGCGGTGCCGCCATGAAGTTGGGGCAGATTTTTTCGATGGATACCGGCGATTTCTTACCCCGTGAGCTCGCTGACATTCTGGCGACGCTGCGCGACGCGGCCTATACCATGCCCGATCGTCAGCTCGACGAGGTGTTAAGTGATGCCTTTGGCGCAGACTATGTCAAAAAGTTAAAGCACTTTGAGCAAAAGCCATTTGCAGCTGCTTCGATTGGGCAGGTGCACCGGTTGACCACGCGAGATGGTCGCGCTGCCGTGCTGAAGGTGCAATATCCTGGTGTTCGAGAAAGTATCGACTCCGATGTAGATAACCTCGCCACGCTCTTGCGGGTCTCTGGTTTACTGCCGAAGCATATGGACATTACGCCCATGCTGGCTGAGGTAAAGGCGCAGTTGCGCGAGGAGGCCGACTACGAACAGGAGGCCCGATACCTCAACGCATTTGTTAGGGCACTCGGCGACGATGAACGTTTTCTGCTGCCGCGCGTGATTCCCTCTCTGAGCACTTCGCGCGTGCTGGGTATGACCTACGTTCCGGGAGTACCCATAGAGGACGTGATACATCAGGATCAAGACGAGCGTGATCGAGTGTGGTCATTGCTCTTTGAATTATTGCTGGTCGAGATGTTTGAGTTACGCTTAGTGCAAACGGATCCCAATTTTGCCAACTACCGCTACGATTCCGAAACGGGGCAGGTCATCCTGCTGGACTTTGGCGCCTCAAGGCGCTTTAAGGCGGCATTTACTGGCGCTTATCGGGATCTACTCAAAGCCACTGTAGCAGGGAATCGCGCTGGCATGGTGTCGGCGGCCGAGCGCATTGGTTATGAACTGGGCCCCGCTGGTTCACCGTTTTACGAGACATTGCTGGAGTTAGCCGAGATGGTGCTGGAGCCGCTTGCGATAGATGCGGCTTATGATTTTGGCAATACCGCGTTACCGAGTCAGTTGGTAGCCCGCGGTGAGGACATCAAGGATTATCGCGAGTTCTGGCAGGCACCACCGGTAGACGTGGCGTATATTCATCGCAAGCTGGGTGGTCTTTTCATGCTGGCATCACGCTTAAAGGTGAGTGTGAATGTGCATCGGCTGATTATGCCCTGGCTTCACGACTGAAAGCCCCTCGGGCTGCTTAAAAAGCGCTCTGAAACGAAGGGCGCTTCGGAGTTTAATGCGGGTGCCTTGCGCCTCCTGTTCCGGGCGCTAAAGGCACCTCAAGCCGTCTGCGGTCGAGCGCGGAGTGTTCGCATTCTGTCTGTTCTGTGGAGCCAACGAGGCACGCCATTTTGTCAGAGGCTGAGCGCCGGGTGGTGATGGGCTTCTGACATGCAGCAGCATGGCGAAGCAGTTGCTCTCGGAGAAACAGTAGCGTGTGCGCCCCTGATTGCAGGATGTTTGGTATCATCGAACAATGACACCGGCGGCACCCTTGCAACAGTCTTACTTTCGATTGGTTCTCACTGCCGAGCAGGTCAAACTCTTCTATTCCGGCGACAAAAGCCGCGTGCTGGTCACCGATTCGAACGGTAAAACACTGAATATTCCCTGGTCTACTCTGGTCGCTCACGTCACCCCTTTGGGCGTGCGAGGGGACTTTGTCATCCGCTATGATAAGCAGGGCAAGCTTCGGGAGCTGCGGCGCCTCCGCCCGGCGACGGACGCCCGCTAGACGGGCACTCACCGCGGATTGTTGTAGGGTCAGCGAGAAGGCACGAGTGTTCACTGAGTCGCTCGAGCTGCGCGGTATCGTTCTGATTTTGGGGTGCGTTGCATCCGTCTTCGGAGCGAAGGGTGCAGTCCTTTTGGCGTCAACGCAATGATTCAGTCTGCTCGGTCAGGCTTGGTCCTATGCACTTCCTCTTTGATCAGCACGATCAACAAAAACAGTGGGATGAGCCGTAACAGCGCAAATATTGAGAACGGCCAGAAGTCATCCAGCGTGAGGTGTTCATAAAACTGACTGAAGCGTGTCACGATGGCATAGAGGTAGACGCTGAGTGACGATGCCAACGCTTCTAGGTAGAAGCGATCGAAGATTAACGCCAAATTCACCCAAAGAAAAAACAAAAAAACCAGTAGGGTGCGGATCTTCAGTTCAGTCACACCTTCCTCGGGTGGCGCGTTTACTTGATTCAACCACGCTTCCATCACGTCCGTCCCCGAGACAAACAGAAAGGCGAGGGCGCACACATTGAGCCCATAAAAGCATCGACGCGCGAGGTTTGAACGAATGTGAAGGTTGTAGGCAATCGAATTGGGGCTGACGGCCTCAGTGCTGCCGCGAAGGGCCTCCAACTCTTCTTTGCTCAGTTTGGCGCTCATGTGGCTTCGATGCTCCGCCGCCTCACGGCCCAGTAGACCAGCATCAGTAGAAACAGAGGTCGTAAGGCATACAGCACGCCGGCCATGGGATGTTCAGGTAGGAAAAAAGAGGATTCGAGTATCAGAAAGTCCTCGATAAACGTCGCGCTTGAGTAGCTGGCAGCAGCGACAATCAGCAGGCCAGAGGGCCGCCGTCGTGCAATTTGTAAGGAGATCAGGGTGAAGAAGATGCACACGAAGGTGGTGCGGGTCGCATGAATGATCGCGCTGGGATCTCTCTCCATCGCCGTAAAAATCCCCGCATAATAGAGCGCATGAAGTCCCAACAGGCAGCAAACGTAGGCGGCCAAAAAGGCATACATAATGCGTTCTAAGCGAGTCAGCAAATTTAAGTCTCTATATCGACGCCTCTCCTTACCAGTGGCGGGGTGAATATCGAAGTGGGCATTGCCGTCAATTGGGCGGCCCACTCCTCTTTCTACAGCCTTGTTTTGGTAACCGTCTCATAAGTTTGATGACAGTACCGCAAGCTATACGGATATGCGAGTTTAGCATGCAGCAACAGGAACTTAGGAAGTGAAAAAACCCTGATTAGGGGATGTGGCGCCAACCACAAACGCTCATTCTCCCTGCGCTGCCGTTGGAGCGCCCCTGGTAACTCTGTGATGTCCTAATCAGTAGGGTCGATACGGATGAGTCGATCCCAGCGCGGCCGGGTGTTCGCTAGGGCAGTTTGCCGAATGAGCTCAGTGCTCAGGCCTTGCCTA
>Ga0209659_1001847_pt1 | contig 11940 bp, 5 predicted proteins | sample SaaInlLV_10m_DNA_FD_184658 | JGI IMG/M metagenome (GOLD analysis project Ga0209659, IMG submission 184658) | Marine microbial communities from expanding oxygen minimum zones in the Saanich Inlet - SI072_LV_10m_DNA (SPAdes) (version 2) | ecosystem: Environmental > Aquatic > Marine > Intertidal... | reverse complement strand
TGTATAGATTTTTTCTTCATTAGTTTGATGAATTTTTCGATCCATTCCTCTGTATCTGAAATCTACATCAGAAAACGTATTTGGACTTATAGAAGTGTGATATAGCCCTGTATAAAATATTGTTTTTTCATCTTCTGTCCCTCCTTTTACATTAATTTTTGATAATTCTTTTTCCCAAGTATTGTGGGCTTCCTTTTTTACTTTATCAAAATCCCAGTTTTTTATTTCTGATTCTAAATTCTTTTTAGCACCTGAATAGTCCACGGATGAAATCCCAACTTTTGATAAAACTTCTTCACCCTCTGAGATGTTAAAACTTAAAACAGCCACTAAATTTTTCGATTTTCCTGTTGGTAAATCATCAATTTTTTTTCCATTTTCATAAAAAGTGGTAGTAAAAGGTTTGTTAAATTTAGCATGAAAGAAAATATCTTGTGATACTGCCCAACCCCCAGAACCTTTATACCCTGAAATTTCTGTATCAGAAATCAATTTAAATTGATGATTTGGTTTATCGTCTGAATAAATGGTATGCGATAAGTCTATAATGATGCCCGAATTGCCTTCTTTATTGAAAGTATATCTATGAAAACCAGCTCTTTTAGTAGCTGTAAGTTCAGCTTTAATATTGTAATCTTTTAATAAAACCGAATAAAATCCTGGAGATGAAACTTCGTCATCATGGTTAAATCTAGAACGATATCCTGCATCTGGATCTTCAGGAGTACCTGGATTTACATTCGCTTCACCAGAAAAAGGCATAAATAAAAAGTCGCCTAAATCACTGATTCCTGTTCCGCTTAAATGTGTATGAGAAAAGCCTAAAATCGATGAATCTGTGTAATGATAACCTCCACAAGCATCCCAACCCATAGTTCTTGTGTCCGGACTTAGTTGCACCATTCCATAGGGTGTAGTTGCTCCTGGAAAAGTATGCCCATGACCTCCTGTGCCTATAAATGTGTTTACATATTTTGTGTTATCACCAGACTTTTTAGTTGTTGATTTTGTGATTTTACTAAAAGAGAAAATACCCATTAAAGTAAGTAATAGCAGAAACGAGTAATTTTTTATATTTTTCATCGATAACGTATTGTTAATTTTTAAAATTATTTGGTATTAGAGATTGATCTGCACCCCAATTTTTATTTGGAAACTTACCCATTTCTAGAATAATTGTTGCACCACTCACGAGGTCTTCGTGAGTAAACCAAGGACCTTTTAGTTCTTTACCATTTAATGTTGCAGACTGAATATATTTATTCGTTTTATTACAATTTGGTGCATTTATGGTAAAGATTTTACCATTTGGTAAATTGATACTGATTTTTGAAAACAAAGGACTTCCTATAGTATAAATTGGTATTCCTGGTGTTATTGGATAAAATCCCATTGCAGAAAAAACTACAAAAGCAGACATTCCTCCACCGTCTTCATCCCCTGGAATTCCAAAAATATTGTCTTTAAACCAAGTGTTTATAAGCATTCTTATTTTCTTTTGTGCTTTCCAAGGCGAATCTGTAAAATTGTATAAATATGGAATATGAAAACTTGGTTCGTTCCCCATAGAAAACTGTCCAACAATACCTGTAAAATCAGGAAACCTTGCATTTAATGCATACGTACTTCTCCCTAGATCTTCTCTAAACATTTGATCTAAACGTTCTTCAAACGTTTTTCTACCACCCATTAATTCTTGCAATCCTAAAATATCTTGTTGTACATTCCACAGATATGTCCAACCATTATTTTCATCATAATAATCTCTACCACCCATTCCACCGTCAAATTTTGGATCGATATCAATCCAATTTCCTTTGGCATCTTTAGGTATGAAGAAGCCTTTTTCTTTCCAATATAGGTTTTTATAATTCTTTGCTGTTTTGGAGAAGTATTTATAATCCTCTTCTTTGCCTAGCTCCTTAGCAAATTCTGCTAAAGCCCAATCATCGTAACCTTGTGCTAAAGTTACTGCAACTGCTTGTCTTTTTTCAAAACTGTGCACTCTTGGCTCTGTTTCTTTTTCACCAGGGTGTAATGCTGGGAAATAACCAAGTTCTAATGCTAGCTTATCTAGAGGAGCAAGACCTCCCATTTTCCAGGGAATCATGGTACCTTCTAGGGCATTTTTTTTCATTGCCTCAAAAGCTATTTCTACATCAAAATTAAGAACTCCTTTTCTGTAAGCATCTAATAACATGATACTAGAATGGAAGCCATTCATTGGAGGAGCATCTCCGTGAATTTGCGGGAATTGAGGTAACCAACCAGAATGTTCATACATTCTTACATAGGAAGCCATCATATCCGATTCCATTTCTGATTGTAAGATATAGCGTAAAGGGTGCAATGCTAAAAAGGTATCCCAAACCCAATCATCTACATAAAAATCTTGCTCACTTTCGTGAATTTTCTTATCATAGTTACTGTAGTATTTTCCATCTTCTGTAATATTTATCATTCTTTCGTAAGAACGATATAATGCTGTGTAAAATGTTCTTCTATGAGCTTCCGTTCCTCCTTCAACCTCTATTTGATTCATCAAATTAGACCAAATTTCGCGGGCTTTATTTTTGATATTTTCAAAATTAAAATCTGGAATTTCTCTTTCTAAGTTTTTCTTTGCTTGTGCTATACTTATAAATGAAATCCCATATTTGAACTGAACTTGTTTGATATTTACATCTTGCCATGTTATCCAAGAATTAACATTATTTCCATTAATTTTGGTAGCGGTAAAAGCTCCTTTTTGGTCTATTACTGCATAGACATAAGCAATCATTCCTTCAAAAGATTCTGTCCCAGTAAGAGACCCATCTTCATTTAATTGCCAATCATCACCTGTTAAATTTCTTAGATATAATTTTCTAGTATCGTTGTTTTCATAAGTAAACCTAAAAATACCTGCTTGAGCAGCTGGTGTAAATTCTGTCGTAATATTATAATCCTCTAGCCAGGTAGAGTAATAGTGAGGATGTGCAATTTCTAAATCTTGATCCCAAGCAGAAATTGGTTCCTTTGCTTCATCAACATCCCCAGAAACTGGCATAATATTGAAAAGTAAATCTGATCTATGTTTTCTTGTAGTTAAAGGGAAAGAAGTAATTTGATCATCTCTATAATCTTTTCTTTCAGGGTACATACGTACCATGGAATTTGGCAAATGTATACGTGTTCTTGTGGGTTGTAAAAAAGGAGCAACTCCCCCAATTTGTGGATCTACATATTTTACATTATCAGTATGTTTAGAGAAGCTTTTTGTTGAGCTACATGAAAATAATAGCAGAGAAATTGCTATTATTTTTATATAAATAATAAATTCTTTTTTTAGTATTAATGTCTTTGAATTCGTCAACTACGTAATTATTTTTCGAATGAATAAATTGGCTGCTCTTTTGTTAAGTGAATTTCTTTGCGTAACATTTTGGCTGCTTGTCCTGTTTGCCATAAATAATAATCTGAAGGTAAACCTTCATAAGTTAAGAACTTACTTTCTCCAACAGGAGGATTGTTATCTATTTTAAAAATACTTGTGGCTTCATCTATTTCATCAAACATAGCTACGTAAATAGTTTTTACATCAGATGAAATAGCATTGTAATACTGCCTCCATAAAAACGCTCCTTTTAAACGTGGAATTTGATTAAAAAGAGTGTTATCGTTTTTCATATTTGACCAACTAAAACCCGGAAAAACGACAGGCATATACATTAATCCGTTTTCGGTACACCATTTTTGGTCTTGTATGGTATAATTTTCTTTGTATTGGTCTGCAGATTGTAAATCATTGTACCTGCCTGGAGTCCATGGATGCACAATATCTGCCAACTTAATAACTTCATGTAATTTAGGATCATTGACAGCATCTCTCTCTAATGCTCTCCAACCAGTTGGAACACCTAAAAGCACTGCACAATTACCATATCTCGGATCATTTTTAAAGAAATTAATGAGTTCTTTGATATTCTCTAAAGTGTACTTTCTATTGTTAAAGCCTACGCCCCAAATAGATACCACCGCTTTCCCTTTATAGGTTAAAACATTTGGGTTTGTTGGGTCGTTTAATTTATATCGTCTCACGAGTTGTTTCCAATCTTCTTTGGTAGTTTCTATAACATTATCTTTGGTTGTACCTGACAAATCGTACATTAAGCTCAATATCCTATTATTATTTTTTGCAGCCTTAAAACAGTTCTCAAAAACAGTATTGTAATTATCTATTCTTTTTTGACCTCGAGTTAAACCAACCACAAAACGTTGTGCAAAAACGCCATCAATTCCATAATCATTCATCCATTTAAAATGACGATTCACTGTTTTTGCATTTGCAGAACTAAATACATAGGCAGGTTCACCATCTTTATAAATAAATTCTGTTTTAAAAAGTTCATCTTTATCTAGTTCGCTTACATCTGGCCAAAAATCTACAGAAGTATTCCCCGGATTAAATTGTTTGTTGTTAGCGTAATGTTTCCAATTTAAATTAGAACCATCACCTTCTGCATTGAACCAACCTTGATAACCTGCTAAAATTTTACCTTCTATAGAATTATTATTTTTTATAGATTTAGTAACCGTATTTTTATTAGAACTACAAGTAGTTAAAAAAACAGCAATACAAAGAGGAAAAAAAAAAAATTTATTAAACATTTTAGTTGACTTTAAATTCCTCTTTTACAATTTGGAGAAATTGATCTCCATAGGTATTAGCAGATTCTAATTGTGTACCTCTATTCCAATCGTTAAAAGAATCTATTAAAACAATTTTATTTTTACCAGATGCTCTTCTTGCAAGGTTACTAAACTCTCTGAACCAAGTTTCTTCTTTGTCAAAAACGTTAATATTGCTTCCTGGATTAATAATTTTTAAATTTATGGAGGGAGATATAGTAGGTATGTATTCAATACCATAATCTAACCATGTTTCTTTATGATACTGCCAAGCAATGTCTACGAATTTTTCAAAGTTTATAATTCGATCATAAAAATTTCGATTGATAGTTGCATAGGTGTTATGGGTAACTGCATCTACTCCATTTACAAATCTAAAATCATATCTTAAAGTTGGAGTCCAATCATTTTGCATACCTATTAGATATAGCTCAACACCAAGAGAGGATAATTCTGATCTCATTTGTTGGTACAAAGCAGAGTTATCATCTGAGTGAAGAACATGACTATTAAATAGATATACGATATTTTTTCCATCGACTTTCATGTAGTTTGATTGATTGAAAAAAGGAATCATTAATTTAAAATCATCTATAAATGTTTGAACAAGGCCTTTCTGCTCAATACGATTGCCATTTCCTAATCCCATACTTCCAAAATTATAAGAAAGTGCAAAATTTACATCTTGAGCATTGGGAGCCGATTGTAATCCGTTTATGAAATTTATATCATTTGAATTTTGAGTTCCATTATTAGCAGAACGGAATCTAAAAATAAAGAAATCGATACCTGCTGTTTGAGCTTGATTTACATGCTGTTCATACACTGTAGGATCACCAATATTACCATTGTAGATACCAATACTTGGTTCTTCAGGAACCGTACTTCTTATTCCAGCTGTAATATACTGAGCACCAACGATATAATTTATTTCTGCGGGTTCATTAGGAATTGTATAATTTAGTATACCATCTTCTCCGGTTACAATATCATCTTCCGTACAAGAGAAAGAAACTAAAAGAACAGAAATCAATAATAAAAGGTTAAGCTTTTTCATTTTATTCATCTTAAATAATTTTATAGGTTATACCTGCATCAATAAGATCATCCTCAGAATCTCCATAAAAATTTTTCGCAAAATCTTGGGTGAATTCAACAATATCAGATAGGGTTTCCCACTTTACAGGTGTATATTTTTTATTCATTTTTAATGGGGTGTAAAGTGTATTTCCTCCAAGAGCATTGATAGCCTCTTGAAGTGCTTCGTTATTAAGCCCTCCCTCTGATATTGGAGGGTATATCATTCTTTCAGACAAGGGAGCATATACTAGCCCACTTGATCCATCTGGAGCAAACTGATCGGTTAGAGGTAAAATTCTTGTTCTTTTTTGCACACACCACATGTCATGTCCTTGATTATAACTTGCTAACCAACGTTGCCTAACAATTTTATCTAATGGCTCACTAGAAATACCACTGGTTACTAAACCAAATAATCCTCTATCTCCAATACTTACGGTGCCCCATTTAATTCCGTCTCTATTTTTGTATTCAGCGTTACCTGTTGATCCATATTGTTGAAAAGAAGCGTCTATGCCATCGTAATAATATTGCTCTGCTGATTTAGTTCCACCCCATTCTAATAATTTTGCTTCAGCTTTAATAAAATTTGTTTCTGCATATGTTATGATATTATATGCCATATCAGGAGCCATAAATAAATCTCTCTTCGGCTGAGAATAGCTTCTATTTGGGAGTCCATTTAACAAATTTTTGTTAGCGTCTAGGTCCCAACCCTCAACAACAGCAGAACCTCCTAGAGGTCTTCCAAAGTAAGGGATATCATATTCTACTGTAATCTTCTCTGTTAAAGACCCAGATTTAAAAACCTCATCTCTAATGGTAATTGGATCAGATGAAGGCTCTGCAATGGCAATAAGTCGTGGGTCTTTATATGTTTTAAAATTTAAAATAAAATAAAAATTCAAGTATGGTACTACATCATCATTTGCTTGTAAATTAACATACCTTGAGTAATTAAATGACCAATTTTCTTGTTCAATACCCCATTTCATAGTTACATTCTCTGAATTTGAACTCACAAGATTGTTTTCATCAGCAATAGCTTCAGATCCATGTTGCTCCGCCAAAGAAGGAAAACCTGCAGAAATTCTTAATGCAATTTTTAAACGTAAAGTGTTTGCGAATTTTTTCCATTTACTATTATCACCGCTAAAAATTGGATCCTGTTCAAGTATATCTCCAGAAACATCGATATTATTTGTTGCCTCTTTTAACTCTTCTAAAATATTAGTGTAGATAAATTCTTCTGAATCATATTTTACAGAATTTAATCCTTTTGAAGCATCTTCATATGGCACAGGACCAAATGTTGATACTAATATGGAATACACATAGCTTTTCCATATTTTTGCAATATAAACTCTGTTTGTATAGGCTGGATCATTCTCATAATTATCTATGATATCTTGATTATTTTTAAGAATATTTACATAAAATTTTTTCCAGAAACCATCTAAACCTGACTCGGTATAAAAACTTCTATTAAATTGTCCTCCCTTACCTCCGTAATAACTGGCATATGTATTATAAAATTGGTCATTTAAAGTACCGCCAACCAAATCTAGAGTGTTTATTACTACTCCTGAGAATAATTCTTCTGGAGAAGCTTCACTAAAAATAAATTCATTTGTATTTATTTCTTCAAATTTGTTTGTACATGAAAATGAGAATAAAATTATTAATGCAACTACTTTTATTTTATGATTTTGAATTTTTAGTTTCATGATTTAGAATCTTAGTTTTAAATTAACTCCAATAGATCTTGTTGGTAAAAAAGATGCAAACTCTAATCCCTGTCCGTTGCCAGAAGTTGTTCCAGCTTCTGGATCAATACCTTGGGGAGTATTTCTATATATTGTCCATAAATCTCTACCTACAATAGACAGTTTAATATTTTTCACCTTTTTCATTTTATTAATTATTCTTCTTTGAAAGGTATAGCCAATTACAACTTCTCTTAGTTTTACATAAGAAGCATCATAAACATATCTAGTTTGATCTTGAAGTCCATCAAAACCTTTTAATTGAGGGCTTAACCATCTTTCTGAATAAACAATGTTTCCATTGACATCTCTTTCTGCAACCCAGTTTCCATTGGCATCTTCCACACCTAAAGCAGCTCCTTCATAAATTACACCTTTTGCTCTATTTGAGTCTGCATAATCATTCCCAAATAAACCTAACCCTTGACGTTCATTGTTGGTCTCACCTAAAATTATGGATGATAATAGGAATTCTTCTCTACCTGGCAGAGTCTCTGCATGAATACCATGATTAACAGACTTAATCATAGTTCCAGAAAAAAGGTCTCCACCCATTTTAACGTCAATCAAAAAATTAAAACTAAAGCCTTTATAAGAAAATGAGTTTCTTATACTTCCAATCCAATCTGCTTGAGCATTCCCTAACAATTGATCATTTTCCCAACGAACCCTTCCATTTGGTAAAACTAAGGGAGTTCCGGTTTCTGGGTCTGTTGCTTGAGCATTTCCTCGCAAGTTTCCAAAGGGCTGATCTTTTTCAGCATATACACCAACATTGAAAAAATTTCGTATTAATAATCGATCTACACCATCTGCTAATGAAACTACTGATGATTCATTTTTAGACCAATTAACGTCTGTTTGCCATTTAAATTTATTATCAAATATTTTTGCGGATAAGAATAATTCTATTCCTTCATTTTGCACTTCTCCTGCATTTATGAATTTAGAGATAAAACCTGATGTTGGTGTAACTTGAACAGGTATGATCTGATTGTTTGTTGAAGATCTATAAAATGTTGCATCAAAAGAAATCTTATTATTAAACAATTTAGTTTCTATTCCTATTTCTGTAGACGATGTTAATTCTGGCTTTAATTCTAAATTTTTCCTTTGACTCTGAAGTTGTAACCAAGTTGTGTTGTTGTAATTACCTCCTTCTACATAAGCATTTATTACTCTATCAAAAGAAGTATCACTACCTACTTGAGCAAAAGAAGCTCTTACTTTACCAAATGTTATAATATCATTTCTAGGTATAAATTTAGTGAAGATTGTTGTAGCTCCGATTGAAGGATAAAAATAAGAGTTAGTAAAAGAGGGTAATGTTGACGACCAATCATTTCTACCGGTTATATCTAAAAAATAAGTGTCTTTATACCCAGTTGAAATAGAACTAAAAATTGAGTTTATTCTTTTATTATTTGGGAGATAAATAACGGGAGCAAATTCATCTCCGTTTGATAGACTCTTAATATCTCTTTGTAAAAGGGATATTGCAGTCTGTCTAGTACCAGATCTTCTTAAATCAAAACGATTGACACCTAATAAAGATACAATTGAAAAGTCATTAAATTTTTTGGTGTAATTTAATATTGCTTCATAATTCCAATTTTGTACGGAAGTACTTATTTCTCTATATAATCCGTCAGGATCATAACTAGCACCCATATTATTAAATTCAAATCTTTCTACTTTATTAATAGCGCCATTTACTCTTGTTTTAAGATTTAATCCTTTTAAAATTTTCCAATTTAAAGTAAAATTAGTTACAACTCTATTGGTTACATCTTGATTAGAGTTTTCGAATAAGTTCCAGTAAGGGTTGTTAAAATCGCCTTCATAGTTGAATGCGTTATTGTTTTCATCTTTGTATGGAAATAAGTTTTCACTAGACATATTAGGTACCATGTACATATAGTTATTAGCGGGATTTCTCTGACTACCATTTCTATACATTCTGTTATTAACCTCCTGGTTTACGTAAATTAAACTGGTATTTATTTTTATTTTTTCAGTTATATCTTGTGAAAAACGAAGTGCCAGATTATTTCTTTTTACTTCTTCCATTCTATCCATCACATGATCTCCAAGTGTATTAGAATAAGACAAACGAAGACTGTTCTTATCCGTGGCTCTTGTAATTGCAATTGTATTGGTAGATACTGTCCCTATTTGATATAAATCTTTTACATTGTTTATATTTGGACTGTATGTGCCAACTGTGCCGTTATAATCTAATACTTGTTGTCCTAAAAGCGGCATACCATAAGCTCTTCTAAAACGACCAACATTAGGTAATCCTGTTGTTGCATCTTGCATTGATGGATTTAAAGAAGTTCTTCCATTATCTCCTGCTCCATATACATATTGGTACTTAGGGTATTCTCTATTTGAAACTATGGATGTATTAGAGTTTATGTCTACATAAATCTTACTGTCCGTTTTGTTTGCTTTTTTTGTTGTAATAAGAACAACACCATTAGAGGCTCTTGAGCCATAAAGAGCTGAAGCATTTGCTCCTTTTAAAATTTGTATAGATTCAATATCATCTGGGTTAATTGCAGAAATAGGACTTCCTAAATCTATATCATCACCTGAATTCCAAACAGAAACACCACCATCTCCTTGAGAACTATCTAAAGGAACACCGTCTATAACATATAAAGGTTGGTTATTACTGGTAATAGATGTAAGCCCCCTTATTAAAACTCTGGTTGAACCTGTTGGTGTTGATGAGTTTACAATTTGAACACCTGAAGCCTTACCTGCCAAAGCATTTAAAAAATTTGAAGATCTAGCTTCTGCCATATCTTCTGTATTTACTTTTTGGGTAGAGTATGAAAGTGATTTCTTATCTCTTTTAATACCAAGAGCTGTTACCACTATTTCTTCCAATTCCTCAGCAGATTCTATTAATATTATATCAAGATCTTTTGTGTTTTTTGTAAAGTTGACATTTTTAACTGCAAATCCTAAATAGTTAAAAACCAATACTCCATTAGTCTTATCTTTTGTATTAATACTATAATTACCATCTAAGTCTGAAGTGGATCCTATTTGAGTATCTTTTAGTAAAATAGAGACACCTAGGAGAGGTTCTCCTGACTTATCTGATATATTTCCTTTAATAATATTTTTTTGAGAAAAAATAATCAAAGGAAAAAAAAGAAGTATTAAACTAAATTTTAATTTCACCATAGTTTAAAGTTTCGAAAGATTAAATTAATAATTGTTTTTATCAATATTTATACAAATCAAGCATATTTCATTAATTAAGGATTAATATTTCCTTAACTTTTTAATATTTTCTCAAAAAAATTATTAGATTTTGATAAAATCTAAAAAATAGTGAGCAACTCAGATTATTTAATTTTTAATTAGTTTAAATTGGTTTTCTATTGGAATACCAAATAATTTCTCAAGTTGATTCGCACTTAGTTTATAGAATTTAGAATCGGGGGGTAAATTAACATTCTTCCAAAAGTCTGAATTGTATTTGATGTTATAATCACCTATGTCTTTTCTATTTATAATATTATCACTAACTCTTATTTTTTTTCTATTATCTTCAACACCTAATACAATAGCTTCATGACGATATGATAATTTCATTTCATTGCTTTTCAATTTTAAAAGTTTTTTCGTGAGTGGAGTCACTTTTTCATAAAAAACATATTCTCTATTATGATAACTAAGTACCAATTTTCCTTCTTTATTCTTTTTGTATATATAAACAGCATTGTGCATGGAATTTTCTAATTTATAGATTCCTTTTGTATCAACACCAATGTATAATTTTATCCATCTTTTTGGATTCTCTTTTTCTTTGCCTTCTACAACAATAACCTCTTCACCATCATAAGAAGTGTCATCTATAACTTCCCATTTATAATTATTTCTATAAATTCTTTTTCTTAAAGGATTTTGTTTTGCAATCATTACTGCAGCATGAAACGTTTGTTTCTTTTTTACAAATCTATAGTCATTTGACTTTCTTGATTCTACAATTTCTATTTGATCAAATTTTTCAGAGGTTGGGCCTCTATCATATACTTTTAGGTAATGCTCCACTAAAAACCTTGAAAGACCATTTTCGTTCGAAAATCTTCTGTATAAGATATTGAGTTGATGTCCTTTTGTTTGGGTTGTGTTTTTTAAGTTCCTAAGCCCAGCTTTTATAAAGGAATAATAATTAACTAATGTTATTTCATCCAGGGAAACAACATCTTCAACAAGCGTAATTATTTTATCTTCTAGCTTTATAAAATCTTGAACTTTAATCTTAAAAGTTTTGAAACCCAGTGTAGAAACTGTGATAGTGTCATTAAGATTTTCTTGAGTTAGTTTTAAAACAAAACCACCATCGTCATTACTTGCGGTTCCAATCGATTTTGATAAAACACTAACTGCAGCATAGGGT
>Ga0209659_1001839_pt1 | contig 11980 bp, 6 predicted proteins | sample SaaInlLV_10m_DNA_FD_184658 | JGI IMG/M metagenome (GOLD analysis project Ga0209659, IMG submission 184658) | Marine microbial communities from expanding oxygen minimum zones in the Saanich Inlet - SI072_LV_10m_DNA (SPAdes) (version 2) | ecosystem: Environmental > Aquatic > Marine > Intertidal... | reverse complement strand
AGAATAATCCTCCCATTCGTCAGGGTAGGCAATTTTTACGGTAAATTTATCTAGTTTTTCAATGGCTTTGGTTTTGGTTTCATCACTCATCCAATCCAATACCTGGATTCTATTTTGAAAGGCTTTAATTACATTTGCAATCATTTTTTCTGCTTTTTCTTTGGCTTCAGGTGGAAACTTTGCTTCCACATATAATTTTCCAATGGCTTCTCCGACAGAACCATTGACAGTTCCCAGAGCGCGTTCTTCCGCAGCACGTTGTGCTTTAGATCCACTAAGAGTTTTGCTGTAAAACTCCCAATTAGCAGTTTCAATCTCCGGACTTAAATATCCAGCGGCATTATCGAGTGTACTCCAAGTCATTAAGGTTTTGATGTCATCGATTGGAGTTGTGCTAAGAAAAGTATTTAAAGCCTTCATATAGGTCGGTTGCATCACTAAGACGGTGTCTAGAGATTTTTTGACCCCCATATCTTTAATAAATTTATTCCAATCGATTTTTGGAGTTATTGCACTCAACTCTTCAATTGAGCGTGGATTATTAAAGTTACGAATATCACGCCTTTGTACCTTGTCTAGTCGAGGTTTGGCCAGTTGAGTTTCTAAGGCGAGAACGCGTTGTGCTGCGGATTTTGCTTTGGCGTCGTCATAATTAATAAATTTAAACATGCGTGCCACATGATCCACATAGTGTCCTCTAATTTCTTTCGTTTTTGAATCTTGATCTAAATAGTAATCACGTTGCAGTCCTAAACCTCCAGGAAATATCCAAGCGGTATTCATACTACTGTCGTTCAAATCGGCTTCGGCTCCAATGCCAGCAAAAGGGGCTGAAACTCCTATTGTTTTTGCATAAACAGTTTGCATGTCTGCAATATTTTGAATGCTATTGATAGCTTCTAAGAGTGGAAGAATTGGGTTGATTCCAGCTTCTGTTCTGGCCACTGAGTCTAGTTCAGATTCAAACATTAGTAATGCTTTTTTCTGATCAGAACCTTCCTCATAAGTGCCTAGTTCTTTTGATGTTTTTATGATGTCGAGCACATCCTTTCGTGTAGATTTTCTAAGGACGCCAAAGCCACCCCATCGGGACTCGTCATCAGGAATCGTATTGGTTTTCATCCAATTGCCATTCACATAATCATAAAAATTATCTTTTGGATTTACTGTAGTATCCATGTTTTCCAAGATAATTCCTGGAATTTTTTCAGCATCAGAAAACTGATTTTTCGATTCGGTTTTGCAGGCATGGAAACTTAGGAGTCCAATTGCAAACAATACGGTAAGCTGTTTTAAGTTCATGAGTTTAGTGTTTAGTAAGCATTATACATAGTAATAGACGTTCAATTAACTAAAAATGTTACAGTTATAAACGAGAATTAACATTATTTTATTTCAAAATTTTCAAAAACCAAAAGAAATTTAAATGGGTTTTGTGATTTGTTGTTTCTTTTTTTCGAAAGTTTTATTGATTTGAAATATCAAATTTGTTTGTGCCTGTAAGAGCTCAGTTTTTGTGAGTGTAAATTCTTTTGAGTCTGTAAGGCCAAGAGAATAGCTTTCTCTCAATTTATAAGTCAAGGTTTCTATAACCTTCAATCGCGATAGAATACTAGTTTCGTTTAAGAGGTTTGGAATGGTTTTTTTGAGCTCTAAGAATAATTGATCTAAGTCTTCTATTGGCTTATTTAAAAGATTAAACGCATTATTTTCTAGATTTTTTATATCGATATATAAGTTATGGTATTTGGGCCAATCCGAAAATTCTGGTGGAATTGAATAATTTGAAAAAGCGGCATTGTTTTCCAAAACTTCTTCTAAAGACATAGAAGATTTTACAGGCGCTTCAGGGTTTTCGACCTTCTGAGGCATTTGGTTACAGCTTAGAAATCCAAGCAGTACACTAACGCTCACAATTGAATACAAAGAGCTGTTTTTTTTGATTTGAAACGGACTCACGCTTTTGATATAGTTTTTTGTTTTTCACAAATATCTAACTAATTAATTGTAATTCATAATGCATATATGAAATATAAAAAAAAACCCACTTAAAATAAGTGGGTTTTTAAAGTGGAGCAGAGGGGAGTAAAATCGAACTATTTTTGGGAGGATTTAGTTGTTTTTAGAAAAATATATTCCCAAGAATAAAAAATTATTCTTGGGAATAAAAAGTGGAGCCTAAAGTAGTAAAATCGAACTATTTTGTGTTAGATTTGATAATTTTCAAAAATTGAATCTAATCACATTTTTAGTTTTTATAATTTAAGCTTACATTGTAGTATGCTTATCATTTTTCTTTTGATTATTAACTAATGAAAGACAGACATCTCATACATTTACATTGGCGCAGTGGATTTGGTATTACTCCTTCTTCCTTGAATTCTGCTCAACTTTTGAGCAAACAAAAGAATGTCAATTCAATTTTTGATATTTCAAAAAAAATTGAACCTATTCAACTCGATTTATCTGAATTTAATCAATTTCTAAAGACGCCCTACAAAAAGTATAAAAATATACACGGTGAGGAAGCGGCTAAAAGGTTGAGACAAAAGAGTCAAAGAAAGGTTCGGGAACTGAACTTTGAATGGTTAAAAAAAATTGCCAGTTCCGACTGTGTTTTGCGAGAAAAGATGACACTTTTTTGGGCTAATGTATTTGTCTGCAGAGACAATCACATTCTTCATATAATTCAATTTAACAACACCCTTCGTAACCATGCTTTAGGCGATTTTGGGGCCTTTGTCAAAGCTGTTTCAAGAACTCCATCTATGCTTAAATACCTCAATAACAACCGCAATGTAAAATTCAAACCCAACGAGAACTTTGCACGCGAGCTATTAGAACTATTCACTTTGGGGCTGGGGAATTATTCAGAGCAGGATATCAAGGAAGCAGCCAGGGCTTTTACTGGTTGGAATTTTAAACCCAATGGCGATTTTATTTTAAGAACCAACAAGCACGACGAAAACCCCAAAACATTTTTAGGGATCTCTGGAAATTTAGGTGGTGATGAGGTTATAGATATCATTCTCAAGCAGCGCCAATGTGCGGAGTTTATTTGTAAAAAAATATATACCTATTTTGTTAACCCGAGTATTGATACTTCTCATTTAAATGAACTCACGGATTTATTTTATGAAGACTATAATATTGAAAAATTGATGCGATATATTTTTATGTCTGATTGGTTTTACGATAAAAATAACATTGGCGTTAAGATTAAATCACCTGTCGAATTGATGGTAGGGATTCAAAAGATCGTCCCCTCTGTTTTTAATAAACAGCCTCAAGTCAGCTATCTTCAAAAAATGATGGGACAAATTCTTTTATATCCGGTCAATGTTGCAGGGTGGAAAGGGGACCGTTATTGGATTGATTCAAATTCGTTGATGTTTAGGTTAAAACTTCCCTCAGTTCTTTTGAATAATGCCAACATTAGCCTCATACCTAAAGGAGAATTTGAAGATGATTTTAGTAATTTTTATAACCAAAAGAGTCAAAATTTCAAAGTTTCAGATCAAGCGCGTGCTTATTTTGAAACTCATTATGCTAAATTAACCAAAGATGAGTTAAAAGCTATTTTAGTCCTACCAAAGTTGGATCAAGACACTGAAGAGATGCTAAATATTCACCAACATCAAAATGTCTATCAATATTGTATTCAATTGATGTCTATACCAGAATATCAATTGTGTTAAATTGTAGTTTATGAAAAGAAGAGATTTTTTAGTCAAAAGTTCACTTGCCAGCAGCTTGATGCTAGTTCCAAATTTTATGAAAGCTTTCGAAAGTTTAGATCCTGCAACACTTGGCTATAAAAAATTGGTAATCATACAGTTATCAGGTGGGAATGATGGTTTAAATACCATCATTCCACACAGAAATGATTTGTATTATAAATACAGACCTAGTATTTCAATTCCTAAAAATAAATTGATTGATTTAAATGGTGAGTTGGGGTTCAATGAAAATATGGGCCCATTAAAATCTCTTTACGATGAGGGCTATTTATCAATCATAAATAATGTAGGTTATCCCAATCCAAACAGATCTCATTTTAGGTCCACAGATATTTGGCAAACTGCGAGCAGTTCTTCAGAGTATTTAGATACTGGATGGATGGGTAGGTACATCGACCTATATGGCAAAAATCCGCATAGTGGTATTGAGGTAGATGATTCTTTGTCACTAATAATGAAGGGTGAATCAATGAGCGGTATTGCGACTAGAGACGCAAAAAAAATGTTTAATAATACCAAAACCCCATTCTTTGGTAAAGTTTTAGAGACGCAAACAGCGGCACATTTAAGTGAACACAATTTAGGCTATTTATACAAAACAATGGTTAGTGCCAAATCTTCTGCCAATTATATTTATGAAACTTCTAAAACTTCAAAAAGTGTAAAGTCGTATCCAAATAATGCCTTTGCAAAACAATTAAAAACCACAGCAGAGTTTATCAATTCTGGATTAGCCACCAAGGTTTATTATGTTTCTATGGGTGGTTTTGACACTCATGCTGGCCAATCAAATAGACAATCTAGGCTGCTCAAGACCTATGCTCAGGCTATTGATGTGTTTATAGCAGATCTAGAAGCTTCAGATTCATTTAAAGATACCTTGGTTGTTACATTTTCAGAATTTGGAAGGCGTGTCCAGCAAAATGCCGCTGCCGGAACAGACCACGGTGCTGCAAACAACCTTTTTATCATAGGAAAAAATCTTAAAAAACCTGGCTTTTACAATTCCAATCCCGATTTAGTCAACCTAGATGACAATGGCGATTTGAAGTATACTGTTGATTTTAGATCTGTTTATGCGACACTCCTAGATCAATGGTTGGATGCCAGTCATTCTAAAATATTGGGGAAATCTTTTAAAACTTTAAATTTTATATAATTTATTAAGTGCTATTATTGACTAATAGTTGACTAAATAAAACTCAAGTAATTGATGTTCAAAATCTAATAACATTTGATAGAGTGGTCAGGCACGGCCAACAATACTCCACAAAAGAACCTTGTTGCGTTTACTTTACAGAAAAATTTAATTGGCTTGCAATCACTTTTTAGTGATAATAATCCAAAAAAATCATTTCCCCCTTACAAGTAACCATATCACCCTATATTAAAAAAGCATAATTTTTAAATTTAAAAAAATTATCTAATAAAATTTAATATTATGAAAAAAAATTACACATTATTGGTATGTTCAGTCCTAATGAGCATAGGTTTGTTTGGTCAGACCAATCTACTATTAAATCCAACCTTTACTTCAGGAGCAGAGTGGAATGGTGAGGCCGTAGGTGGCTGTACAGGTGCAGAAATAGGAGCATACGACTCATCTGAAACTAATACCGCTGATGGTAGCGGCTGTTGGCAAATAAATGCTTGCGATAATAATAATAATCGTTTGCAATCGGCTACTGCATTTGCGGTTGATATGGATAACTACACATTTACATTTTATGTCAAAGGGACAGCTGGTCAAATTGTTACACCTTGGTTTTTTGTCACAGGTTCTGGAAACATACTTCCTGTTGAAGGAGACTACACCATAGTAAACACAGGTGTTTGGGAACAAGTTGTAAGAACACATGATATTCCAGCAGCAGCTAATGTGACGGCACGAATTCGTCTTAAAACGGTAGATACATCTATTAAAGTTGATGATGTTTCTTTAGTTCTAACTTCATCACTTGGCGTAGATGATTTTTCAAGTATTGAAAAAATGAATTTATTCCCAAATCCAGTTTCAGATATGTTATCAATAAAGTCACGTTCGGAAATTAAGAAACTAGCAGTGTTTAATTTGTTAGGACAAAAAGTAATGGTTAAAGAAAACACAAATAGTTTGAATGTAAATAAATTAAAACCAGGAACATATATCTTAAAAATTGTTGACGAGAATGATGCTGTTTCAACGAAAAAGTTCATAAAATCCAATTAACGATTTTAAACATTTTATACCAATAGAAATGAAAAAAATAATTTTACTGATTGTATTATGTGGTTTTTTGTCCACAGCTAATGCACAAAGACAGTCCTACCAAGAAAAAAAGGCAACTACAAATGCACAACATATTGCAGAGGCCATGGATTTAAATGAGAGTGAACAAACTTTGCTGTATGCTATTTTGTTGGGCAAATATGAAGAAACTTCAAAACAAATAAAAGGCAACGATTTATCAAAACAAGAAAAGAAAATAATTTACAATAAGTCATATAAAGACACAAATGATAAATTGTCCGCACTATTTTCTAAAGAAGAAATTAAAACGGTTAATGCACTGTTAAAAGAACAGAACCAAAAAAAGAAATAAAATTATAAATTCAGTAAGTATTAAATAAAGCCAATGCATTTGCATTGGCTTTATTTGAAAAATGATCTTATGTTGAAAAATAAAGTAATATTACTGTTAGTAGTTTATCTGATACCTTTTGTCTTATTTGCTCAAACATCGTCGTATGATATGGTCTCTCAAATGGGAAGAGGGATCAACCTTGGAAACGTTTTTAGTGCCCCTGTAGAAGGAAACTGGGCTGCCGCTGTTGAGGAACAATATTTTATTGATATTGCTGCCGCTGGTTTTACCAACGTTAGAATTCCAATTGACTTTTTTGGGACTCGAACTACAGGCGATACTTCTGTTTATTCTGGTACTGCTGGAACTGCAGGAAATTATACCGGAACATCAGCAGATTATGTTGTTAGCTCAGTATACCTTGATAGAATTCAACAGGTCATAGATTGGTCGTTAAATCAAGGGCTGGTAACCATCATTGATCTTCACGGATCAACTTTAAAATCTGAGTTTATCTATACATTTGATTCTGGAGAATCAGAATATACACACCCAACTTCAGCAAAAAGAGCTGCCGATAATGAAAAATTTAGAGCTATCTGGACTCAGGTAGCGAATCGGTTTAAAAACCATTCCGAGAATTTATTATTTGAAGTTATTAACGAGCCCTATTTTCATATGAGCAAGACAGATATGGATACACTCAATACTGATATCCTAGCTATTATAAGAGCCTCTGGTGTAAGTAATGGGACTCGAAATGTGATTATCACAGGAGGAACAAGTGCTTCACACGAAGCCCCTTTGCAAATTGAACCTTCAATTATTTCTAGTGATAGTTATTTAATAGCAACCTTTCATTATTACCAACCGTTTAATTTTACAAGCTCTAGTGCAGATTCTAGGGATAATGAATCTTGGGGAACATCTCAACAAAATAATTTATTAACAACAAGATTTGATGAGGTTTCTGCATGGGCTTCACTAAACGATATTCCCGTTTTTTTAGGTGAGTTTGGTGCAGATAATAGCGGTGGATATAATTATAGTACAGGAGATTTGAATACTATTTCAGCTAATACTACGGGTTTTGCTGATGGAGGACCAGATCACGCCTCAAGAGTGGAGTATCATAGATTTGTTGCAGAACAAGCTATCAATAGAGGGTTTTCATTTGCAGCGTGGGATTCTGGACCAAAGTCTAATAAAACAATCCATAAGAGAACAGACAGTTCGTCTTCTTTAAATTATAATATTAATAACTTTTCAGTGACAAGTTATGACCCTAAAGACACGACTATTAGTACTATTATAGATAACTCTATTTGGGTTGAAGATGTAAAGAATGCTTTACTAGATACAAGTACAAACTGTGATAATTCTATCCAACTTATTATGAATCCAAATTTTGAATGTGGTTTTAATAGTAATTGGGACCTTTTTGTAGCAGGATCATCATCAGCGGCTGCGACATTCTCTGATGGAACCACAGATTCAAAATCAGGCAATATAAGTGGGAAAATTGATGTAACTGCAGCAGCTAATTATAACAGTGTAATTTTAAAAAATCAAGAATATACAAATGATTTGACAGGAAAAACTCTAACAGTTAAAGCTTTTGTAAAAGCATCTTCTGTAGGTCAAACCTTCAAGTTTAGAGTAAAGGCAATTGTGAGTGGCTCTACTGTTTTATCTCCATCATCTGTAATGAATATACCAACAGATTATTCTACATCCCCGTTTGAATTTGAATATGTTGTACCTGCAAATACTACATCCGTTCAAGTACAGGCAATGTTGGGTGATGAGGTTGGTATTTATTACTTTGATGATTTAGAATTTTCTATTAATAACACATTATCTTCGGAGATTATTGATTTAAATAATGAAGTTGTATTATTTCCTAATCCAAGTCAGGATTTTGTGACCATAAAGTTAGTATCTCTAAACAAAAAGATAAAACGCATCAGCATAATTGATGTTAGTGGAAGAGTTATTACTGAACATAACTCTAAGCATATGAATAGTATAAAATTAAATACTAATAATTTGGAAAGTGGCATCTATTTAATTCAAGTTATAACAAGTGATCATAAAGTTTTAAGGCATAAAAAAATTGTTGTATTAAGATAATGTTTAGCGGTATTTTTTTGAAGAAATAATAAAACCAATGGTATTTCCTTATCTTTGATTAAGTTACAGTCGTACACAAATTGAGCGCGCATCATGTCTAATTTATTTAAACAAATTATTTTTATAGTCAGCTTATTTAGCTGTATTTCACTGCACGCTCAATTACAATTAAACAAAATATCGGGCACCGAAGGGCTTTCACAAAATACTGTGAGAAGCATTATTCAAGATAGTAATGGTTTTATTTGGGTAGGTACTTACAATGGTATAAATAAATACGATGGCTATTCTATGGTCCATTATAAATTTTTAAATGATGTTAATAGTCTCAGTAGTAATATTATTATCAGTCTTTTTGAAGATAAAGATGGGTATATATGGGCAGGAACTACAAATGCGGGATTAAATAGAATTGACCCAAGAACAGGTAAGATAGAGGTGTATTTTGACGACCCAAATGCACTTGATTACGCAAGTGAAATAGATCATATTTATCAATCATCATCTGGAGTTCTTTTTATCAAAACGTCTAAAGGCATTAAATTTTTTAAAGTAGCTGTTGATGGTAGCATAATATTTGAAGACGTAAAGAATCGTGTAGACAACTTTAGTTTGAGTATTAAAAATATTATTCCGGCACTAAATGGGAAACATTGGTTTTTTACTCCTGAAAATAACATAAAATTACATTTAGCAGAGATAAATGAAATCACAAATGTGCCAGATATTAAAATTCAAAGCACAGACATTAAAGCGTTTGAATTTGACTCGAGTTATCCTGTAAACTTTATTGAATACCCAAAGAACACAATTTGGGTAATAAGTAATAGACTTCAACTTCTTAAAATTCAATTAAACAATCAGCTTCAGGTTATAGATAGGGAGTTAATAAGCCTTTCGGATAACAGTTCAGGGTTTTCAGATAAAAATTTCAAAAAATTAGCTATTGCAGTTGATAAAGAACAGCATATTTGGGTAGCTGGTAATGGGATATTATTAAATTATGATACGCAGTCCGGTGAGAAACTCAATTTGAACTCCAGTCATAGAAAAGAGATTGCCATTCAACAAGCGCAACAATTAATGATTGATAACACCAATATTCTATGGTTAGGAACCTTAAACCATGGGTTGTACAAAATGGATTTAGAAAATAATACATTTTTGAATTCTAACGAATTTTTAAATAATTCTGAACAGCAATCTCCCGTTTTTCATGAGTATCCCATTCTTACAATGTGCGAAGATTCTAAAGGAGACATTTGGCTAGGTACTCAAGGAAGAGGCGGTTTAGCAATACTTAAGCGTAAAGAAATTGAACGGAGTTTATCCAGTAAGTCAAATAAAGTTTGGGACTATAATTATCTTGCAAAAACAAATAAACAATTTGATGCTGAAGATTTTTTTGAGATTAAAAGATTGATGAATGATAGCGAAGACAACATCTGGGTAGGCGCTAAAACAGGCTTAAGCAAAATAAGCTTTAAAAATAATTCAGAAATATTTGATATTAAGAAATTCAATGATATAAGAGACAAAAAGGGCAACCTTATTAAAAATCCAGTCTTTGCTATCGAAGAAGATAGAATGGGAAATATTTGGGTTGGATTTTGGAAGAAAGGCATCGCGAAAATCACTTTTGATAAACAAAATGAAACCTACACCTCTGTTAATTATCAAAATGAATTAAACAATACAAATAGCTTATCAAACAATTTTGTTCGTGATATACTTGAAGACTCTAGTGGAGATATTTGGGTAGGAACCATTAGAGGTTTAAATAAACTAAAAGAAGATGCTGCCGGCACTATTGCTTTTACGAGTTATCTAAATGATTCTGAGAATAAAAACAGTTTAAGTAATAATTATGTTTTGGATGTTTTTCAAGCCAGTGACGGTCATTTATATGTTGGTACATTTGGAGGAGGATTGAATCAAATTGAAATTTCAAATAATACATTAAATTTTAAACACTATACTACAAAGGAAGGCCTTCCAAGTGATGTTGTGTATCAAATAAAGGAAGACAAACAAGGCAATATATGGATGTTGCACGTTAGGGAGATTTCTAAACTGAATCCTACAACCGGAGAGGTTACCTATTTCGAAAACCAAGATGGTATTAATGTAAGCGAGTTTAAGGATAATGCCATGTTGTTCACCACTTCTGGGATGATGCTTTGTGGCGGTGTAAATGGGATTACATTTTTTCAACCTGACAAACTTTCTGTAAATGAAATAAAACCGCAACTAATTATTTCAGATTTCAAACTTTTTAATGAAATTATCCAACCATTAGAGAAAAGAAACGGAACGATAATTTTAAAAAACAGTATTAATGAAACCAAAAAGATTGTATTGCCATATAATCTTAATTCTATGGAATTTGTTTTTTCAAGCTTGCATTTTTCCAATCCTGAAAAAAATCAATATAAGTACATCTTAGAAGGGTTTGATGAAAAATGGCAATACTCTAAAGGAAATGAACGACGGTTTGCATCTTATACCAATGTACCACCAGGAAATTACATATTTAAAGTGTATGGTTCTAACAGTGTTGGTGTTTGGACAGATGAACCAAAAGATATTTCGGTTGTAATAAACAAACCTTGGTATTTGACAACCCTCGCTATTTTGCTTTTTTCATTGTTAACCTTTGCTATTATATACAGTTTTGTTAAAATTCGTTTAAATCAGATACGTTTAAAGAGTAAACTGGATATAGAAAGTGCTATCCATGAAAATTCTGAAGAAATGAATCAGATGAAGCTTCAGTTTTTTACTAATATATCTCACGAATTAAGAACCCCTTTAACTTTAATTGTTGGTCCCTTAAGTCAGATCATGAATGGGCAGGTCAATACCAAAGATGTCTCGAAGTTAAATTCAATAATGTATAAAAACTCCAATAGACTACTTAAACTAATTAATCAACTTTTAGATTTTAGAAAAGCAGAATCTGGAAATTTAAATTTAATAGTTCAAAATGATGAACTTGTATCTTTTGTAGGGGAAGTGTTTGCAGCATTTGAAGATATTGCACTAGAAAAAAATATTAAGTTTTTATTTTTATCACCAAAAAATGAACTTGATGCTTGGTTTGATAATGATAAAATTGAAAAAATATTATATAATTTATTGTCAAACGCCTTTAAATTTACTCCTAACGGAAAGGGTATTACAGTAAGTCTTGAAAAAGAAACTGTAAACAATGAAGACTATGCCATTATTAAAGTAATTGATTTTGGAATAGGAATACCTAAAGACGAATTAGTGAGCATATTTGATCGGTTCTATCAAACAAGAAAAGAAAATAATGCTATTAATGTAGGTTCAGGTTTAGGATTGGCCTATATAAAGCATTTAGTAGAAGTACATAAAGGAGAAATTAATATTGAAAGCGAGTTTCATAAAGGAACTATCTGCACAGTTACCATACCCATATCTAAAACAGCATATTCTGATAATTCGATTATAGAATTACAACCTCAAAAATATGATTTCAAATACACTAAAATTGGAGTTGATGTTATTAAGGAAAAT
>Ga0209659_1001815_pt1 | contig 12088 bp, 14 predicted proteins | sample SaaInlLV_10m_DNA_FD_184658 | JGI IMG/M metagenome (GOLD analysis project Ga0209659, IMG submission 184658) | Marine microbial communities from expanding oxygen minimum zones in the Saanich Inlet - SI072_LV_10m_DNA (SPAdes) (version 2) | ecosystem: Environmental > Aquatic > Marine > Intertidal... | reverse complement strand
TGAAGTGTTTACACCAACACGGTCATTCACAGCGTCGACATGTAACGTGTCTGTGTCAACGGTCAGATTAGAAGAAACATATGTATTACCCACAACGTGTAGGTTTGCATTCGGTGTGTCTGTATTAATACCGATACTATCGTTGAGAGTGTCGACATGTAGTGTGTTTGTATCAATGCTCAGATTTGAAGAAACGTACACATTTCCAACGACATGGAGATTTGCATCTGGGGTGGACGTGTTTACACCAACACTGTCCCTGCTTACGTTTACGTATAGAGTATCTGTGTTAAATTTAGCATCTCCGTCGACATTAAAGTCACTCGAAACATATGCATTACCTTCTATATGAAGAGCCGATGATGGGTTTGTTGTGTTTACACCTATATTTGATTCTGTGAGTAATCGACCGTAAAGGTGAAGATCGAGGGATTCAGAAGATTTAGCGGCAATATTTGTATCACTACCAGATGTATCGGAATATCCTAGTATGAACTTGTCATTCAGTTCGTCAAAGCCTATGACTACATTTGACTCTCCATCGGGTCTCGTAAGAATAAATCCCAAATCAGTTGTTGTATCATCAGTTGTGTTACCTTTACCAACTTCAATTATGGCATCAGTGATTTCCATATTAGTGGTATTAACTTGTGTAACATCACCAGTAAAACTGATATTTCCACCAACTTCTAGGTTATCTCTGATGTAGGTGTTTCCCCTCACGTAAAGTACGTTAGAACCAGTATCTTGAACGTATAGGTTCGAGCCCACATCTAGAGTGTGGACGGGTTGTGCATTTGCAATTCCAACATTCGACAAAGTCGTGAAGGCAGTTTCTTCATTATTCAGGAATAAAGTTTGTTCAGTCGTTCCGGGGTCTACACCGTATTGAGTCACTAAGCTAAAAGGTGGCTCTGTCAATTCCGAGGCTGCGGCACCAGATTCGGTGATTTCACCTGTTGCCAAATCATACATTAGAAGTGTAATGTTGGGGTCACTGAAATCCTGCCTGAATCTAATGGGTTTGAGATACACTGCACCTGGATTAGTGGCTTCGATCGCCACGTTCGATGCATTGAAAACAATGGTATTTTCAGCCTGTTCTTCCAATGTATGTTTACCGAAACGGATCCTGGTCGACCGTTCGATTGTCGGTATATTCTTGACCATTTAATATAGATTAGTATTTTAATTCGCGTACAAGAGACCAGCCATACCATTTTCGATACGAAGAATATTATAGTTGACTGCATATATGGGATGATTTATAGGCATAGTTTCACTCATGATTTTAGCTGATGTGAGGCGACTAAAGTTTAAAGTTCCTGTGGGTTGGAGAGAACTTGTAGAGAGACAGAAGCAGTACAAAAAGAAATCAGGAGAAGTGACAAAATTTGTGTGGTAGTAATTGGTGACATCTATAAAATGTGGTTTCCCCCACTTATAATTTGCAACGTCAAGGCCGTTGATGTTCAACTTCACCTTGTTTGTAGGGGAGGTGAGGGCACCATCCGTGGTTGTATCTGAAGACGCGAGATATTTTACGGGGTGGTTGAATGTGAGGTCTTGTATGACTGCACCTGATGCGAGATTTTTTTGAACTTGGGTGATGAGAAGGTCGTGTTTACGCGTCGCAATATTACCACGTTCTTCGTTATCAAGGTAGAAATAGTTGGCATAACACTCAACGTTATAATTAGAAGCTGCTGTCGCCCAATGGATACGAATTTCGACATTATGATAGTTGAGAGCTACTAGGGGGAGGGCGCATTGGGGACCCTCACAGAAAAAGAAACGGAGGGGGTAAAAGTACGAACGAGCGCTCACACCTGGGTGAGTACCGTTAGAACTCTTGGAAACATTTTGAGCGAATGTATCGATGGCAATCTTCTCCGTGAAAATGGCATCTTGTTTATCTACGAGGGAACCACCGATATAGAGTTCCACATGGTCAATAATAGTGTCCCACCGCTGAACATCCAGGGCTTGAGTTGTATCATCGAGTGTAAAATACACGTAACTAAGAAGGTCGCCAGAACGTTCAAATTGGACGCTGGACATTGAATTATTTTTCACCGCTCCATGGATTGTTTGCTTTTCGATGGATTGTGAAAAATTAGCATGCCTTTTGAATGTTGAACTGAAGAACGAAATTTCGGGGTCACCCACGATATATTCATCCTGGGCGCCTATCGCAATCAATTGAACAATGCCTGCAGACATGGTAATACTACTTTAAGGGAAGAAAATTACAAATTGGGTTTTCTACACACGAAACGAATGATTAGATGATTCGGGTCATTGTCACCATTGGGGGTGAGGAGGTTTCCATCCTGATCAAATATTTTTACTGTAAAACGACTAATTTGTCTGATTGGGTCAATGTATTGGGTAACAACCGGATAATCATCTCGGAACAACTGAATATGCTCAGAATTTCCATGGTCAATAGCAGTGGAAACGAGACTCGCGAAGCAACCATTAACCTTGGATAATCCCGACTGCCCACCGTACACATTACTCGCTCTAGTGTTGAAATTGGAATCAAGTTCTTCGATAGAAATGTAATAGTGTTCTGTCGTATCTATCGTGTGAATATGGGTTGCGATAAGTCTGGCCTGAACAACATTTTTTATAGGTTGGTTGAGATAAACCGTGAATGAGTTCGAACTACTCTGTCCTATAGAATCGATGGTCACGGTGTGATACTCATAATTGAGATCAGGAATCGTCTCAGTTGGTGAGGTAATGAGAGCCATTTCTATTAGCTCAGATTAAAGATCCACCGATTCCATCTTCAATCTCATAGTTCGCGACGTCGGAAACCAACTTTTGTGCACCACAGAGGCCACCTGGGGTGAGGCTCTTAGTGTAAGCGCTACCATCCTTACGACCAGGGGTGCACTCAACTTTGTTTTCGAGGTTGAATATGGATTTCTCACTAATAGACTTAATCTTGATTGGCCTGGGTTGGTAGTTACTCACAGGTCCACGAGTCGCCATCAGAGTGCAGATGATCACCAACAGAACGATGACGGACATGAGGGCGTTACGATTAGCCTTGTTAAACTTGAACATTTACTATAGGTTTACATTTTTTTAAAGTGCGTTAAAGGTATTTTTTTAGTTTCCATATAGAGAGTAGATGGACGAGGAAATCGTACTCGACCGTGGAAGCACGACTGTGATGAAACTTGACGCAGACGAACAGGCTCTGATGGATGAGATTCAGATTTCGGCACCACGTCCCAAACATGTACCTCGCCCCATGAAAACAGCGTTTAGACCACCCTCCCCTTCCCAACATCAGGAGGCGATGGATGCGTTCGTGAATCCCAACAAGCAGTCTGAACCTGCTCAGCCCCAGCAAAATGAGGAGATTGATTATGGTTTAGATGAGGAACCCACCTTTTATGATGATGAACCACCCACCCAAGATGAGCAGCCCTCTAAGGGGTACACATCTATCGATGAGGAGAAGGCAGACCTCATCAACAAACTTGGGCGTCTCGAAAAGAAGGGGTTCGCCGTAAACAAGAGACTCAACGCCTACTCGAACATTGACGAGCTGAGGTCCGAGGTGAAGCGAATCACCTACAGTATCGACGTTGAACAGTCTGTTCGTTTTTCTCGGCGTATGCTTGTAGCATGTGTGACTGGCCTGGAATTCCTTAACAAGCGGTACAATCCCTTTGAGATTCAGCTTGAGGGTTGGTCCGAGTCTGTGATGGAGAATGTTGATGACTATGATGGTGTATTTGAGGAGTTGTACGTCAAGTACCGCTCGAAGGTCAGTGTTGCTCCCGAGGTGAAGCTCATCATGATGTTGGGTGGTTCGGCGATGATGTTCCATCTGACAAATAGCATGTTCAAAAGTGTGATGCCCAACATGAACGATGTGATGAAGCAGAACCCCGACCTGGTGAAGAACATGATGGCGGCTGTGCAGAACACATCTCGTTCCCCAACTGGACCCCCAACTGAGGGACCCGTCGGTGGGACAGGTGCGGGTCAGTATGAGATGAAGGGACCTGGGTTAGACATCTCGAGTCTCATGGGTGGTATCATGATGCCCCCACCCCCACCCATGAACACGACACCTCTCCAAGCGACTGACGCCTCGATGCCTTCGATAGGGGAAGAGGATGACGACCTCTCTGACATTGTCTCCATTTCTGGGGAGTCCACGGGTGGTGAGGTCAAGGAGGTGAATGTTGGTGGTACCACCAAATCCAAGAGAAATACTCGAAAAAAGAAGACAGAAATTAATCTCTGATTAGTATATAAATGATAGCGTACTGCCCGCTGGAGGATTTGGAACCTCCTATCAGGCCGAAGCAGCCTGTTGTTGAGTCCAAGACCGTAGAGGTGAAGCCTCAGACTGGTCGCGAAGAAACTGAATTGAATTACGTCGTCATGGCTTTTATCGTCGGTGTGGCAATTTTAGCCGTTACTGATTCCATGAAGGCGTAAATGTTAAGTGTACCTCGAGGTTTTCCCTCGTCGTAGATTTAATTTCCGAATAGTATACCACCTAGACCATCCTTTATTCTTAATACGTTATAATTTACAGCATACAAATATATCGGGTCACCACTTCTACTGGGTGCTACACTAGCACCACGAATCGTGAGTTTGGCATTGTCGAGACGACTGAAATTACAGGAACCCGATGGATTGTATTGTGAAGCATTCATACAAAAATGGTATGCGTAATACCTTGTGTAAAATAGAATGTTCCTCAAAATATCATATTCTGTCGAACCGTATTCAGACTTGTAATAGTTTTGGATTGTGTGAAAATACATGGGTTTCATATTCTCGAATAAGGCTGTACCATTTATTTGCAAGTCTACACCAGAAAATGTAAAATAGTCATCAACGTAGGCATCTGTTTTAGATTGAAACCCAAAAAACAATGACTTCACGGGATGATTGAAGTAAGATAAATCTATGGTGTTGTAACCATTATCTGTGTTTAGTGGGTGTTCAAAACGTTGAACCTGTGTTATGACAAAATCCATGGAGCGCCTCACAATACCTTCTCTCTCTTCTTTATCGAGGAAGATGTAGTTTCCGTACATTTCAACTTTCTTTTCATCTTCAGTGAGTCCAACTAGACTCGCTTCGTCATAACGTATTTTTAATTCAACTTGATGATTTTGAAGTGCGACGAGGGGTAAAAATGCTTTGTGATTACAGAAGAAAAATTGAAGTGGAATGAAACCTGAATTGGTCGAGTTTGATTTATTGTTCAGTTCCCTAGATTTAGTGTAGGTATCTGATAAGTAGTTCGGCCAGATATCAGCATAGTAGTCGAAATGTTGGGAGTCTACCTTTTGACCCCCAATATACAAATCAATTGTGGAATTATAAAACATGTCCATCAATTTATCCGAACCTTGGAGCCATAAAGCATTTACGACATCACCAAGAACAGGTATAGTCACTGAAGTGTCATTATCGTTTATCGTTTTAATAAACTTGGGAGTTTGAGAAAAGTTTGTGTGACGGGTAAACTTCATTCGAAAGAAGGAATGTCCTTCATCACTTGTCAAGTACATATCTTGAACTCCCTTAGAGACGAGCTGTATCAATGCACCAGACATTTAATAGTTGTTCAGATTATAAAAATAGACACTTTCCCTGAGGGAATACAGGCTTTTCTTCAACAACCTTTCCATGAATTTTGAAACCACCTTGACGATACACCTTCGTACGCTTGTAGTACATGGCTGTGAAAATGGACCATGGGTCATGGACGTCATAGATATGTGGATTATTCTTCTTTCCCTTTGTCTCCCTCATGATTCTTCCAATACTTTGGGTTATATCTGACTTGGGACTGGCAAGAATAACTGTGTCAAGGGTGGGGATGTCGAGACCCTCGTGAGCTTGACTAAACGTTGCGAAGATGATTTTCTTCTTTGAAGACTCTTGGAGTTGAGCCTCCTTCATACCACCCATGTAAAGACCGGATGTCTTGGGGAAACATTGGTGGAGGAGTTCACAATGTTGTCTTCTATCACTGAGGACGAGGAGCTGCCTCGTTCCAGCTGAAGCTTTCTTCACGAGTTCGACGAGCATCTTATTTCTCTGTCGGTCTTCAACCAATTCCGTAATCATGTTGGGCATCGATATCTTTCCATTCCTCATAGAGGGTGGGGGGTTCCTATAGTTCGGAGATTCAAATGTGATTGGGAACACCTCGACCTGCTCCTGATTCTTCCTCTCTACAGCAAAGAAGGTGGGTCCCATGAACCAGTGAAGCACCTTGGTGAGTCCATCTTTCCTCTCAGGGGTTGCAGAGAGTCCGAATATATGTCGGGGACACAACTTGAAGAGACTCTGACTGAATACCTTTGCACATATGTGATGCGCCTCATCCACAATGAGTGTACCCACAGTGTCAAAATCAGCGAATGAGTACTCCTTTAGGGAAAGGGACTGAAGCATCGCGATGACAAAGTCACAATTGACCTCTTTCTTGTCTTGTTGAACCACACCTATAGAGGCACCTGGACAGAATTGTTGGATTCTCTCCTTCCATTGGTCTGCTAGGAACTGTTTGTGAACGACAATCATCGTTCGGTATCCCAACGTACAAGCTATAGCCAAGGATACCGTCGTTTTCCCATAGCCACATGGTAGAGAAAGGATGCCATGCCCCGCCTTAATTGCTGCTGCATGAGCTTCGTTTTGGTGTGTGGCATCTCTGAGTTGTCCAGCAAACTCTGCTCTAATTCGGGTAGGTTCGGGTCGCTTATCGTACTTGGGTTCTCCAAGCTTAGCACTTCCATAGAATCTGGGAACACACACTCCATTCTTTGCTGGTCTAAAAACTTTAAAAGGCGGTGGAGGAAATCCATAGTCTCCATTAACTTGGGCTCTTACCGTAAGTTCCTTTTTAATTTCCTGGAGTGGACCCTCACTCACCAAACAACCCGTTCTGGTTAGGGTTGTCATAATTTACTTATTTAAAGGGTACAAACTTTAAATGAGTACAAAAGATGCCTACCGTCGACGTCGAAGAGAACATCAAGAAGATTGAGATTAACATTGAGCAGATGACCCAGGAGATTTTCCGTCTCCAGGGTATGCTCCAGACTTTCCGTGGTTTCAAGAAGGGTGGTCTCAAGACCATTGACCTCCCTAATGACCCCAATCAATCTGCAGAGACTCCCACCGAGGAACTCGAGAGTATCCAAGAGAAGCCTGAGTGATTTCCCACATTCCAAAACCCTTTGAAGTCCACCACGACTTCAACTTCATCACCCTTTATAAGAGATTGCACAGGTCGTCCCTTGACCTCGCACATCACTCTCCTATAACGGAATGGAACTTTCACAGTGAGAACATCACCATCGAGGGGGTCATCTACATTTTGATTGGTGAGGAAGTGCATCCTCGATGTGTGCATACCCCTAATGATTTCCGAAGCTTTTTGGGGAATTGTGAGACGTATATACTTTTTATTATTGAAATCGTACATGGGTTCATAAACAGTGGCTTTAAACTTCATTGATTCCTGTTACGATAGATGAGTATTAAAACTATAAGTAGCACCACAACAAACGACAAAATCTGGGAAATCTCGAGGGAATGGAGTGGCTCCCTCGTTCCAAACACCTCATGACTCAGGCGTCTGGATACCTCCGTCGCCGCCTCTAGACTCGAATAGGGTGTATCACGTGGAGACATCATACCACACATGGCGACATTGGGACACTTACCAAAGAAGGGGAGTTGACCATGGAGGCTGAGAACCCCTGAAGATTGGGAAAACACCCATTTGTCATCTTCCCACGTTGCACCCCATCCAATGCGCATTGTCGTGGGTTGTTCGAGACCCAGCTGTTCCAAAACACCCAACTTGAGTTCATCGGGGTTCTTCGAGAGAACTTCCTTGTTGAGGTCACAGATGACACATGAAACGGTTTTACCATCAGAGAGAACCTTTGGTTGAAGATTCCACTTGGTGGTGGCAACAATCTCGACATCCGAACTGAGAGTCACAGGGGTCTCGTAGTCAAGGAGAATGTTTATCGCACCATAGGTACTCTCACGAACCTTCTTGTCTGCATCAGGTCCCCAATTGTCCCCCAAGAACTTGAGGGCTGGGCTGTTATCGAGACACAAGAATAGAAGCCCGTCATCCAATTGGGTCTCACCACTGAGTGTCGCCTTGTAACCATCCTCGAAGTACTCAACCTCAATCAATTCCTTTCCGAAAACAAAATTTGCACCTTCCTCCATGAGGGCTTCTTCCATGGCGTCACACATCACCTTACCCGATACACGTTGGGTGTAGGCACGGGATATGAGTGTATGGTCAAAACTTTTCACAAATTCATAGGCGGACATGACATCCCACGTCACACCATCGACGATGAGGGGGAGGTGTTCGATAAGTGCCTGACCCTTTTCGCTGAGGGTTCCGAGAGCCTCCTTGAGGGAGACACCCTTGTACTTGTTTGACTGTGCATAGACACGAGCCACTAGGGATGTCAACGCACCATAATCCTTAAGACTGAGCGAACGGAAAGCAAAATCTATGTACTCTGATTTATCAACTGGTACAAAGATGTCGTCCCAGTCAATCTTCATCTCTGTAAGGAGGGAGCGAAAGTTGACGAATGCACGGTCAAAGACAAGACGATGGGCGTGAAGGTCACGAACCTCCACCTCAGGTTCCCACCACGACCCACCCGCTGAGAGTTTTCGGTCGTAGAGTGTCACGTCGTGGTCTCCTGACTTGATAATTTCCCATGCCAGGGACATACCCGTGGGTCCCGCGCCGATGATATGAATCTTCATTCTACTTTTAGCCGATATATATTTTCTCGTGAGTCAGCGTGTAAAAGAGGACAAGACCCATCGTGAGCCAAAGTTGTGGGTTCATATATTCACGACCCTTGAATATGATAAATCCAATGAGGAGGAGATGCATCGGGATGGGTTCAGTCCCATACTTGATATAGAATCCTATCGCAGCTGTGATAGTCATGATGAGTGCACTGACGAACGATGTCATCGAGGGTTTGTATAGGAACCACGCTGTGAAGAGAAGTGCAACGTATGAGATGAATATCGAACGCCTGAGAAGTTGCCCAGGGCTACTGACGATGTCAAGTTTTTTACCATTGAGAAACTTTGTGACCCAGTGCGGTCCTAGTATCAAGTAAGAGAGATACACTACTATAAAGGTCTGCCACATATATTATACGAGACCAGATTTTTTTCGCTCCTCAGGGGTCTTCAGGGCGTAGAGTACGGTCACAAAAATCATCGTGGAAAGGAGAGCATACTCAAAATCCTTGGTCGCACTGAAAGCGATAAGCATGAGCGATATGAAACGGAATATCCTATTCTCGAAAAGATTCTTGAGACGGTCGGGAATGACCACGGCATTACCAGAGAATAGACCCTGATAAAGGATGAGGAGGGAGAAGAAGAGGGGTTGGGAGTTTACGAAAAACTCAACTGGACCTGTAACAGGTTTAAACAGATTAGAAATCTGACTGGTCATTTATTATAAATAAAGAAAATCTTCTAATCCTATAATATGCTATGCGTGGCAAAACAGGTACCGGTGAAACTCCCGAGTAACCGTAAATTTGAGACATGGAAGTTTGCCACTAAATTTCTATGGAAAAATGCTACTGTAAAGGATAAATCTGAACTTGGTCGATGGACGAAGGGGGAACTCCTCGAACTTGGACCAACCTTTGTAAAATTAGGTCAAATCGCTTCGACGAGGGGTGATCTCTATCCTCCTGAATTTACAAAAGAATTGGAATCACTCCAAGATAACGTCCCTCCCGTGGAATTCGATACCATTGTAAATTACGATATTTTCAAAGATTTTGACCCTGTACCATTTAAATCTGCGAGTATCGGCCAAGTCCATTTGGCTGTACTCCAAAACGGTCAAAAAGTTGTTGTAAAATTGAAGCGTCCAGGAATTCTCGATATCATGAAAGAGGATACCGATACCATACGTGAAATTGTACACTTTCTAGAACGCGTGGGTATAGACACTGGGAACAGTTCTGGATATGTCCTCGATGAGTCCATCGAGTATCTACTGGGTGAAGCGGATTATCAACAGGAGATTGATAATGCCATAAAGTTTAGGAAAAGTATGAGGGATGTGGAATGGGTCAAAGTTCCAAAGGTGTACAGGAAATATTCCAACGATGAGATGATTGTTATGGAATATGTTCCATCCACGAAGCTCACAGAAATCACAGACAATAAAGTAAATAAGAAGAAGATTTGTGAGGCTCTCATCAATTCCTATGTCATCCAAACCATGGACAACGGTCTCTTTCACGCAGACCCACATCCAGGAAACTTGGGATTTTCATCTAGGGGTAAACTTGTATTTTATGATTTTGGGTTGCTTGTACCACTGTCTGAAGAATTGAGGGGTGGGTTTAAAAAGTTGTTTGGGTATATCATCACGAGGGACACTGCGGGGATTGTAGCTGTTCTAATTGAACTGGGTGTCATCGTTCCAACAACATCTGATGTCTCTGATATTGAACTTTTCTTTGAAACTATATTGGGTTACCTAGAGACTCTCGACGGTTCAGGTATCATGAATGATGACCTCGCTGTTCAACTCGCAGCTGAGAAACCCTTCGTCGTACCAACAAGTTTTGTCTATCTAGCAAAGTCCTTCTCCATCATAGAAGGTATATGTCTCCAACTTGACCCAGAGTTTAACTATTTCACATATCTCGAACCTATGATTCAACAACAATTCTTAGAATCTTTCGATGTGAATGATGTATTCAAGAGAACTTCTGAAATCCCTGCAAAGATTGGGAAGATAAGTTCGACAGTGATGGGTCTGGAGAAATCTAGATCGGCGATGAAGCGGTCGATGATCAAGACACAGAGAGAGATTAAGGTCGTCCAGTACAGCGTGGTTTGCGCTCTACTGGCAGAGAGGTTTGGGGATACACCCCTGGCGATGGTTTTTGTTTTGTGTACGTTATGGTTTACTTTTCGTAAAAATCGATAGACTTCTTAGCAATCTTCTTCTCAGGCTTCACCTTTTCAAAGAGCTTCTTGTGTTCCTCGAAAACCTCCTTCACGCGGTTGGTCTCATCCTTGGCAATATCAGTGAGTTTATCCTTGATTCTGTCAACGTCACCCTGGCGCTGCTTCTGAACCTTCTTACCAAGCTTCTTGAAACCCTTGTTTTTATTGTTAGCGGCGAATACTGTGAACGTGTTTGTAATGGCGAGCATTTACTTTGTATCGACATTTAATTTTTTAAGTTTCCTCAGTCTGGCGACACGACGAGGCTGACGTTCCTCTTCCATCTTCGCGGCTGGTGTATCTTTATAGTCAAGTGCTGGTACGTCTTTTTTATTGGGGTGTTCAATCACCTGAACGTACCCCAGTTTACGGGCAAGCACGGGACGTCGGGACACTTCGAATAGACACAGGGTCGGGTTTGGGTGAATAGCGCACATATTGTTCATCTTGTAAGGTACTCATTCTGGGGATTTTATTTTCAAGCGCTTCAACTTTTCCTGAAACTCACGGCGCTCACCAGGGGACTCAATCTCTTTCCCAGTGGCTAACGCCTCAATCTCGGGACCTGTGAGCTGCATCGCATTCACCCTGAAGTCCATGAACGCCTCCATCGTGATGGGGACGAGGGGTTTCACTAGTTCAAAGATGGCTGTGGCATAGTCCCGAATCTCCTTCTGAGCGTGGGCATCCATACGGAGGTGGAGGTAGTGGAGGAGGTTGTGAAGGTTAATTTTCCAGTAAAATTCAGTATAGGTCGACTGTGGAAGGGTGCCACGAGCCTGTTCACGGCAGGCACCATTCTCCAAGAGTTCCTCATAGACATCAAAGGAATGACTCAGTTGCTGAGCCACTTTGTTGTCTAGGTCACCCTTGAGTTCCACCACACCCTCCGAACCTTGGTGATTCACCTGGGACTGACCACGATACGTATCAGGTTCGTAGTACTCCTTGGGAACCACCGAGTACCGAGCAGAGAGTTCATTCACACTGGCGGTGCGGTGCCGAAGGTGTTGTCGGGCAATGTAGATGGGCATTT
>Ga0209659_1001809_pt1 | contig 12113 bp, 11 predicted proteins | sample SaaInlLV_10m_DNA_FD_184658 | JGI IMG/M metagenome (GOLD analysis project Ga0209659, IMG submission 184658) | Marine microbial communities from expanding oxygen minimum zones in the Saanich Inlet - SI072_LV_10m_DNA (SPAdes) (version 2) | ecosystem: Environmental > Aquatic > Marine > Intertidal... | reverse complement strand
TCCAACGTGCATGGCCTTGCCGACCCGCACATGCTCCATAAATTCGTTAACGGCTTTTACCAGTGTACCAGCTTCGATAACGTCACCCTGACGATCAATAACTGCCTCACCTTTTTCTGTAACTACTGAAGCCCAGCCGTAGACCATACGTTGTTCGTCGTCGGTCTTAAGGATTTTACCTTCTATGTTCTTTGTCATTTCACCTACCGATGTGTTAGCTTCCCACATACGACACGACCAATAACCAGCCGTTGTCTTATCTTTCTTTGTGTCGCATGAATGGCGGGAGCGGAAATTGGCACGGGCTTTGGGGTCGTCCCTACGGATTTCCATATTAGGATCACCGAAAGTAACTCGTTTGACCTTACCCCCGTCTTGAACGAATACTTCAAACTTCTTGTTACCGCCTTGGATACGTCTTGGCTTATTTAAGGTAACTTTCTCACCTTGGTATTCAGCCTTGGCTATGGCAAGAGGGTCATGCTCATATAAGTGTCTAGTCCAAGTTGTCATTATGACAATTCCGGTTTTATATTAACTTGCATGTAACCAACATTAGGGAATGATTCAACTTTCCCGTCAGCGTAAGTTACCTCAAATTCTGCTAGATAGACACCAGCTACAGAGGTATCTCCCGACTGCCATATGTATTGAACAGTACCTTCGGAGGGATCAAAAATCTCAGCCGCACCCTGAATAACATTCTCACCAGAAGACTTTTGCATACGGAAGTTTACAGTAGCCGCACTCAAATTAAGGAGGGCGTTTCCAGCACCCCTTAGCTTTGCCCGTATGATTGGGCTGGAGTCATTTTGCTTGATATAGAAATCTAAAGACATTATTGCACCGTGTTTCTTCCATCAGTAGTTAGCGACAACAGATTTAAGCTGGGTTCGAGTATTACTGTATTTTCACTATTGCCCATCCCAGCATTTCGGCTGAAAATCATTTCAACTTCGTCAATATCTGGTTGCCCAGAGTAAACATCTGGTACAGAGAAGCTCTCTGCTTCAGACATTGTACATTCACCAACGTCAGGTGCGCCAGTGTAGTTATCAGGAACACCAATCGCATAGAAGGCAACGACAGAAGCTGCATCTATTACCGGGACACCTGTAGTTATGTCAGTTACTGTAATCTCTAGGTTCTGAGAGAATACAGCGTCATCAACTTGTGGAGCTTCAGTGGAAACTGAAAGGGCCAAGATGTCATGGTTCTGCGTAATAAGAGCCGTGAATACTAATGGAGCGCCTGTATTGACATCATCCCCATCAATAACGTGATCTTGGCTAATACCAGAGGTATCAACAGCAACAGACCCTGAGCTTATTGGAGAGGTTGTGAAGATGTGTTCTTCATCAATGTCAGTTGAATTGACCCTTGGGTTGCCCGTCAGGACATCATTACCGGCAATAAAGTGATGTTGCTCAAGAGCGCCTTGCTCAACTTCTACCGCGCTGGTGACAACATCTTCGACTGAGAAGGTTTCATCCTCAGCCATATTGGCTGTTTCAACGAATGAAGCACCAGTTGTAATCCCGTTTGCAAGAAGTATGTGGATTTCTTGATATACGGCTTGCTCAACACTTGGAGTGCCAGTTGCAAGATCGTCGCTGGTAAAGTCATAAACCACACTGGCCGATGTTTCATCGACAACAGGCACTCCTGTTTCAACATCATTCGTAGATAACAGTTGACCTGAGAAGATCACAGAAGTTTGAACCGTAGGTGCTGCTGTCAGTACCGGGTCAGCTTCCAGATCGTAAAGTATGGCAGCATCTGCATCGTCAACAGAAACAGAGCCTGTATTGACATCAGCAGTTGTAAAGTCGTGCAGGACTAGCGGATCAATAACATCTACTGATGGTGCGCCAGTCTCAACATCCCCAGTGGAAAGGATACAAAGTTGCTCAAGTCCAAGAGAAGGAACAGTCGGCGCTTGAGTGTAGATGCTGGCCGTTGTGAAGGTCTCATACTCAGCCATGTTTGCTGTAGGAACATCAGCGGCGAGGGTAGTTACATCATTGCCATCGGTAACGTGAAGTTGAGTTATCCCTGTTGCGTCAACATCAGGAGCTTGGGAATAAAGGTCTTGCTCACCTAGAACATGGTTGACGACCATTGATGTGGCATCAACAACCACCGCACCAGTATCAAACCCATCAGCAATAATGCGATTGATGTAATCAAGGGTTGGGACTACTGGAGCCTCAGTTTCAACATCATTTGTATCTGCTACAATGTTTATGACTGCGGAGGCATCATCAACAACTGGCGCTGACCCTGTAAGGTCGCTTTGAGGCTCAAACTCATGCTCAGTAATCATCTGAACGTCAGGGACTACTGGCGCTCCAGTTACAGGCGCGGAAATAATCTGTGTTACTTGAGAAGGGCGATCAATAAAACCGTTGTCAAAGAATTTAATTTTAATTGCAGAATTCGGGCGAATTGAGTCCCCGACTGAGTAATTAGTTTCAGCAACTCTATAAAGAACAGCTCTATCTTCAAGGATAGATTTCAAGGTAAAGTTATTTGCACTAGAAAGCGAATTTTCCCTAGCGGGAGATATAGAGATAGCTTCTCGCTTGCTGGAGCTTTGGTCATACTCCCAATACCATTCTGATTTCAAATAGCCGGGATTTTGGGGGTCTGGAACTCTATCCTCAAAAACCCTAAGCTCTGACGGATCAACAGTAGACGTTCTTAATCCAACACTGCTAGAAGTTGGGTAATTCGTTCCGTGATATTCAAAAGACCCAATAGTGACATTAAATGGAGACGTGCCCTTCTGTAAAGTAACCTTTTTCCTTTTGGGAGAAAGACTATTTGTTCCCGGCCCTACATAGTCCAAAAGAATATATACATAAAAGGAAATCTCAGATGAGGTCTCCGTTATGTCTTTGATTACAAAATTGGATGGGTATTCATTAACATTAGTATCAAGATAAATATTATATGTTGTTCTAGGTATCGGATTGCTGTAATCAAACCCACCATCGTAATAATCTAACTCAACATAACCAGCATTCATCCTTGGTGCGGGATCAATTTCCTGCAAACTAGAAGACCCGACAACTACTACACCAGTAAATACGTTTGATGTGTTGAAGGTTTCGTCTTCAGCCATGTTGGCTGTATCAACAACCACACTGCCAGCAACGGCGTCAGGTGCAGAAACATCGTGATCTTGACTTAACGAAGAGGTATCAACCGATGGCGCAGAAGTGGTTACACCTACAGCGGAAAGAACAGACGAAACTGTCATTCCCAAGGAGTCAACAACAGGGCTTCCTGTGGTGACATCATCGGCAGATAGAGACTCAACTTGTGTAATTGCGGCTGTATCTACCGATGCAGGGGCGGTGAAGATACTGCTAGTGGTGAATGTCTCATATTCAGCCATATTGGCGGTTGGAATATCGACTGCACCTGTGGCCAAATCATTGGTTGTAACAACATGATTTTGACTTACAGCAGCACCACCAACGGACGGTGGCCCTGTGTAAAGGTTAGCAACCGCAAGAACCTTGTTCAAGGATGCAACTGCATCAGCGATGTCTGGGTTGCCCGTCAGGATGTCACTGGTAACGAGAACGTGCTCAACGTCCATAACAACGCTGTCAGCTACAGGAGCTTGTGTCTCAACAGACGCAGCGCCCATGACTTGTGTTTGGCTAAAGCTGACTTGATCGACGCTAGGGGCAGACGTAGTAATATCGGACGTTGACAGTGCAACAACACCACCAGCGTCTTCCTCAACAATATCACCCCCGAGTGGGGCCGAAGCTAATGGGTTAAAGCCAAGCACTGATTAGTTGCCCCGTAGGTCAAGCCAATCGCTTACGCGAGTAGCCACTTGCGCATCGGTTAGATCATTTCCCTCTTCATCAGTCATAGGCCGGTCAGCGTGAAGACCTTGCACATATGTTGTTAGCTCCGCGAGAGTGTAAGTCTCAACGGTATCTGGAACGTAATACTTACGGGCGTTCAGGTCAGGCGACCAGCCAATGTATTCATGGGTGACAGGGTTATAAAAGTAACCGCCATCTTCGATCCACTCTGGAGCCTTCATGGACTTGCCACGACCCGTGCGGTGCATCTTGTATTTGATAATCATTTATTGTCTCCTCTGGAAGAACTATTAGGCAGAGCCTGATGTGTACTGATAAATTGTATCGTTACTAAATTGCAATATATACATCTTTGTTCCATCCTCCGAAAAGTGCAGACCTTGTGCGGAGTCAGCTTGAGTTGCATGAGAATAACTAGACGTTAGACTCGCGTTGGTTAAGTCTGAAGCAGTAGACATGACTATTTCTACTACAGTATCTGCAGCCGAATCAGAAAGGTAAATGTGAGTTTCTGCGCGGTTCACATAAATATCTGTAACACTCTGAAATAGTGAGGCTGAACCAAAAGAAACATTATTATATGAAAGGGTTGAAATATCAAAAGCTGTTGAGAGGCTATATTGATAAACTTTATCACCGTTATAATCTGGCATATAAACTTTCGTTCCATCTATATTAAACATTAAACCCAATGGCCCAGTGTTTGCACTGTTAATAGTGCTGAGAAGTAAAGACTTATTGTCATATGAAGCAGATGTGACATCCCAAGCGGTACTTAAAGTGTAAGAAAAAAGAGTGCCCCCATTCTGCATTATAAACATTTTTGTGCCGTCATACGAAAAGTCTATACCGTGTGGCGTAGTTGATTGACCTGAAACACCGAAGTTTTGAACGTAACTAGCTGTACTCAAATCCCAAGCTGTTGATAGGTCTAAACGATAAACTCTGTCATCGTCATTCCCAATAACGTACATCTTTGTCCCGTCTACACTAAGGCGAAATGATCTAGGGTACTGCTCATTAAATGTGCCAGTACTTATACTATCATAAGAAATAGAAGACGTATCAACATACCAAGGAAAAGGATTTGATATTCCAATAGCCTTAAACTTACTATTCAAATACTGGTACAGTAGCTCGTTAGTGCTATCCCACCAGAAGTCACCTGTGGACGGTGAAGCTGGCTCAGTGGCGCTGGAGGTGTAACCTTGCAGGATGCTCTTGCCGCCAATGTTAAAAGCCCCATTGGGGAAGTCTACAGCGGAACCATTGTTAGCGATACTATTAACTTTGAGAGTGCTCATGAGTTATAATCCTGTGCTGTATTGGTAGACATTGTCACTAGCGTTATCAATTATATACATCTTAGTTCCATCAGTGTTGAATTCTATACCTGAAGGGGCGCTAACTGAGGTTAGTACAACAGAGACGCTATCGTAGGAAGCCGTGCTTAGGTCAAAACCTGTTGATAAACTGTATTGGTGGACACGGTCGCTGGAGCTGCCAACCATATACATTTTAGTGCCGTCAGTGTTGAACGATATGTCGAAAGGGCTAGTATCTTGAGAACTTACACTTAAAGTAACACTGTCGTATGAGGCTGTGCTCAAGTCAAAGCCTGTTGATAAACTATATTGATATACACTATCTCCGTTAATACCAATCATATACATCTTAGTTCCATCAGTGTTGAATTGCACACTTACAGGGCTAGCATCTTGAGCACTTACACTTAAGGTAACACTGGAGTAGGAAGCGGTGCTTAGGTCAAAAGCTGTAGATAAACTGTATTGGTAGACTCCCTTGTTGGCCAAGCCAACCATATACATCTTAGTTCCATCAACGCTGAATTGTAGACCATAAGGAACAGTATCTTGAGAACTTACATAGATGCTAACGCTATCATAGCTTGCGGTGCTCATATCAAAAGCTGTTGAGAGCGAATACTGATGGACTGAGTCGCTGGAGGTGCCAACCATATACATTTTAGTGCCGTCAGTGTTGAACGCTATACCTGAAGGGCCACCCTCTTGAGCACTTACACTGAATGACACACTATCATAAGTCACATTGGACAAGTCTACAGTCCAGCTTACAGCACCGCCAGCACCAATCACACGCACCCAAGCGTCTCCGATCAAAATGTCATAGGTGTCATTAGCAGTGTCGTAGAAAGTATCCCCATTGCTGGATGTCTCTGCGTCAGGCTGCGTCGCGCCCTCTGTACGAGTAGGGGCAAGCAAACCGCTGTCTGTGCCAGAGATTTTCAAACCTTGGCTGAAGTTAGGGCTACCTGTGCCAGCACGGTCAGTGATCTTTGTCGTTAGAAGTTCACTCATGGGTTATAATCCTGTGCTATATTGGTGTATTGCGTCAGTATTGTCAGCAGATAAGTACATCTTACTGCCATCAGCGTTGAAGGCTATGCCACCAGAACCGTTTTGTTGAGTAAGAACCGCGGTGTTAATACTGTCATAAGAAGCACTAGTCACGTCCCAAGCAGTAGATAAAGTATAACTAATTACACCTGTTTGAGACTGAATAAGCATCTGCGTCCCTTCAGGGTTAAAACAAATGCCCCGTGGAACGAGAGTCTGACTTGAAACACTGAAGTTTTGAAGGTAACTAGCTGTACTCAAATCCCAAGCTGTTGATAGGGTGTGCTCCCTAACATCATCTGCAGAAACATCAACAATATAAAGTTTTGTGCCTTCAGCACCAAAAAATAAACCTTGAGCCGATCCACCGCCACCGTGAGCATAGTTAACACTATTATAAGAAGCTGTGCTTAAATCCCAAGCAGTAGATAAATTTATTTCGTATGTTCTATCGGATATGTACCCTAAAAAGTACATTTTTGTACCATCAGTGCTAAACCTTACCCCAGTAAGAGCCCCTTCGCCCTGACCGCCAAACGAAACACTGTCGTAACTAGCTGTGCTTAAATCAAACGCCGTTGATAGAGTGTATTGAAAAGTGCTGTCATTTATATACCCATTAATATACATTTTAGTACCATCAGCGCTAAACTCTGGCCCCCCATAGAGACCAGTCTCCTGACTAGCTACACTAAAGCTAACACTATCATAACTTACATTAGACAGGTCTACAGTCCAATTTGAAGCACCAGCAGCAGCACCAAGCTCAACTTCCTTAAACTCACCAGCAATATAAACCATGACCTTATCGTTGGCTGTGTCTTTCCAGATAGCTCCGTTCTTGGGGCTTGCTGGCTCAGTTCCAGTCTCGTAATACTCAGCAGTATTAAGAGTGCTCAGAGCCGCTCCAGCAACGGTCAAACCTGACGTAAAGTCAGCAGCAGCCGTACCAGCGGCATCAACAACATTATCAACTTTGATCTGGGTCATATTGTAATATACCTTCCGCCAGAAGCGACAGTTACGGTTACACCATTGGCGATTTCAACAGGGCCAACACTGAGCGCGCTCTCAGTAGCACTGACAGTTGTATCAACGCTTATAACCCGACTTGATACTTTGATTGGGGAACTGAAGTCCTCAGAAGTAGCTGTAACGTAAACTTCAGCAGCACCCGCCAGCGTAATCGCTGCGTCTGAGTTACTGCTTTCTAGTACGTTCCGGGTTAGGGTTGTCCCGGTGGCTGTATAGACGCCCGTTCCAATTTCCCAGTTGTTACCCTCTTCGATGACGTACCTGACAGTCGCCCCGTCAGATACGCCAGAGTTAGCGAAAGATTGGTATCCTGCAACCGCTGAACCTAAAGTTACAGTTCCAGTGCCAGTTGTGGCTGTGGACATTTTCGCACGGTTTACAAGAGTTACCATAATCTTCCCTCATCCTCTAAAAGTATTCTAAACTCAGCTTATGCTGGATCAGGGATACCGATCTTGAATGAAGCGAGAGAGAATGTGTTTCCGCTTGTTACCGACTGGGATGCAGTCAAAGCACCTGTAACCAGAACGCGGGAGTTGGAAGTGTCAACCAACGCATAGTGAGTAGCCGTTCCAGTTCCAGTGATGCTGCCATCAGTGATAGCTGCGACTGTTACTTCACGACCGCCACCAGAACGGTCAGCAGGAGCACCAATGGAAAGCGATGTGCTATTCCCAAGTGTGCTAGTGGATGTAGCGTCAGCGTAGCTTGTCGCTTCCTGAGATGTAACGTGGATTACGTTTGCTTCTGTGTCCAGAACGGTTAGTCCGTTGTCAAAGACCCGATTGTCAAGAGTAGCCATAATTAAGATTCCTGTGTGTTTTGGTTTGTTTGTTGTTGACCCACTTCGGGGTCATACTCTAAGTCTGCAATATCCATAAGGTCTTTAACAACCTCTGGATGGGAGGATACGTCGATATTAGCTCCATTAAGATTACGCAAGAACGCGGCAACTTCACGGAGATCGTGCGGGGCGACATCACCAGCTTCGATAGTTGGCATCAGGTCATAGTTCAGACCGTTCAACTGCCAGAGGCGCTCGACCAACTGTTTGTTGAGAACGTCCACGATTGCTTGGATGTAACTCTCAAGCGCACGGAGGAACAGGTCTGTCTTCGACTTGGAGAGGGCATAAGAACCCCCAGAGGAACCAAGCAGAAGAAACTCAGAAAGTACAGAACGAGCAATGTCATGCTGGTAACGACTGACGATTGGGTTGATGTCAATGTTGCGTTTACCATTAGATGCCATAAGCTCAATGTCAACTAATCTAGTGGAGGAAGGGGCTCCATCTTTATCGGGGTAGGTGTCGGATGGCAGTATAATGTAACCTTGCTCGTTGAACTTAACGTCTCGTAAGATTTGCTGCAAGTTGTGTACAAATCCTGATTGAGCAGAAGAAGCGTCCCCAGAAAGATACTCAGCGGGAATACGAGCGACAGGAATACCCGCCAGTTCTCGTTCAACCGCAATGGCCTCAATAGCCTGTAAGTTGTTAAGGTACTCGTAAGAAGTATAAGCGTTACGAAGAATACTACGGCCACTTGGATCACCATTTATTGAGGTAGTGCGGTAATACAAGGACTTATTAAGTGGGATGTAGTTTCTGCTTGCCATAAGCCCGACTGACTGCTCAATACCTAGAACATCACCAGTCTTTTGATCTACGTCAAACTTATTTATAGTCCAAGGCGCACGGGCTGCAATCTTACGCACACCAATACGTCCATCTGTGTATTTAGAGTGTTTCTTATCAGAACGCTCAGTTGGGCCAACACGCCGCTTGTAGATAACCTCGAACCAACCGAAGCCATACGACAGAAACGACAAGGCTTCTGCAATGTGGTCATCTAGTGTGTGATCCATGTCATCAAGAACGCTCTTAACGAAGTCAGCTTCCGCTTTAGCTGCATCACTCTCGTCAACAGGTTTAACATGAAGGTCAACATCACGAAGGATTTGCTCAACAGAATACATAACAGCGCCAACGGTACTATCATTGTCACGCATCTCACGGTACTTGCGAATGGCTTTCTTGCCACGCAGTTCAGGGAGAAACTCATCAGCACGGATTTGACCGTTATGTGTGTTATCGCCAGCTACACCAAGAGTGGATTTAGCTTTGGCCTCTGAGAGCTTCTTAACCATGAGGTAGGTTCCATTATTATTTCTGTGAAAGTCCCTTGGCACTTGAGTAAGCGAGGGTCAGTTTGGGTTTCGCATATCCGTTAAGTGAGAGGTCTGTAATTGCCCATACACAGGCATCAAGTCTATCTGGGGAGCCAATCGACCCTAGTGGTTCCCATGTTCTCATTTGTGTCTCTAGTTCGTTTAGCGAAGCCCCATCAGGGGGATTAGCCACATGCTTTACTAAACCACGCTCGTACAGTGCCGATACAGGTTCAGCCCTAGCGAACTTACCACGAGATGCTCTAACAGCCTTATAGGGTACTGTAGGGTCTTCTCCGTGGATCGTCTGTTTAACCATATCACCACCTTGGTTAACCTCCGCTACAATACGGTCAGCTTGGTACTGGTAATACAGTTGAATAGCTTTGGATGCCCAACCCTGTGGTGATAACCTATCGGTATAATCTCCAAGGACATAAGCAATACCGTTAATGTCAATACCTGCGACAATAATACCCGTCATGTCACTCTCAGCGTTAGAGGTAACAGCGGGATCAAGTGCAACGACAATACGGGAAAGGTCTGGGACTGCCTCATGTTTAACTGAACAGTCATCTAGCATAGCTGTAGTCCACAAGGCTCCTTGAGCTTCTTCTAGGACTTCTGCGTAAAGCTCTTGTCTACCTAGTCTAGTCCCTTCGTACTGCTCTTTAACGGCAGTGAGGTATGTGTTAGCTAGGTTAGCTGAGTTATCAAAGGTACTACCAGTGGTAACTACAGTCTTAGGGTCTTTGAGTATCTGACGAATAAGTTTGGTTGGCTTAGGTGTGGTCGTAACCATGATCCTTGGGTGTTTACCCAGACGCATACAAAACTGTAGCATCTGCCAAGTGTCCATGTCCTTGTTCCAAGCAGCAGTCTCATCACACCATGCTAACTCAAACTGTGGGCCACGGAGACGCTCAGGTTCCTCAGCGGAGAAGAACTGTACTTGCGCTCCATTCTCCCATGTAAGTGTACGCTTAGTTGGAGACCACTCAGGAAACCCCATCTTCTTACCTGCGTAGGTCTTGTCACCCTTCCAGCATACCGATAGGAAACCAGATTCACCCTTGACCATAACCCGTTCAATATCTGAGTTAGTGGAAGCTACAGCAGCTATACGCTTAACACCACGCTTAACATTATCTCTAACCCACTCAACGCCTGACCTAGTTTTACCAAATCCACGACCAGCGTTAATGAACCAAGTGTTCCAATCGTCATTGATAGGCTCCAGTTGGTTGTCTCTAGCCCAGAACATCCAGTCATGCTTGAGTTCTTCGGTCTTCTGTGGCCCTAGTTGCTCGAAGATGTCCTTGACTTTACTCTGAGGTAATCCTCTAAGAGCATCGGCAGTTATCTTCCTCACAGGCACAGGTTGTTTCTTCTTCTTCGGGGGCATTTTCGTTGTATCCAAGTAACGACATAAGTGTGTCAACAGCACTTTCGTCTAGGTCAGGGTCAGTCTCTTGTTCAACTTCGATGTTAGTCTGAGTTGGACTCCAGCCACCCTTAGATCGTAGGAACAACTCTTGTGATTTAAAGTCACCATCTAGTGCTTGGTCTATGACCTTCTTACCGACAGCACCGTTGATCTTCGCTCGTTCCATCTCAATGAACGACCCATAGATTTTGTACATAGTAGATAAAGACTTTGGTGCATCCTGTAGGTGCTGCATTGAGGCAATCATTTGACGGATACCAATGCCACCTTGGATACATTCCAAGATGTGCTTCTCTACTAACTTACTGTAGGGTAATGCTGCGATCATAACGATAGTCTCCGCCCTACGGGCTATTAACGACAAGATTAAGGGTAACTTAAGTGGGTAGTCGATATTCCTCACTAGCCCATCGGCAAGAACTCTGTAACTATAGTTATAACTTGAAGACACACTTCTTGGTTTGGCTAGTAGGGAATAAGAGATAGTGGTAACTATAGTTATAACTTATGTTCTATGACCTAGTAGTATAAATCGTAGTGATGATAATTTATGTGATAACTTAAGTTACTCTCTCAATATACTATAGTGACCCTTTTCAGAATTTTATACATACTTTTTTCAACTATTTTATAAGCGGCTGTTTTACAACGAAAGAAAGTTTCATTGGTTTTGTCGTTTTTCCAACATTCGCTTGAACCTTGTGGAGGTAGTGACATTATGTCGCAGGTGTACGAAAGTAATTTTTTGTTTTGGATTCAGGTGTGGTTAACGGGGGTCGTAGCATGATTCGCCCGTAATGTCAAGGGGCCCCAACGAAAATGTTACTAATGTTACAAAAACGTACAAAACTGTAACAAAACGTGAGTTGACACAAGAAAAAACTTGACACAGGATAGGCGATTCGCCCACATCCCGCAAGTGATTCGGACGGTAACATGCTACCCCAACAAGTGTCAAAATAATGACACAACATGAGTCAAACTATTGACGCAACGACAAAAACCCCGCCTAAGCGGAGTCAATGTTGGAGCGTGGGAGTCGCTCTGGAATCTAGTCTGTATCTAATACTTCATAGGCGTGGACATCCAAGCGCCAAAATACAGGCATGAAGTCCAAGTGGGGTTTGTCGATTGTCAATTCAGCGGCGTGAATCTGGCAAGCGTTTGGGCAATCGTAAACATAGAAGCAATGGAACTTGTCCGAGTCTTTACGGAAAACTAGATTGCGATACT
>Ga0209659_1001787_pt1 | contig 12195 bp, 17 predicted proteins | sample SaaInlLV_10m_DNA_FD_184658 | JGI IMG/M metagenome (GOLD analysis project Ga0209659, IMG submission 184658) | Marine microbial communities from expanding oxygen minimum zones in the Saanich Inlet - SI072_LV_10m_DNA (SPAdes) (version 2) | ecosystem: Environmental > Aquatic > Marine > Intertidal... | reverse complement strand
CCGCACGTCTGAGGTGCCCCCTATATGTCACCTTCATTCTCATTTATCAAGCCTGTTTCGCCGCGCAAGGCGAAAAAGTCAAAAAGCCAGCCCATCAGCCCTTTCGCGCCGCCCTTTCGCCCACCACCTTTCGCGCCGCCCCTTTCGCGCAGCAGCCCCCGAAAGCAACATACCCGAAAGTCACATACCCAAAGCAACATACCCAAAGCGGCAGTACCGGCGCGAAACCATAGCCAGCCAGCAAAAGGCAGGCTATGCTATTGCCACTATCAATGATGGCCTTTTGCCAACCGGATCATAACCATGCCGCCAGCAGCCCCGCCTGAAAATGCGAGAAAAGACACTGCCGCACCACCAGCGCCTAGCTTGCCGCTGGCATGGCGTCATTTCGCCGGTTTCCAGCCCTATGAGCCGCTTTTGGCCGAAATGCAGGCACTGGCAACAGCCATTCGCCAGAATGCGGCTGCCGAGGCCGTATGGCTGCTTGAGCATGAGGCGGTTTATACCGGCGGCACTTCGGCAAAGCCGCATGATCTTCTGGCACCCGGGAATGTGCCAATTTCGCATGTCGGGCGCGGCGGACAATGGACCTGGCACGGGCCGGGCCAGCGTGTTGCCTATGTCATGCTTGACCTCAGCCGCCGCGGTCAGGATGTGCGCGCCCTTGTTTATGGATTGGAAAGCTGGATCATTGCCAGCCTTGCCGCCTTTGGCATTGCCGGTCAACGACGCGATGGTTTGCCCGGAATCTGGGTCAAAAACGGTAAAAGCGACAGCGGGCTTGATAAAATTGCGGCGATCGGCATCCGCATTAGCCGCTGGGTCAGCTGGCATGGCATTGCGATTAATCTTGACCCCGATCTGGCCGCATTTGATGCCATTGTGCCCTGCGGCGTTCGCGATGGCGGGGTGACATCATTTGCCAATCTTGGCGTGACGGCCAGCATGGATGATCTTGACAGGGTGCTAAAAACGCAATTTCCGGTCTTTTTCCCACCACCGCCAGATAATCCGCCGCAATCGGCTTAAGCCAGCGGTCATGGGCTAGTCAGAAAGCCGCAAATCATCCAAAAACCCCAAAAGCGCGGTAACCGCACGTTCAGCATCACCGGCAAGCCAGCGGCCCGCATCCGTCTCGCCCATCAAGCCATCGCTTGGCCCTTCATGATGAAGCAGATAATTGCGCCGCCCGCGAAGCCAGCCAAGATTGGCTGTGCTGCCAGCATAGGCAAATGCCGCCCCGTCAAGATAGCCAGCAGGGCCAGCCTGTTCATGCTGGACAATATCAACAATAGCGGCGGCAAGAATGATCGTGCTTGCTGGCAATCCGGCAGATGCGCTGATCATCAATTCACGGTAAAGCAAACCGGCATGCGGGCCAAAATCGGTCATGTCAAATGCCGACAGGCGGCCTAGCAAAGATGCGCTTAACACCGCTTGACCCATTGCCCGTTTCATATCGCTGCCTTTTCCGGCAAAGACGGATCGGCCAACAATATCAGAAACCGCGCTGCATCCTGTAATTCGGCGCGCAAAAACCCATGCCGGTCGGCAGCCTCGAAATCAGTTCCCCATTTTTCGTTCTGCCAAAGCTCGTCAAGAAAGGCGAGGTCAAACATCTTGTCACTATCAATCATCATCGACACAAAAGCCAAGCCCAGAACCAGTGATCCCGACAGGCTGGTGACGCGGTGCAAAATGCCAAGCTGCCAATCATCATGCGCGGCGATCAACGGGACGAATTTTACCGCATCATTTTGTCCGATTGGCATGATGCCGGTGACAATATCAAGATGGATATCCTGTTCGGCGGCCAGCCGGTCCAGCCAAGGCTGCCACTGGTCATGCTGGCGGCTGGCAAGATCAGTTTGCGAGTCACGATAACAAAGCAGATCATTACCGCCATAGGCAGCAAGTTCGGCCATCACCATATCACGTTGCGGCGTCACCCGATCAATCACGGTGACGGCAAGGCTGAAAAGCGGCATTGTTGCCGGATCGATATCATCGCCCTGCGCCCGCCATTCATCAGCAATCGCCATTGCCAATGACGGCGTTGGCAGGCTTAAAAGACTGCCCGCCGGTGAGCGCAAATGCCGCCCATCAAGCTGGATCGACAGGCCATCATCTGCCAGCAAGACTGACTTGTAAAACCGTTTTTTCGCCGCCATAACGCCTGATAATCCCTGTAATAATCAAAAAATTCGCGCCGCTTTTGGCCATTGCCTAATAATCTTGAAACCGCCAGCCTGCCGCCGGTAAATCCATGCCAAGATCGGCAAGGCTTGCTTTTAAATGCGGGCTTGGCGGGGCCGTAATCACTTTGCCATCAGTCAATTTTAACTGCCAAGCATGAAGATGCAGGCGGCGCGCAATCAGCCCACCCGGATGCGCGTCATCGCCAGCATATTTCCCGTCACCACAAATCGGGTGGCCAATATGCGCCATATGAACGCGCAATTGATGCGTTCGGCCGGTCAGCGGGCGCAACGCCATCAACGCCATTTTCCGGCCGGCATGATCCAGCCGCCGATAAAGGGTTTGCGCCGATTGCCCATCTTCGTGAATTTGCATTTTTTCACCCGCCTTGCCGCCAAGCTTTAAAATCGGGTCGCGGATACTGCCCGATTCAGACGGCAACCCCATGACAAGCGCAAGATAGGTTTTTTCCAGCCGGTGCTTTTGAAACGCGTCGGTCAGGCTGCGGGCCGCCTCGATCGTCTTGGCCAATAGCAGAACGCCACTTGTATCTTTATCAATCCGGTGAACCAGCCTTAACCGGCTGCCAGCATCATCACTCATTGCCCGCATCATGCCGTCAATATGGTGATGCGTGCCAGTGCCGCCCTGAACGGCAAGGCCGCTTGGCTTATTTAGCGCCAGCCAGCCTTTGCCTTCGGCAAGAAACATATCGTCAAATTGCTGGCGAAGCGAACTGCTGGCCACAATGCGCGGCGCCGCAGGTTTGCTGGCAGCGGGGCTTTCGGCAATTACAGGCGGAAGGCGCAGCGTCTGGCCAGTGGCAAGCCGTGTCGCTGCTTTCGCCTTGGCGCCATCAAGCCGGATCAGACCATTGCGCAGCATTCGTTCAATCTGCCCCTGCCCAAGCCCGGGAAATAACCGCCGTAAAAACCGGTCAAGCCGCGTGCCGTCCTCATGGTCGGGAACTGCCTCAAAGCGCCATTTCGTATCTGCCGCAGACCCTTTTGCCGCGATATCTTTCCTCATTGCCATATCCCACTATGCCTAACCGCCCAAAAACCTGCGCCAAATGCCAAAAGTGACAATAGCACTGATGCCATAACATAAGCACCAGCCATTACCATACCTTGTTTATGCCATAACTGACCCACATCAAGCGCAAAGCTGGAAAAAGTGGTAAGCGCCCCAAGCAGGCCAATGGCGAAAAAGCCCCGCCATGCCTCGGGCAAAACGATGCCAGCTGCAATCGCGCCAGCAAGACAGCCCATCAAACCCGAACCGGCAACGTTAACAAGCAATGTTGCAAATGGCCCCGCAATCCCAAATATCCCAGCGCCAACCGTCAGGCTTACGCCATAGCGCAAAACAGCACCAATCGCACCACCCACCGCAACGGCGGCAATCATTGTCGCACTCGCCATCTAGCCCTCATCTGTTGTCTTGCCGGTTTTTAGCTCTGGCTGTTTGGCTGCCCGCAACCGATCCCAATAGGCAAGCCGTTTGGCAATTTCGCGTTCATAACCGCGTTCAACCGGCTGATAGAAAACCTGCCGATCCATTCCGTCGGGAAAACAATTCTGTCCGGAAAACCCGTCTGGATCGTCATGGTCATACGCATAATCGGCGCCATAGCCAAGCTGTTTCATCAATTTGGTTGGCGCATTCAGAATATGCGCTGGTGGGCCAAGTGATCCGGTTTTGGCAGCAGCTTTTGTTGCGGCCTTAAAAGCCTTATAGGCGGCGTTGGATTTTGGCGCTGTTGCGAGATAAATCACCAATCCAGCAATGGCAAGATCGCCTTCGGGGCTGCCAAGCCTTTCATAGGCCTGCCATGCGGCCAAGGCACGCGGCTGTGCCTCAGGCTCGGCAAGCCCGATATCCTCGGCAGCAAAACGGGTCAAACGCCGAAGAATATAATGTGGATCTTCACCCCCAGCCAACATACGGGCAAGCCAGTAAAGACCGGCATCAGCATCGGATGACCGCAAGGTTTTATGCAAGGCCGACATCAAATTATAATGCTGATCACCTGCCCGATCAAAGGCCGGTGCGCGCCCCGCCACCAATTCCGCCAGAGCCTGACTATCCATTATTGTTGTTTCTGGCATTTCAACAATTAGACTTGCCATATTCAGTAAATAGCGCCCATCGCCATCCGCCATACCAAGAAGTGCGGCTCTGGCGTCTTTATCAACTGGCAAATCGCGCCCGATATGCGCCTCGAGACGGCCCAAAATCGCCTCAAGCGCGGTGCGATCCAACCGGTCAAGAACCAGCACTTGCGCCCGCGATAGCAACGCGCCATTCAAGGCAAAGGACGGATTTTCCGTGGTTGCACCAACAAGCGTAACGGTACCGTCTTCAACGCGCGGCAATAAACCATCCTGCTGCGCCTTATTGAACCGGTGAACTTCATCAACAAATAAAAGGGTGCGTCGCCCCTGCGGGCGGCGTTGTGCAGCGCGGTCGAAAACCTTACGCAATTCGCCAACCCCGTCAAATACCGCCGAAATCGGTTCAAACGCCATGTCAGCCGCATCAGCCAGCAGCCGCGCAATTGTTGTTTTGCCAGTTCCGGGCGGCCCCCAAAAGATGATCGAGCCAAGCGCCCCATGCGCAAGCATCAAGCGAAGACGGCCCTGCGGGCCAAGCAATGGCTCCTGACCAACAACATCATCAAGCGTTTTCGGACGCAATATTTCAGCCAGCGGTGCCGCTGGCGCGGCCTCGAGATCAAGTTCATTCATAGGCGCTATATTCACCCAACCATCAGATTGGTGCAAAGAAAAAAGGGCCACCCGCAGGCAGCCCTTTCATCTATTCACGATTTAATCCTGCGGTTCGCGCCAGCGATTAGGCTGCGGCTCCCGCTTCGACTTCGGTTGACTCATCCATTTCAACGGGGCCTGAATCCTTGCCGCGTGCATCTTCGTCACGATCAACAAGTTCAATAACCGCCATTGGCGCAGAATCGCCATAACGGAAACCGGCTTTTAGAACCCGTGTATATCCGCCTGCGCGTTCTTGATAACGCGGGCCCAGAACATCAAACAGCTTTTTGGTCATGGCTTCGCAACGGATCCGTGCAAAGGCCAAACGGCGGGCATGAAGATCGCCACGCTTGCCAAGAGTGATAAGACGTTCAACAACAGGGCGCAGTTCCTTTGCCTTTGGCAAGGTTGTGACGATCTGTTCATGTTTGATCAAAGCCTGAGCCATGTTGCGGAACAACATTTGGCGATGCTGCGAGGTGCGGTTCAGTTTCCGACCGGCATTACGATGACGCATTGTATTTCTCCTTAGTTCCTCTGGGGTGAGACTGGTGTGCCGTTAAAACGGCTCATCCAGGCGTCGCGCCAATTCTTCAACATTTTCCGGTGGCCAGTTGGTGATATCCATACCGAGTTCAAGATTCATGCCCTTTAGCACTTCCTTGATCTCGTTCAGAGATTTCCGGCCAAAATTAGGTGTCCGCAGCATTTCATGCTCGGTTTTCAGAACCAGATCGCCAATATAGACGATATTGTCATTCTTCAGGCAATTGGCTGAACGAACAGACAGCTCAAGCTCATCAACCTTACGAAGCAAGTTACGGCTAAATGGCAGCTCAGGCTCGGTTGGCGCTGGCTCACCTTTCGGCTCTTCAAAATTAATGAAGGTCTGAAGCTGTTCCTGCAAAATACGCGCAGCATAAGCAACCGCATCTTCGGGTGTGATTGATCCATCAGTTTCAATGGTCAAAAGCAGCTTGTCATAATCGGTGATCTGACCAACGCGGGCATTCTCCACCTTATAGGCAACCTGAAGAACAGGGCTGAAAATCGCATCAATCGGGATCAGACCAATTGGCGAATCTTCGGAACGGTGAACGCTGGCAGGAACATAGCCCTTGCCTGTATCAACGGTCAATTCCATCGCCAATTTTGCGCCCTTGTCCAAATGACAAAGAACATGGTCAGGATTCATAATATCGACATTGGCTGTCTCGGTAATCATGCCAGCCGTAACTGTTGCTGGGCCGTCAACACTCAAACGCAGACGCTTTGGCCCCTCTTCACCCATGCGAACCCCAACACCTTTAAGGTTCAGCACAAGATCAGTGACGTCCTCACGAACGCCTGGGACTGACGAAAACTCATGAACAACGCCTTGAATCTGGACTGAAGTAACCGCAGCGCCTTGCAGCGAAGACAACAGAACACGCCGCAATGCGTTACCAATGGTGACACCAAAGCCGCGCTCAAACGGGCCAACAGCAACAACGGCCTGACTAGGGTTATATTCGGAAATTTTGATTTCCATTTCGTCAGGCTTTTTGAGGTCTAGCCAATTCTTTTCAATCATGGCGATATCCTTTAATTCGAGATGAACCGGCAATTTGCCATGCAGCAACTGACGGGATTAAATTCGACAATAATGGTGGGATTAAACCCGGCGCCGTTTACGCGGGCGACAGCCATTATGTGGAATTGGGGTTACGTCACGGATTGATGTGACATTGAACCCAACTGACTGCAATGCACGAAGCGCAGATTCGCGCCCAGAACCGGGGCCGCGTACCTGAACATCAAGCGACTTCATGCCATGTTCAGCTGCCTTCTTGCCAGCATCTTCAGCAGCGAGCTGTGCGGCAAATGGTGTTGATTTGCGTGAGCCTTTAAAGCCCATGCCACCAGCCGATGCCCATGCAATTGTATTGCCCTGAACATCAGTGATCGTAACCATTGTGTTGTTAAATGTGGAATTCACATGCGCAACGCCACTGGTGATATTTTTCCGCTCGCGACGACGAACACGGCCTTGGCTTGGTTGTTTTGCCATTTGATTGGTCTCCTAATGTTCGCGTTGCTATTTCTTCTTACCAGCAATGGCCTTTGCAGGGCCTTTACGGGTACGCGCATTTGTATGGGTACGCTGGCCACGAACCGGCAGATTGCGACGATGGCGAAGCCCACGCAAACAACCAAGATCAAGATAGCGCTTGATATTCATTGAGGTCTGACGACGAAGATCACCTTCAACAAGGTGGTCGGCATCAATAATGTCGCGAAGACGGGTCAATTCCTCTTCCGACAAGTCATTGACGCGGCGTTCGTCTGGAACACCCGCCTTTGCACAGATATTTTTGGCACTGGTTGTCCCAATACCATGAATGTAAGTCAGTGCGATCTCGACCCGTTTTTTGGTCGGAATATTTACACCAGCAATTCGTGCCACAGCCTGGCTCCTTTTCAACTCACGACTATCTTCATCGGTCATCCGCGACGCGGAACCCATTTCGCCAGCTTCATCGGGCATTCCCTTTGAAGGCGGCGAATTATAGGCCTAAACCTGAAACAGTCAACCTTAACGCAAATGCGTTATCCTAAAATTCGATCTATTTGTGAAGCGACATCATCAATTGAATTCATCCCATCCACACTCTTCAACACCCCTTTATCCGCGTAATACGGAAGCAGCGGTGCTGTATTCTCATGATATACCGCCAATCGCTTACGCAATGTGTCGGCATTGTCATCACTTCTGGCGCCACCAGTTTCGGCAGCACGGTTTTCGATGCGCGCAAAAAGCGCTGCTTCGTCAACCTTAATTTCAATTACGCAATCAAGGGCTAGCCCCTTGCTGTCTAACATCTCGTCAAGCGCATGCGCCTGCGCCACGGTTCGCGGAAAACCGTCTAAAATGACGCCATTGGCGCAATCATCATCATCAATGCGTGATGCTATCATACCAACGATAATTTCGTCAGATACAAGTTCGCCACGATCCATGATCCCTTTGGCGCGAAGCCCGAGATCGGTTCCATCAGCAATCGCCGCACGAAGCATGTCACCTGTTGATAATTGTACAAGCCCGCGTTCTGCAACAAGCCGTTCAGCCTGTGTACCCTTACCGGCACCCGGTGCGCCAAACAGAATAATATTCATCTATCTGCGCCCCTTCAAACGAGATTTCTTCACCAGACCTTCATATTGGTGTGCCAGCAAATGCGACTGGATCTGCCCAACCGTATCCAATGTAACCGTTACAACGATCAGCAAGGATGTACCACCAAAATAAAATGGTACGGCATATTTACTAATCAGCAATTCCGGCAAGATACAAATCGCCGATAGATAGGCAGCACCAAGAACGGTCAAACGGGTCAGCACAAAATCCAGATAGTCAGCGGTCGATTTGCCTGGACGAATACCCGGAATATAACCGCCATATTTCCGCAGATTTTCAGCTGTGTCTTCAGGATTGAACACAATCGCTGTGTAGAAGAAAGCAAAGAACACGATCATCGACACATAGATCAACAGGTAAAGAGGCTGTCCACGGCCCAACATTGCATTTAATGCAACAAGCCAATCGGCGCCGCCAGACTGCCCACCAGTCAGGTTAATGATTGATATCGGCATCAACAAAAGTGATGAGGCAAAAATCGGCGGGATCACACCCGGAACGTTAATCTTTAGCGGCAGGAATGACTGATCGCCGCCAAACACCTTGTTGCCATGCTGGCGCTTTGGATATTGCACAAGGATCTTGCGTACCGAACGTTCGATAAACACGATAAAGGCAATGACCGCAGCCGCCATGACAAACAGCAACACAATCAACAATGAAGACAGCGCACCAGTCCGGCCAAGCTCAAGCGTACCGGCAAGCGCGGTTGGCAGATTGGCAACAATGCCTGCGAAAATGATAAGCGAGATTCCATTACCAACGCCGCGGCTGGTGATTTGTTCGCCAAGCCACATCAAGAACAGCGTTCCACCAACAAGCGTCACAACAGTCGTTACGCGGAAAAACAGGCCCGGATCATCAACAACGCCACTGGCTGATTCAAGGCCAACCGCAATGCCATAGCCCTGAACAGTGGCCAATAACACGGTCAAATAGCGGGTATATTGATTGATCGTCTTGCGCCCTGCCTCGCCGTCCTTTTTCAAGGTTTCAAGCGTCGGCACGATCGCGGTCATTAGCTGCATGATAATCGATGCCGTAATGTAAGGCATGATATTTAGCGCGAAAATGGTCATCCGGCTCAGCGCACCGCCTGAGAACATGTCAAACATGCCCAGAATGCCGCTTGATTGCTGTGAAAAGATATCGGCCAGCGCGCCAGGATCAATACCTGGTAGAGGCAAATAGGTGCCAAGCCGATAAATGATCAGAGCACCAACAGTAAACCAGAGACGCTTTTTCAGCTCGTCGGCTTTTGCCAACGCGCCAAACCCTGCGCCTGCTGCCATGCGGTCTGCTGATGATGCCATATGCTTTGTCTACCTATCTATTCGGCTGAAACGGCAGGAACAATGATCTTGCCACCAGCTTTTTCGACTGCTTCAACGGCGGCCTTAGAGGCACCAGCTGCATGAATTTCGACCTTTTTCGCGGTCAATTCACCTTTTGCAAGGATCCGAACACCATCGCGCATTTTTGAGATGACGCCCGCGCCAACCAAAGCTGCCGCATCAACCGGCTTGCTGACATCCAGCTTGCCTGAATCGATTGCCGCTTGTAGGCGGCCAAGGTTTACCTCGACATAATTCTTGCGGAAAATATTGTTGAAACCGCGCTTTGGCAGACGGCGGTGGATCGGCATCTGGCCGCCCTCAAAACCGTTGATTGACACGCCTGAGCGCGCCTTCTGGCCCTTATGGCCACTGCCTGATGTCTTGCCGGTTCCCGAACCAATACCACGGCCAACCCGCTTGGCGTTCTTCGTTGCGCCCGGATTGTCTCTGACTTCGTTCAATTTCATTTGTCACTCCTGCCAGCGCGCCACCCAAAGGCACGCTGCTGATAAAAACCGATTACTGTTGTTCAACCCGAACCAGATGCTTGACCTTATTGATCATACCACGAACCGATGCTGTATCTTCCAGCTCGCGCGTACGGCCAATTTTGTTCAGCCCAAGCCCGATTAGGGTCAAGCGCTGGTCAGCTTTACGGCCAATTGCGCTTTTTGTCTGGGTGACAATCACTGTTTCTTTGGCAGCCATCTTACTCTCTCCTGTTAGGATGCAGCGGCGTCGTCGCCGGCAGCAGCCTTATCTTCGCGTTTCACAAGAATGTCGCCAACGCGCTTGCCGCGCTTTTGCGCCACAGCCCGTGGTGCCTGAATATGGTTCAATGCCGAAAATGTTGCTTTGATCATATTATGTGGGTTCGAGCTACCGATCGATTTTGCAACGATATCCTGGATGCCAAGCACCTCAAAAACAGCACGCATCGGGCCACCGGCGATGATACCAGTACCAGCAGGTGCCGCACGAAGCAGAACCTTACCCGCACCATAATTGCCCTTATTGTCATGGTGCAATGTGCGACCGTCACGAAGGGGAATGCGAACCATATTGCGCTTAGCGCCTTCGGTTGCCTTACGAATGGCTTCAGGAACCTCACGGGCCTTGCCTGTGCCGAAACCAGCGCGGCCTTTGCCATCACCAACCACAACCAGAGCGGCGAAACCAAAACGGCGACCACCCTTGACAACTTTAGCCACACGGTTAATGCCAACCAACTTTTCGAGCAATTCGGGCTCTTCGCGCTCCTGGCTACGGTCCCGTCTGTCGTTATTGCGTGCCATCAATCGTGCTCCCTAGAATTTCAAACCGGCTTCGCGCGCGGCATCAGCCAACGCCTTGACCCGGCCGTGGAAAATATAACCGCCGCGGTCGAAAACCACTGCGTCAATGCCTTTTGCCTTGGCGCGCTCGGCGACCAATTTGCCAACCGCAGTTGCTGCGGCGACATCGGCTGTCTTGCTTGATGCTGATTTGAAATCGGCGTCAAGTGTCGAAGCTGCTGCCAAAGTTGTACCGGCAGTATCATCGATAACCTGAGCATAAATATGCTTTGATGAACGATGCACAGACAGACGAAGCTGTCCTTTGCAGGTGTGCCGGAGCTTGGAACGGGTCCGCTGACGGCGGCGTTCAAATAATTCTTTAGATGTAAACATGACCTGTCCCTACTTCTTCTTGCCTTCTTTGCGGACAATATGCTCTTCAGCATATTTCACACCCTTGCCCTTGAATGGCTCAGGTGGACGCTTTGACCGAATTTCAGATGCGAACTGACCGAGCAATTGCTTATCAGCGCCAGTGATTGTGATTGAAGTGTTATTTTCAACAACCGCAGTCAGACCGGCAGGAACATCCATCTCAACAGGGTGGCTAAACCCAAGGCTCAGCACAATTTTATTGCCCTGCATTGCCGCACGATAACCAACACCGTTGATTTCCAATTTGCGGGTAAAGCCGCTGCCAACACCAACAACCATATTGCTAATTGATGCACGCATTGTACCCCAGAGCGATAGCGCAAGCTTGGTTTTGCGCTTTGGCTTCAAGGTGGCAATATTATCGGCAATGCTTAACTCGACCTCACTATGAAGTGGGGCGCTCAGTTCACCGTTTTTTCCTTTGACGACCACCATACCATCCTGCTGTGACAAGGTCACATCAGCCGGGATAACAATCGCACTATTTCCGATACGAGACATGCGAACAGCTCCTTAAAATACGTGGCAGAGGACTTCACCGCCGACTTTGGCTGTGCGGGCCTCATTGTCAGACAGGACGCCACGCGGAGTAGACAAGATGGCAATGCCAAGCCCGTTATACACCCGCGGCAAGTCGCGAAGGCCGTAATAAACGCGGCGACCCGGACGGGATACGCGCTTGATTTCGGAAATCACTGGCTGACCTTCATGATACTTCAGCTCGATCTTCAACTCTTTCAGACCCGGGCGGATATCAACGCTTGAATAATTGCGGATATAGCCTTCGCGTTTCAGAACTTCTAGAACATTGCTGCGGAACCGTGATGCAGGGCTAGAGACGACACTTTTGCGTGCGTTCTGACCGTTGCGGATGCGTGTTAGCATATCGCCAAGAGGATCACTCATAGACATTTGCTTTATCTCCTCTTTACCAGCTTGACTTCACAACGCCCGGAACCTGACCCATTGAGGCCAAATCGCGAAGGGCGATACGA
>Ga0209659_1001765_pt1 | contig 12295 bp, 10 predicted proteins | sample SaaInlLV_10m_DNA_FD_184658 | JGI IMG/M metagenome (GOLD analysis project Ga0209659, IMG submission 184658) | Marine microbial communities from expanding oxygen minimum zones in the Saanich Inlet - SI072_LV_10m_DNA (SPAdes) (version 2) | ecosystem: Environmental > Aquatic > Marine > Intertidal... | reverse complement strand
TCCTAAAATTGTTGGCTTCACAACTAACTCTTCAACTTTATTTAAAAAAGCTTGGTCTGCAAACGGTACAGGAGAAATCGCTCCCATACCTCCTGTATTCAATCCTTTATCTCCCTCTCCAATTCTCTTATAATCTTTTGCAGATGGTAATATCTTATAGCTTGTGCCGTCTGTAAGTACAAATACAGACAACTCTATTCCTTTTAAAAATTCTTCAATGACCACAGTTGAAGATGCCTCTCCAAATTTTTGGTTGGAAACCATCTCTTCTAACTCAGATTTCGCCTCCTCTAAAGAATCTAAAATCAATACCCCTTTCCCTGCTGCCAAGCCATCTGCTTTTAGTACAAAAGGTGGCGCTAAACTTTCCAAAAATAATTTACCTTGTTCTAAGGTTTCTTTTGTGAATGACTGATATTTAGCGGTAGGGATTCCATGCTTAGTCATAAACTCTTTAGAAAAATCTTTACTTCCTTCTAGCAAAGCTCCATCTTTTTTAGGACCTATTACAGGAATAGATTTTAATGTATTATCCGCAAGAAAAAAATCGTGAACTCCGTTTACTAACGGAGCTTCTGGACCAACAATAACCATTTGTATGTCATGAGCTATTACCGCTTTTTTTACAGATTCAAAATCTGTAGGGTTTATATCTATATTAGTGGCTATTTCTTGAGTTCCTGCATTTCCTGGAGCAACAAAAATATGGGTAACTTTTTTACTTTGAATAAGTTTGTGAGTAAATGCGTGCTCTCTTCCTCCAGAGCCTAAAATGAGTATGTTCATGTTATAATATAATCTTTCACAAAGATAGTTTTCTCATATTAATTTACGGTCTGAAAAAACCCCATTTCATAAAATATTTAATTGCAGAATAGGTGTGTGTAAAAAATAATTTTTTCTGCTTTAAAGATCCTTGTTTTAAAACATGAGTTATTTCTTCCTTGGGATAATAAAGTTTCTTTTTATCTAATTTTTCTATTTTTCTACAAATATCAACATCTTCCATATATAAAAAATATCGCTCATCAAAACCATTCAATTCAATAAAATCATCTGTTTTGTAAAGATGGAAACAACCTGTTATGCAATCCGCAAAAAAAGAGGATTTTAAATTAATATCAAAATAATTTCCCTTTCTAAGTTTAGCTTGAACCAAGGGTGCTAAAAAAGTAAATCGTCTGGCAATTAACTCTAATATTTTTGGATATCTTCTACAAGAATTTTGAAATTCTCCATTAGGAAATAGAACTTTTGGAGCAATCAAAGAAACAACTTCGTGTCTATCTAATTTAGCTATTAAATTAGGAATAACAGAAGGATTAAAATAGACATCTGGATTTAGAATTAAATGAAAATTAGATTGTTTTTTAATTCTACTTAAAATAAGGTTATGTCCAGAACCAAAACCAATATTTTTCCCAACAGGAATGTATTCAATTTCTTTATGATTAAAAACCCCTTCAAATTCTTTAGTTGGTGTATTGTCAATTAAAAACAGCTTCTTTTTTAATGGTGTTTTTAAAAAACAATCTATTGTTATAGACAGTTCGTTTAAGTTTTCTTTGAATAGAACTATAGATGTTGTAATATCAAATTTATTTTTCATCCCTAATATGCTTTCTCTTGTCCTTTTAACATGTGAAAAATTGTTAATGATATAATTTTTAAGTCTAATAAAAAAGACCAATTCTCAATATAAAAAATATCTAACCGTACTCTATTTACAATATCAGATGTTATTTTAACTTCACCTCTATAACCCGAAACTTGTGCTAAACCAGTTATCCCTGGTTTAACAGAATTTCTTATTAAATAATTATCTATTTTAGTAATATACTTTTTAGTTTGAATATTCATGTGAGGCCTTGGGCCAACAATACTCATGTCTCCCACTAAAACATTAAAAAACTGAGGGAGCTCATCTAAACTGGTTCTTCTCAAAAAATGACCAATTTTAGTAATTCGTTCATCATTTTTTACTGCAGAAATTTTATCTGAAGCAGCATTTTCTTTCATTGATCTAACTTTAAAACAATAAAATTGATTCCCATTTATACCATCTCTTATTTGTTTAAATAAAAAAGGTCCTCTAGAATCTATTTTAACAACTATCCATAAAATAGGTAACAACCAAGACAATAATAGTGTAATTACTAACATCGAAAAAACAATATCAAAACACCTTTTAACTAAATGTGTTTCAATCATTTCAAAAGGGAGCTTTTTTGGTTTTAAAATTGGAATTGTACCAAAATATTCTTTGGTAAAATTTTTACTGTAAATCGCTTTATTTTCTGGAATGAGTCTGAATTCAATTTTATTTTCATTAGAAAAGTCAATGATTTCTTTGAGTTTTGGAGGATCTACTGAATTTACTTCACAATAAATTTCATCGATATTGTTTTCTCTAGAAAAAATTAATCCTTCGTTTATATTTCCTGAACGTTCTTTTAATAATTTTTCATTATCAGAAAAGTAGCCTCTAAAACGGTACCCTAGGTATTGTTCCTCATTAAATACAGAAACAATTTCTTTTGCTGAATTACTATCTCCAATGACAATAACCGTTCTAAAATTTTTCCCACTTGACCTGTAGATCTTTAAAAGAAAAAAGGAAAAAAACTTAGTTATTGAAATAACTAGAAGTATAAAATATACTATGTTTGATTGTTTACTGATAACTTCACCTTCTTTGAAGATTGAGAAATATGCAAAAAAAGCAAGTATAAAAATAAAAAACTGTCCGCCTAAAAGACTTAATATCCTTAAAATATGAGTGTATCTGTATACATTATAGAACTTTGTGAAATAGGAAGTTGTTAACCACAAAATAGTACAATAGATGCTTAAATGAAAACCTAAAGACTCTCTAGAACTAAAATAATAAAGAATAAGATTAATAAAAATTATATCAAATAATATTATTAATGGTTTAATTAAATGCGAATATTTTTTAATTTTAGTTTTCAACTATTTTGAAAGTTTTTTTAATGTTTTCATAAATTGATTTAGAATTTTATCTTTTGAGAATTCCTCTACAATATATTTTCTAGCATTCATTCCATATTTATTTATTAATGTTTTGTCAGATTTTAACTCATATACATATTGCAAAACATCTTGAGTATTATTAGTTTCAAAAAACTTACCTCCATTGGATTCATTTAGAACCTTTGCAACCTCTGACTTAAAACTTCCTGTGATTAAAGATGGTTTCTCACTAGCCATCATAGCTAAAATCTTTGACGGCATCACAGTATCAATCACATTTACTTTTTGAAACAAAATATGTAAATCCGCACTACATAACAAATCCGATAATTCAGAATAAGCAACAGGGTTGTAAAACCAAATATTCTCTAAATCTAATAATTTTTCTTCTAACCAATAACGCTTACTTCCATTTCCAACTACAATGATTTGAACATCTTTTTCTTTCTCTAATTCTTTAGCAAATTTTATAAAAAAATCCCAATCTTGTTTCTCTCCAATATTACCAGAATATAGTATCTTAAATTTCTCAGATTTTAAATAGGAGTGTTTCTTATGTTCTTTTGGAAGAATAAAATTTGGATCCACCCAATTTGGTAGGAGTTTTTTTTCTGCTGCAATTTTTGTTTTACCAATCAACTTTTTAACCATAGAGGTACTAATTGTACTTAATAAATCTGCGGAATTAAAAAGTTTACTTTCAAAATAAAATAATATTCTAAAAATAAAATTTTTTTCGCTTTTTTCATCAATCAGATTAGAGTCGGTTACTGCATCAAACTCAAAATCTTGAATATGTATCCATAATTTTGCTCCCTTCGTCTTTGAAAGTAGTTTCCCCAAAAGAACAGACCCTATAAATGGAACTATGCAAAGAACTACATCTGTTTTTTTCACCTTTAAAATATTAAAAAAACTTCCTATTGAAAAATCTACTAAATGAAAAATTCTTTTAATAAATGTTGGTTTTTTTGGCACATATTGCTTGTATCGAAAAACTTTAATTCCATTTATATTGTCTTCAAAAAAAGTTGTCTTTGTAGCATACTCTTTATTTATTCTCCAAGATGGATAATATGGAAAACCAGTTACCACAGTAACTTCAATATCATTTTTATGAAGAAATTCTGCAAGTTGAGAAGTGTATAGACCAATAGCTGTATCCTCTGGAAAGTAGTTAATCCCTATTATCGTAATTTTCTTCTTCAAAGTTGAGATTGGTCCTTTTAATCAATTTTTAATTTTATTTCAAAACTAAAATACTATTATTTAAGAGAAGTGTCGAGGAAATAAAAAAATAAAACTGATAAATAATTTATTTAGGATAAATTCTATCTCCAATTATTTCTGCGGGACTTCCGATACAAATTTTATTGGAAGGTAAATTTTTATAAACACTGCTTCTTGCCCCAACAACAGAACCACTTTCTATAATAACCCCAGGAGCAATAAAGACATCTGTAGCAATCCAACATTCATCCATAATTACAATTTTCTTTGCATATATTGGGAAATCTGATTTTAAATAGTCATGAGAGCCGGTACATAAATAAGATTTTTGAGATATTACAACATTATTACCAATTTCTATTTCACCTAAAGAATATAAATTTACATCATCACCTACCCAACTAAAATCACCAATACTTAATTTCCAGGGATACGTTATTTTTACTGAGGGCCTTATAATTACTTTTTTACCAATTTTGGCACCAAATAAACGTAATAAAAAAACTCTCCAACCATACAAAAATTGGGGTGATGTTCTAAATAAAATAGCCTGAACCAACCACCATAATTGAACAATAAAAGCATTTCTACCTCTAAAATTTTTAGGTAGTTTAAATGTGTTTAAGTCTTGAACCAACATTATTTAATAATTTTTATCAGATTTTTCTTGAAGGCATTTACTGTGAAGTTATCTAAAAAATACTCTTTGTTATATGTAGCTATTTTTTCTATCTCACTTTTATTTGTTGCAATATAAGTTAATATATCTTGAATGCTTTTAATACTATTTTTTTTGACTAAATATCCATTAACTTTATCTTTAAAAATATCTGGAATACCTGCATGATTGGTTGTCACTACTAAATTTTTTGTTGCCATTGCCTCCAGTATAGAAATAGGCTGACCTTCCATTATATAAAAAGTTGGTAGTACAAATATATTTCCCCATTTTAAAAGATCTTTTTTGTCATCTCCATCTACAATACCAACATATTCAGTATTTTCTAACTCATGGAATAACTGTAAAATTTCTTTAGAAAACTTCTCATCTATATTGCCTGCAATTTTAGCCTTGTATATTATATTATATTTTTCTAAGTTTTTTAATGCTTTTAATAAACAAATAATTCCTTTCTCTTTCATTAAGTTACTTAAATAAAAGATTCTTAGCTCATCATTAACTAACTTCTTGTCTTCTGTATATAAGTAGTCTTGAGCAAAATTTGGTAGACAGAAAATACTACCTTGATCTATAAACGGAGTCAGATTCTGTTTTAATGAGTCAGATAAAACGATTCCCTTGCTAAATCTAGAAACTAGAAAATAAAAAACATTTCTTTTTATCCAATTTAAAGATTTATATTCTTGACCAAGATGGTTACCATGAACATGTATTATCAGTTCTTTTCTAAAGATAGCGCCTAAAATGATAAAAAAACCATACTTTAAAATTCCATAAAAGGTTTGCCCTGGAGTTATATATATAATTTTATGTTTAAATATTTTATAAATATTGAGGTTTAATGTTAAATAGAAAAAAGCCTTTTTAATAGAAAACTTTCCAATTTCCTCATCAAATCTTGAGTATGAAGTATTAATTAAATCTACTTCAAACTGAGAATCTTCACTTAAAACTTCGTTTACTACTTGATTCGCAATAGATACACCGGAAAGGGGTTCTGGAAATGGGCCTATTAACAAAATTGAAATTTTACTGTTCATCTTTATTATAATTATTTAAAGAAAAAAAACACAAAAAAAATGAAAAGAATATAACTCCGTCCTCTCGCTCTAATATATTTTCAGATAACATGACGATACTATAAAAACAAAGAATTATTAAGCTATGTATGTTTCTTTTTTCAATAGCAATTTTTACGTTGAAATACAAAAAAATAAAATATAACAATAATAAAAATGACCCTCCAATTAGAAAAAAGCTAATATATTGATTGTGGGAATTATAGTATACTTCTAAAGATGGATTATTCTTTTTGTAACTTTCTTTTAACATATCATTATAATCTCCTATTCCGTATCCAAAAAATGGAGATTCTTTAATTAGTTCTGAAGCATTTTTATAGATTACAAACCTAATTCCAAAAGAATTAGACTCAATGGATTTTGAATTATTAATTGTAAAAATTTCTGAAAAACGATTTCTGGTTTTAGGGATTAAAAACAGTAATAAACTCAAAGAAATGATTGAAATAATTTTTAGTTTGACGTTCTTTTTATTTTCAAATAAAACCCACAATAAGCTCGTAATAATTATTGCTAGAAGAGGACCTTTTCTAGCATAAATAATTAAAAAAAACATCAAGACTATATTTATAAAAACTAATATAATTTTTAAGTTTTTATTTTGAATAGGTTTATATATAAATGCAGAAAACAAAATCGCTAAACAACAATGTATTGACAAGTAAATTGGATGTATTCCAAATTTGCCTAAATCTACCATAATAACTCTGTGAAAGTGGTAAACAATATCGCTAAAACTATAGTGTGTTAAATAGAACCACAAAAATATTACAGTGTTAAAGAGGAAAACACTTACTATATATATTGATAAAAATAAGTTCTTATTCTTTGAAATTTTTTTTCTGTCTGCAGAGTTAAATAGTGAAAACAAAAAAGGAAAAACTAGTAAAGATGACATAGTTAGTAATTTCCGAGATGCATACGCGTAGTTTGAGGTGTAAAACAATGTAAAAATTATTCCGAAAAAAAATAGCGTATTTAATAAAAAAAAACTGGTGTTAAAGTATTTCTTTCTATTGAAAGTTAATAGTAAAACTGAAATTCCAAATAATAAAATTCCTATAGATTTAAGATTACTTGGCAATAAAATAAGAGCAAATAATAATGCCAAAAAAAAACAAACTATATCAAATTTATTTAGTGATTTTATTGATTTCATGTTTTGAGAAAATTAGTAATTCTTTAATGATACGTTCAATAATTTTAGGAAAATAAACTACTGCTATAAGGGGTCCTATAAAGTAAGTAAAACCATTTGAAAAATCACCTCTTAGAAGAAAAATAAGATGCATGGCAAAATAAAAGGCCATTATTTTTTTTAAATAATTATCACTTTTCAACCATCTAATCATATGAATTATTACAATAGCCAATATGATTGGTATAATTATAATTCCAATAACACCAAAATTAATAAAACTTTCAGAAACTAAGGAATTAGATAAATTACTGAAACCAAACCCATAATCATCTATTAAATGCTCCCCAATAACTTGACCTGTAGAAAACGGCTTATTGATCCAAATAATTCTAGGAATAAAAAAAAACAATCCTCCTAAAAATTGATAGCCATATGAAAAACCATATTTATTAACATAATCAACAGTAACTCCAATATTTGAAAACGCATCATAGTTTAGTGTATTAAAAGCAGCAACTATACCTCCACCTTTCATTTGATCTAATATGATTGAAGGATTATTGTAAATCTGTGAAAATGAAGCATCACTATGTGTTAACATAGCCAATAATGGAAAAGCTATAATCATGGAAAAGAAAAGAAAAGATAGCGTTTTAACATTACTTTTAAGAACCCTTGGGTAGCATAAGAAAATTAAAGATAAAAAAATTGGTCCTAAAGCATTTCTTTTTTCAGTGAAAGGATTTTTAAACCAGAAAAAAAGACCAATCAGAATACTAAGAAATAGTATTACATTAATAAAATTTGATTTATTAATAGGGCGTTTTATTAAATATTTAAAACAAAGAATTATCCCAGCAAAAGGGATCATGAATAATACTTTTTTCCATATTAAAATACTCATTACTGATGTCTCAGATTTTAACCAGGCTGGTCTAGAAAACTCTACTTTTAAAAAATTATAACTTGCAATAAATATTATAATACTTATGCCTAAAATCACTATAATTGTTAGTGGTAAAAGAGCATTGTTTTCTTCTTTTACAATCTTAATATTATTTAAAACCTTTTGTTTAAATAGAATATAGCTGATAATAAACACCGTATTAAAAATATTAATAAGGATATTGGTGTATATTATTGTGCTTTCTCTAAATGGAAAATTATTTGAAAACCTAGCAGTTTCAAAACTTTCAAAAGAATTTATTTGTGCTATTGGTGCTGCAAGAAAGAACAAGAAAGTAAAAACGATAAAAGAGGATAAAAATGGGGAGTATCCTTTTTCATAAAACAAATGATACGCTGTGATCGAAAATAAAATAATTGCAGTCAAAAAAAACGAAGACCAAAGAGGAATAGATACCTCTAAATTAATAAACATAAAGGCAGTAATAGCAATATAAAAAGTAAGTAAAACCCCTTTAAGATTCATTTTTTGCTAATTTTATAAATGTTTCAGCCATAGATTCTGTTGAATAGTTCTTTTGACAAGATTTAACTATATGCACACTTTTTTCTGTCCAACACTCTCTTTCTTTGAATGCTTGTAACAGAACATTATTAAAATTATCTTCTTGATTAGTTTCAAAAAATAATCCATTTTCATTTATATTCAGAGCCTCTATTTCAGGTGAGTGATTTTCGTTTCTTGACACTAACATCGGAACACCAAATCCAAAACTTTGAATAATAGAAAGACCAACATATCCTGGAGAAACACTAAAAAAAGATGTGAAATATAAATCTTTTAATTTTTCATTATTAGATATATGACCAAGTAATTCTATTCTCTGAGATAGTTTATTCTTTACAATATAGTTTTTAATTTTGTTTTTTTCTTCGCCTTCCCCTATTATAATTAATTTTGTTTTAGACGGGTATCTGTGAATTTCTTTAGCGAAAGACTCTACTAAAAAAAAAGGTTTTTTTAATTTTGTTAAACGTCCAACATAAATTATGTTAAATTTATTATTTGTCGTTGAAAACTCCATCTTAAACGAACTCAAAACAGCATTAGGAGCAGCCAAAATTATTTTTTTAGGCATTTTGTTTTTTAATTCAAACTGCTGTTGTCTTGTATAAACTATTATTTTGCTTGCCAAGAGTCTCATTAAGTTTCTTAGCTTATCAGACTTGCTAAATGCTCCTTTTCTTGGCCATGCATGACCCCATAACACTGTTTCTCTATTAATTATTTTTCTAATTATAAGAAAAATCCAGTTAGATAAAATTCTAGGGTTCATTTCTAAAACTAAAATTATATCTTTAAATAACAAATGCCAAATGCCTGTTTGGAACAGAAATTTATTATAAAAAATAAAATGATTTCTTATTCTTTTTTTTGAAATTATACTATCGCTTTTTACAGAGTTTTCAAAGTAGAAGTCTCCACCATATAAATCAAAACGATCATCCAATGCATTTTCTATGGCATTAAAAAAACCCTTCCTATAGTCAGGTACTGCTGTTTGTATGATTACTAAATTTTTCAATAAGCAACTTTTTTATTTATTTTTTTATAGTAGTAATACATAGATAAAATTAGAATAAATAACTCTGTTGTTACAGCAGAGAAAGCAACACCATAAATAGCAAAAAACTGAACTAAAACCAATGCAATAATTAAATTAAAAAAACCTCCTGATATCAAAATTTTCATCCTTGTCTTATATTGATTTATAGAGGGGAAATATAAGGTTACGTACAACATATTTAAAGAAGAAAATATTGAAATTAATCCCAAAAACTGAAATACAATACTGTAGCTTGTAATAATAGGGTCATTAAATGCAAAAGTTAATATTGTTTTTGAACCAAAGAAAATAATTGTTGATATCAAAACTCCAAAGATGCCTATTGGAATCCTTATTTTATCAATAAAAATCCTTACTTGTTTATGAGGCTTTGATGATAAATTTGGAAAAATTGCTTGATACAACGGGGCGTACATACTTTTTATTGCTAGTATTAATTTTTCCATACTAGAATAAATACCTGCAATGGAATCACCTGCAAAAAAACCTAATATTATAGTATTGCTTGAAGTATAGAAACTAACTGCAAGATTTGAATAAAATAAACTGGAGCTACTTTTAATAATTTCTTTTACTTGCATTAATTTAGGTGAAATAAATTTAACATATTGCAAACTAAAAATAAATCCAAACAATCCAGAAATAATAAAACCTAAACCATTAAATATTGGGACATACACGTAATCCTCTGGACCAAAAACAACAAAAAATAAAGACAGTGTGAAAAAGAGTTTTGCTCCAACTGTTACAATTGTTATTACTTGCATTTTTTGTATCCCTTGAAAAAACCAAGTTGGAAAAATTGCTTGACCTATAACCAATCCAAAACTAAATAAGTAAACCAGAGGGTCTAGTTTGAATTTATCTATAAAACAAGTCATTCCTAAAAGTATAATAAAAGTGACAATTATCAAGACAAACTTTATAAATACTATATTCCAATAAAATTGAGATAATTTTTCTTTATCATCTTTTATAGAGGCAACTTCCTTTGTTGCACTAATATTAAAACCAAAATCAACAACAATAGTCAAAAAAAGGGCTACAGACTGAGCGATCATTACAAGTCCATATTTTTCAGAGCCTAAAACTCTCACCAAATAGGGAAGTATTATAAGTGGTAAAATAAAATTTGCTCCTTGAATAAAAAGTAAAGCGACATAATTTTTTACGATGATTTTTTTTTCTTTATTCATAACTTTGTCTTAGCAAAAAAACATCAATAAAAAAATTAGCCTTAAAAAGATACCCTCAACTTTAATTATCATTTAAAGGCGTTTATTACTTTTTGTATCTATTTAGGTACTTATTCAAATCGAATAATAGAATAAAAAACAATGTTAATAAAACTGACAATATTGCTACTATGAGAATTAAATTCTTTGTAATTCCTTTAACTTCATATCCTATAGTTTGAAAGTTTGACACAATATTAATTACTTCAGATTTTTGAGCAATGAACCTAGAGTTAAGTTCTAAATCTTTCATTATCTTTCGGTCTGTATCAAATAACTCAATTTCTTTAGTTGATTTTTTGGTACTACCTAAATCAATGCTTGTCCCTGCAGATTCTTTTTTTGCTTCAACCAACATAACCTTCAGATACACCTGACGAATTGAATCTACATTTTTTAAATTTTCTTTGTATAACGAATCAGTTCTTTTAAGGTTTTCGTTGGTCAATCTTTTTATTCGATTGAAAAAAGGATTACTCTCTACCGTCTTTATTATAACTTTTTCTAAACCACTAAAAACATCATTTACTGTAGCTTCTATTTCAATGTCATGAATATTAAAATCATAATCCGTGAAATTACTTTCATATTCTTTAAAGTCATAACTCTGAACTGTTAATGTATCGGAAGCTAAAATAAATGAATTGTATCCATTAATGATGTCATTATTATTTATGACAGGGGTTATTTCAAATTTTCTAAATTTTCTAGCTTTGATCGTATCTATATCAAAAAGAGAGGCAATTAGTTCTATATTTTCTTGCTTAACAAGATCATTATAATAATTTATATTTTTATATAATTGTCTTGTAGTATTAAAATTTGGTTGCACTAATAAATTAGACCTAAATGTGTTTTCTTTAGAGCTTTCAAGATAAGCTCCTATCGCTCCTCCTATTAATGCAGCTATTACAAACTTAATAACATTAGATTTAAAAAATAATAAGATAGAAATTAAAAAGTGAAAAATTCCTTTAAAAAAACTTCCAATAAAATTAAAAAAGTTTTTAAATCCTTTTCCTATAATTACAAATAGAGAACCTAAGTCTACCTCTTCCTCGTTGTTATTTTTATCTGTTGACATACTGTTTTTTGTTGATTAATTTAAATTATGAAAAAATTTGTTCTAATATTTTATGAGTAATGGCGTAAGTTGGTGTTACTCCAGACATTCCCAATCCACCTGAAGCTAAAGTAGCTCCAGTTTCTAGCGGATTATCCGAAGCGTAATACGCGTATCTTACTTTAACATCCTCAGAAATATTACCTCTAATCTTAGAAGCGGCCTGAATAGCCTTTTGATAATGTGCTCCTTCCATTTCTAATCCAATAACATTCCATGTAGAATCATGAAAGAACTTTAATAAATCTTTATTTTGCAAAGATGTACCTAAAAC
>Ga0209659_1001757_pt1 | contig 12323 bp, 10 predicted proteins | sample SaaInlLV_10m_DNA_FD_184658 | JGI IMG/M metagenome (GOLD analysis project Ga0209659, IMG submission 184658) | Marine microbial communities from expanding oxygen minimum zones in the Saanich Inlet - SI072_LV_10m_DNA (SPAdes) (version 2) | ecosystem: Environmental > Aquatic > Marine > Intertidal... | reverse complement strand
CGTGAAGCGCGGCGATCGCGATGTGATTGAGGTAACAGAACCCCATCGCTTGTTCGCGGGTGGCGTGATGTCCGGGTGGGCGCATGAGAGAGATGCTCGGTCCCCTGCCCGCCACGGCGGCCTCGGCGGCTGCCACCGCGCAACCTGATGCCCGGTAAGCGTGCCGGGCGATGTCGTCGAACCAAGGCGTGTCGGCGTCGAAGTCCCCGGGTTGTTCGAGCTGATCGAGGTGCGGGGCGTGGTGAGCCAGGCCAGCTTGAACAGTCGTAGCGGGATCGGGTTGTTCCCAAATCCACTCCGGGTGCCGTTAGTGTAGCAAGGGGGTAGTGCGCCGCAGTCGATCGGGCTGTTCCGGGCGCGCGGAAGAACCGTATTCGAGGCAAAGCGGGTCATGAAATAAGACCATGGGAGCCAGATTGGGAGGGACCGAGCGCGGTGCAATGTCGCTGATCAAAATTAAGGACAGGCTGGAGACTTAACAGGATGAGCCTTAGGCTGAGGCATGTCTTTTGGAATTCAACCGGTCGATGTGGGTTGGTGGTGGGCTCAGGTCGCTGTGACTTGGTGCTTGGTGGGTTTGATTTGGGTCGTGCAGATTGTGATTTACCCGCTGATGGCACGGATGGATGTGACGGGATTCTCGTCGTGGCATCGTGTTTACACTCAGCGAATCGGCTGGGTGGTCGCTCCGATGATGGTTTTGGAGGCAGCTTTAGCGGGTTGGTGGCTCTTCCATACACCCGGCAACGGTTGGGCATGGGTCGGCGGTGGCCTGCTGGTGCTTGTTTGGGCCTCCACGTTCGCCCTGCAGATACCGTTGCATCGTCGGCTGGCTCAAGGTTGGGATCGGCCCGTGATTGAGCGGCTCGTGGCGACGAATTGGGTCCGAACGGTCGCTTGGTCGCTGCGGGGACTACTTTTTTTAGGGCTAATCGCGACGTAATGTCCCGGCACGGGTAAGAATCGGCACGATTTTAGCAATCCATGCATTGTCCCGGCGCGCTGCATGCTTCAAGATCGCCCAGTATGACTTCTGCTAACCGCCCGCCTTCACCCGAAGAGTTACGCCAAGCCATCTCCCTGCGACTGGAGTTAATCGGTTGCCCCTCAAGCTCTGGAGAGAGCGCGGGCGGTCTTACTTCATTGGCCAATCCCATATTTTCCCGCCACCGCGAGATGACCCGTCAGATGGTCGAGCGTTATGCGCCTGTCGATGGTCGGATTCAGCATTTTCTCAACCAATACCTCGCTTCGACCGGTCCCGCCGCGAGCCTGCCCTTGCGCACGCTCGTGCTCGATCAACCCGGTCTCGCCCGTGAATTGTCGCTGCCCTCGAGCGGCGATGCGACCGAATCGCCTCTGCTCAAAAGCTACCGTCTGCGCAATGGCGTCTTGCACAACCCGCGCAGTGACCGCCGCACGACCAAGGGCGTCTTCCACATCGCCGAAGGCGGTTTGCCTGTGCCCGATGACAAGAAGGCCGTGCCCGTCGAGGCGTTTAGCAAACTGCTCGAGATCGCGATGCAGCCTCCGGAAGATCTCACCCCTCTGCCCTACGCCTCCGATTGGTCGGAGCCGGCGCATTGCATGGTTTCCCTTCTCCTGCGCCCGATGGTGGTGCCGGAAGTCCCGGGCGTCACACCCGCCAAGTCGCTCGAAACGCGTTTCTTCGCTCCGGGTTCGCTGGTCGCGAATCTGGATTTTGTGGAATCAATTTTCGGCAACGCCGGTGACCCTTATCTCCCGGAAAACGATGCGGCGTTCGATATCGAGGGTTGGACGGGTCATACCGGCTGCGTGATTTTGGCTCCACATCTCGTCCATGTGTCAAAAGTCGCGCTCGGTCTGCCGCATTGGGATCTGGCGACTCCGCGCCAACGCCGAGATGGCATGTGCTGGAAGTCGGAAGACGAGATCTACAACGAAGGTTCTGCTTTCAAGCTCTGTGCCCGCGACGCCCGCGGCGTAGTTGTCACCCTTATCGCCGATAACTATTTCGGTTACTGCAAAAAGGAGGTGAAGACTCAGATCGGTTACGCCGCCAATATGTTTGGCCTGGCCGAAGAGGAGCACGCCGGTGGTGCGCGTGTCTATCCGTCCTACGATTTGGGCGAAGAATTTGCCGGTAATCTTCACGTGCAATCGCGCGGACATTCGTTTGCCGAAGTCGTGAAGCTCTACGGTGATTTGATCGATGTGCGGTCCGAGGGTTATGCGATCGATAAAAAGTATCCATCAATCTACTACGTTCCGGAAGACGTGTTCTTTGACCTGGCTGCTCAGACGGTCAAATGGACGGCAGGAGACAGGGAACAATCATTGCCGCTGCGGGCTGGAATTACCTACGTGCGCCCTTCCGGATATCGCGTGCACCTAGACCGTCCACCGGCACACAAAACCTGGAATCTCGTCGGCACCGTAGCCGAAGGCACGTTGTGCCACAAGCCGTGCACGGTTTCCGGCGGCGGGAAATCAGAGATTTCCAAAGCGATTTCTGATGCGATTTTACCCGGTCCGGTTTTTGTGGCCGACTTCGATCGCGACATGAACCGGGTGCAGGAGTTGTTCGACCACCCTTACTCGGAGCGCTTTGCCGATGTGGCGCGCCGCGGTGTAGATAAACGTCCGTTGCTCAGCTACGAACGTTCACTCGGTTCGGTCATCAAGCTGCTGACGCCGTCTTCCGAATACTCCGACGAGTTTAACGACTGGCTGCGCGTTATCCCGCAATACCTCAAGGAAATCGTCTTCGTGGTGAAGCGGCACTACCGCTCCGGGTGGGGCGATGATTGGCGTAATCATTTCTCCGTTGATATCATCAACGGCACACCGGGTAACGAACTGAAGTGTGACACGCGCAAACTCTCGGCGAGCTATTTGCGGGTTGGTTTTCGGGACAACGGATCGTGGCGCGTGTTTGGTCTGCGCGAGGACTTCCATCCCGCCGCCAAGATTCAGATGGAGGACGACATCACCGCAGCGGTGGTCGTGCCGTCGGACCAGTTGTCCGGGCTGCGTGCGGGCGATGATCGACCGTCGCAAAAATTCGTGTCCAATTGTGAGACCCGACTCTTTCAACGGCCGGATGATTCGATCCATCGTGGCTACGATAAACAAACCGAGCGTGATCTGTCGGGACCCGGCAATTTCATCTCCAACTTTGAGCCTCTCCGTCGCCAGGACGCGCAGGAGTTTGTCGCCGATGCGGTGGGTTTCGATAAGTGGACCGAACCCGTCAAAACCCTGATCGGCCAAGCTGCGACATCGCCGGATGGTCCGTCGTATTTTGTTTCGCCGGCCCATCCGCGGATCGTGGACGGCAAGCCGACCAAGAACCCCCGCTACCTGCAGATGCGGCCGGATCTGCTGGATCCCCGCGGCGTGCATCTTGCCGAGATGGCCACCCGCTTGCACCGTCGTCTCGAAGCCGACGCTCCGGTATATACTCCGGTTGATGCCGTGGTGCCGGGCCGGCGCAACAACCCACCTGACCCCGAAGCGGGTATCCGTTCATTGGCCGTGTTCAATCCGATCCACTATTTTGAGCTCCCGGAATTGTTCGTCGAATATATCAGCTCGATGACGGGTAAGTCGCCGTCCACCACGGGTGCCGGATCCGAAGGTGCGCTCACCAAAGGACCGTTTAACTGTCTACCTGCAGTCTATGATCTCAATGCGACGCTGGTTTCGATGTTGCTCACGAAGCATCCCGCATTTGTTTCGGCGGCGGGTTACGTCGGCCCGAAAGTGCGCGTGGATCACGACGTGAGCCTACTCGTGCCCGAGGTGTGGTGCCGCATGAAACCCGAAGAGCGGGATGCGAACTTCATGATCGAAAACGGCTACCTCGAAAAGTGTAAGGATTTCGATTTCGAAGGAAAAACGGTGCTGGCCAGTCGGCTCGGCTACCGGATCACGCGTAAGTTCGCCCGCACGTTCTTCGGTCGGGTATTCAACCATCCGCACGTGGTCTTCACCGACGAGATGCTCAGCCCGGAGAAGCAGGGCATGGAACTCTTTGTCGAAGGCATGGACAACATCGTCGCGACCCACGAACGCGTGGCTCAGGCCTACTTTGATGACGGTACGATCAGTGAGGCCTGTCCTCCATTACAGGCTCTCCTCCACATCATGGCCAAGGGCGATTGGAATGGCCATGGCCTCGATGCCCCAGAAGTCCGCGACATGTTCACCCGCGAAGCGTTGTTGGCCAGCGATTGGTATCAGTCTCGTCTCAGCGCGAAGCAAGATTGGGATATCGGGCTATGGGATCGACATATCAAATCGTTGCAACTCGTGCTGGAAAACCCAACTGCCGAAGACCTATCGGCACGCTTGGGACTGCCTGATCGTTTGAAGAAGGCTCAAGCCGAGCGCGAACGCGTCGGCGGTGTGGCATATCGGGAATCTCTCGTCGGCACGCTGGGCCGCCAGCCGGTATAGATATGCTGGTGTGTCGTATGCGATTCTCTCGAATTCTCCTCGTCGTTTTGGGGATTGGATCGTTGCTGAATGCAGGGCCGCGCGGTGTCTTGGAGTTTCAGGATGGTAACCGCGTAACGGGGGAATTGTCGGAAATGACCGCGGATCAATGGGTCTTTAAATCCGATCGTTTCGGGGAGCTTCGTCCGGCGCGGTCGGAGGCGATCTTTCGCCCCGAGCATGTCGTGACATCGATTCCGCAGGAGGCGCCGCCGGTCCCTCGAATCAAACGGTCAAGGACGCTAAAAAGTCCTCCGAGCCCACCCATTCCCGGTGGCGACCACACGCTTTGCGGGGCAATATCTACGGTCTACTCTCGAGCGACGCTGGTGATTCGAAGGAAGAGGGGGATTGGAGTTGCGCGCGGTGTGGGCTCCACTTGGTCATGACGAGTTACGGCTTGAAACCCGTTGGCTCGATAAAAGGAAAAATGACGAGCAGACGGATTTGCGCACGTCCGTGGATGCCTATTGGCGGGTTGATGCTGGAGAGCACTGGTTTACCTATTTAGGCAGCGATCTGGAGTGGGATGACTTCAAAATTGCCGGGCAGGAACCGCGATACTTTCTCGAACGATATCAGGTTGGTTTTGGTTACAACTGGATTAATTCGGATCAGTTTATGTCACGCTTGGGAGCAACGTGGAACTTTTTCCGTTTCGAATCCGATGCGATTGGCGTTCGGTTTAGCACGGACACGCCGTCGCTTTTAATCGAGAACAGGGTCGACCTACCCTTGGGCTTCAAGCTGCACCAAATCGGTCATATTTATTTTTGGACCAAATCGACGGCGGATTGGGGGGTGGATAACGAGATCGAAGTCACCAAAGCAATAGGCTCATATTGGCACGTGGGCACGCGCCATGAATGGCGGAAGAATGGGACGGACATTGCGGAGTTCCCGTTTTCCAAATGGCGACTTTTTCTCGGTCTGAGTTACTAGCCTCTCATCCGCCTGACGTTCTCGAATTACTCTTCGTCGTTCTTCTTGTTTTGATCGACGAAGATGCGGACCTCCGCATCGCGGCGACCGAGAATTTCGGTCGCGCGCATCAGGGCGTCACGCGTGGAAAGCGTCGGATTGCTGAGGATTTCCCGGAAGAAATTCTCTTTGCCGACGAGCTCGATGGTGCCGGCGTTGTCCAGCACGCGGGTGACTTCCCTCCCCGCCCCTGAAATGACGAGGTGACGCCCGGATTTTTGGAGGAAGCCGTGGAGCTCGCTGATGGCCGCCGCGGCGGTGGCATCGAGATTGCGGGCGTTTTTCAGCCGCAGGATGATCACCTTCAGACTCGGATCACGGATGATCTGGCGAATCTGTTGATCGAAAATATCGGTGGATCCGAAGAACAGATCACCCTCAGCATGCATGATGGAAATGCCCGGCACGGAACGGCGCGTGCGCGGCGCGAGTTCGGCGAGGTGCCCCTCATCGTTGAAGTTGTATTCGACCAGTTCCGGTGAACCGGCCTTGCGCAGAAACAGAATGATCGAAGTGAAGGCGCCGAGGTAAATCGCCAGATCGATTTGTAGCAGCAGCGCTGAACCGCAGGTCACCAAAAATACAATGGTATCGGACCGCGTGGTGCGGAGCGCCATCATGATGTTGTGTCGATTGAAGAGCGACATCGCGATCCCCATGACCACGACTGCGAGCGCTGCGGTGGGGATATACTGAATGCCGCGCCCCACGGTGAACATGAGCACGAGCACGAACAGACCGGCGAAGATACTAGCGAGCGGGGAACGCGCGCCGGAGGAGTCGCTGAGCACGGAGCGGGTGAGCGAACCGGAAGAGTTCATGCCACCGAAGACGGCACTTGCCGCATTCGAAAGGCCCATCGCATACATCTCTTGGTTCACGTCGATGCGCCGACCGGATTTGGAAGCGAGGGTCTTACCGATGGACGTTCCCTCCAGGACGGAGACGAAGGCCAAAGCGAGGGCGGGACCAGCCAGGGCACCGATGAGATCGAAATCAAACTTACCGCGCAGAAAACCAAGATCACCGAGAGAAAAACCCGAGAGGTAGGCAAGGTGCCAACCCATATATTCAAAACCAAATCCGAGGCCCACGGCGACGAGCAAGGTGATCACGACATTGGGGAGTTTGGGCAACCATCGTAGAATGGCCCAATTGGCCACGAGTGTAGCGGCGGCGATACCCAGTTCGGGATAGTGGGTTTGGCCGACCGATTTTACGGTGCTGGTGACGATGCCCAAAAAGGTCGAAGCATCGCCGATATCAAAACCGAGCGCATTTTGGATCTGGTTTACAAAAATGAGCGCGGCGGCGGCGGTGATGTAGCCCGTGACAACGGTGCGGGAGATGTAGTTGACCAGTAATGACGCGCGTAGGAGCGCGCCGATCAACATGAAGAAGCCCACCATCAAAACGAAGAGCGGCACGGCTGCCATACGCTGGTCGGGCGGCAAGCCCGTGGCGGCGAGACCCGTGAGCATGAGGATCGCGGTGGCATTGGTCGGCCCGAGCACGATGAACCGCGAGCCGCTGAAGAACGGTCCGGTGGCCGAGCCGATGGCGCTGCTCATCAAACCGAATTGCGGCGGGAGGCCGGCGATCAGCGAGTAGGCGATGCTTTGGGGAAACGCGAGGAGCGCGACGTTGACGCCGGCCTTGGCATCGGCGGCGAGCGTGGCCTTGGGAGGTTTGCGTAAGAAGCGCCGACCTGGGAACCAATCGAGGGTGATGGCACGGACCAGTCCCCTACTCCAGTAACGCAGAATACGACCCCAACGACGCTTGCGGCGCGGAGGCTCCGTGGAATCTGGAAGCTGGGAAGGGTTCTGGTTGGCGCTATCGGTCACTGGCTAAAAACGACCGTGTTCGCAAACACCCGTCCACGTCAACGCACGTGGACCGTAAACCGTTTAGCGATGTAGGATTTATAAGATCTTTAAACCTCTCGGTGATCGAATGTTGGATTGTGCCTCGCCGAATTGAATTTTATTCCTACCCTATGATTCAACGAGTTGGATACGTAGCGCTGCTGGTTTTCGGCGTGATAGCGGGAAGCCTTCAAGCCCAGAACAGTAGCCCCTTTGATATTCCGCCGGAGTGGCTGGAGAAGTATCCCGGGATCAAGCGGTCTGCTGAATTGAAAAATAAGCCGCGACTAGACCGGCGGGACCATCCGGCCTACCCGGATGATTTACGCTAGCGTGGAATCAAAGGTGTGGTAGGCGTGGCGGTCGCGATCTCGCCCAAAGGAGAGGTGGTAGATGTTCGGGTGATCGAAGCTGATCACCCTGATTTGGTCGACCTAGCATTTGAGTCCATACGGGGATCTAAGTTCTCCGCCGGACGAGAAAACGGGAAAGCCATCTTCTCTCAACTCGCCACTCGAGTAAGGATTGGTGGAAACGAAGAATACGAGGTGGCACCGAAAGTTCGTTCACAGACCAAACCCGAATATCCCTATTCCTTAAGAAGGGCCGGACTGAGTGGGCGCGTGAACGTGGAGTTTATCGTGAACACCAAGGGAAGAGTGGAAGCCGCGTATGCCGTGGAGACCAGTCATCCCGCGTTCCGGCAAGCCGCGCTCGATGCCGTTGAGCAATGGCGGTTCGAACCTGGAACCGTGGAGGAAAAGCCGGTCTCGGCGCGAATGAATGTGCCGATAATTTTTTCCATCACGGATGCTCCCTTCAAGAACGGTTGGGTCATCAAGCGGCCGAAAAAGTTTCCAGAGAACTTCCCGGAGTCGCTCAAGTGGGATAAGGCCCCGCGACTCGTTGTTTTTAATCCCCCGGTTTATCCACGAGGGCCGTTGATGGAAAAAATTAAGGGCAAAGTGAAGGTGCAGTTTGTGATCGCGCCTCACGGGGGGATTTTCGCCACGAAAATTCTGGAGAGCCCTCACCCAGAACTGGGGGGCGCCGCCGTTGCGGCGGTAGAGACATTCAAGTTTGAGCCCGCCACCCGGAAGGGGAAACCGTGCGGAGCGAGCTTGATCATGGAGTTCGATTTCCGGCCGTCCAAAACAAGTGATTCTCCCGTGGCGAATGAAACCATGCGCTTGGTCAGGGTTTTAAGAAATGACCCGGATCGAATCACCAAGTCATCGTTACTAGATGAAATTCCTCCGCTGGTATTTTCCAAACAACCCGTTATCCCGACGATGCACCGGGACTCCCCGGAAGACGCTCTCGTCCGGGCAGAAGTGATTATTGGCCGAAGAGGCACCGTTGAACTGGCTCGTGTGATTGAACAAACGGCTCCGGAGTATGGTTACGCGGCAACTCAAGCCTTGTCCGAATGGCAGTTCGAACCCCCTCGTAGCGAAGGCAAAGTGGTGGATACGCGGTTGATTATTCCTCTGATTTTCAAGGGCACCGGTGGCTAGATTCTGGAGCCATCTAACTGCTCACAAATGGTCCGTTTCGCCGGGGTAGAATTGGCCGTCGATGAGGGTGCCGGTGCAGTGGGTGGTGTATTCGAAGGGGTCGCCGTTGTAGAGGGCGAGGTCGGCGTCTTTACCGGGTTCGACGGTTCCGATGCGATCGGCTAACCCTAATATTTCTGCGGGCGTCTTGGTGATGCTCGCGAGGGCTTGTTCCCAAGTTAGGCCACGGGCGACGAGCACGGCGGCTTCGAAGAGCACGTTGCGGCTCTTGGGTGCATAGGCTTCGTAACCGCCCTGGATGGCGAACGGGATGCCGGCGGCTTGAAGCTTTGAAGCGGTCGCCATGCTGGCGTTTTCCAACTCGCCGGCGGCACGCATCATGGTGGGGTGAAGCACCACGGGGAATCCGGATGCTTTGATCTCATCGAGCACGAGGTGGGCTTCGGCGGCTCCATCCAAAACAATATCGAGATCGAATTCCTGGGCGAGGCGCAGTGCGCCCAAAATGTCGACCGCGCGTTGGGCGTTGATCAACAGGCGTTGTTCGCCGGAGAGGGCGCGGGCGAGGGCCTCGAGGTGAAGGTTGCGGGCGGGTTTTTTGTCGGCCTCGGCGGTGGCGCGTTTGGTGGTGTATTCCTGCGCCTTGATGAGGTCGGCGCGTAGCATGGCGAGAGATTTGGGGCGGGTGCCGGGCGCTTTGCCTTTGGTTGTGTTATCGCTGGGGATGCCGGATTGGCCGAGCGTGACCGTGACCATTTTTTGCGGTGCGATCACGTCTTGGTCGGCGGTGCGGGCGTGGAGCTTGGCGACCATGGTGGTGCCGGAAACGAGGGCGCGTGGCGCGTGGCCGGTGTTGATGGTCGTGATGCCGAGTGAACGGGTGAAAGGCACGAGGGGCTCTCGGGCGTTGTAGGCATCGATGGCGCGCAGGTCGGCTTGGAGCGGGGCCGACTTGTCGAGTTGGTCTTGATCGTGGGGTTGGTTGAGTTGGCCGGAGAGGCCGAGCACGGAGTGGGCGTCGATCAGGCCGGGCGTAACCACGGCGGCGTGGATGACGCGACCAATGCGAGGCGCGGCGGTGGAGTCTGCCGGTCCGACCCGCACGATCTTGCCATCTGAGATTACGATGACGGCATCCTTGATGGGGGGTCCGGCCATGGTGTGCAGGGTATCGGCGCGCACGAGTAGGGTTTGAGCCGAGAGGCTCAGGGTGGTGCCGGCGAGGAGCGCGAGGAAAAGAGCGCGGATGGTGGAGAACGTTTTCATGGCGAAAGGGCTCAGTGGTTATGCGCGAAGTCGATCTGCGTGGTGTAGCAGCACAGGTAGGGCTGGGTGGGTGCGCTGGCTCCGAGGCCGCCGACGGCAAAGAGGTGATCGTCGGGGTCGGTGAGGTCGAAGACCTGTTGGCCTTCGATGTAGGTGTTTTCGACGACGGTGTAGACGCTGAGCGGGTCGCCGTTGAGAATGATAAAGTCGGCGTCTTTGCCGGGTTCGAGCGAACCGATGCGATCGTCGAGTTCGAGGATCTTGGCGTTGTTGATCGTGAGCGCGCGTAGCGCACCCTCACGCGTCATCCCACCGCGCACGGCGAGGGCGGCGGTGCGCAGAAAGAAGCGGGAATCAGTGATGTAGTCGTCGGTATGAAAACCCACGAGGACTCCGGCTTTTTCCAAGACGGCTCCGGTGCGCCAGGCGACGTCGCGGGCTTCGAGTTTGCTGCCGGGGCTGTCCAACACGATGACGGAGCAGGCGACCCCGGCGGCGGCGATTTCATCGGCAACCTTCCAGCCGTCGCTCACGTGTTGGAGCACAACATTGAAGCCGAACTCTCGCTTGAGGCGTAGGACGGTGAGGATGTCGTCGTGGCGGTGGGTGTGGTGTTGAATGGTGCGACGACCGTCGAGAATTTCGGAAAGCGTTTCGAGGCCGAGGTCGCGGGCGGGCAGTTTTTCGGAATCGTCTCCCGCGGCCGCGATCTTCTTTTGGTATTCCTGCGCGTCGATGAAGGCTTCGCGCACGAGGGCAGCGGACTTGGCGCGGCTGCCGGGGAATTTGGCATACTTGGCTTGTTTGAGGGTGTTGGTGCCATTGGCCATTTTCACCCCGCCGGCCATGCGGCCATCCGGCAAGGTGATCAGCATGCCTTCGACCGTGTTGGTATCGCGGAGTTTCGCGTAAACGGTTTGGCCGGAGATGAGGTGACCGGAACCGGGCATCAGGTTGGCGGTGGTGATGCCACCGGCTTGGGCGCGTTGGATGGTGGCGTCACGAGCGTCGATGCCGTCGAGGGCACGCAGCTCCGGCTGAACGGGTTCGGAGTTGTCGGCGTTAAAACCCGGCCAGCCGCCGATGTGGGAATGCGAATCAACCAGGCCGGGCATGATAGTCTTGCCGGTGACGTCGAACTCTTGCGCACCGGCTGGAATCTTAACGTCGCCGACCGGTCCGATCGCAGTGATTTTTCCGTTTTCCACCACGAGCACGCCGTGCTCGATGGGGTCACCCGCGATGGGGAGAAGTTTTGCGCCGATGAACGCTTGGGGTTGAGCCGATAGCAGCGTGGCCGAAAGGGAGCCTGCGATGGCTACCTTCAAAAGAGGTTTCAACATGGAGTGAGATAGTCGAAGGGCCGGGTGTTTGGCAATAATCCGTCCGGGGTATTGCAGCGAAATCTCGACGTGATGGCGACGCGTCTTATCGTGGAGTTGATGTCGGATAACCCCTCCCCTACTCCTCCGTCGCTGGGCCAGATCGCGATCACGGTGGCGGATGTTGCTACGGCCAAGAATTTCTATCAAGACGTGCTTGGCCTAGCGCCGCTTTTTGATGCGGGCCCGAACCTGTCGTTTTTGCAGACGGGTGAGGTGCGTGTAATGTTGACCACGCCACAAGGACATGGGGAGCCGGGAAAAAATTCGGTGCTTTATTTTAAGGTGTCACCCATCGCGGAAGCGTATATGCGCATGATCGCGGCGGGGGCGAATGCGGAACGTGAGCCGGGGTTAACCGCGAAGATGCCGGACCATGATCTGTGGATGGGATTTGTGCGCGATCCGGATGGAAATTTGGTGGGCTTGATGGAAGAAGTGCGACCATCAGCCGCAGCGGAAACTTGAGAACATGAAAAGTATTCTACTCACGATTTTGGTGCTGGGTTCGTTGGTGGCCGGCGTCTGGTGGTATGCGGATAAACGCAATGCCGAGATTGAGGCGCGCAACGAGCAGCGACGGATCGCGGAGCAGCAGGCGGTGCGGGATGAACGGGTAGAGATGTTTGGAGAAGCCGCGCTCAATCCCGACATTGTTTGGTCCGACAGTGGCCTGGGAATTTTGGTGCTGGAGGAAGGCACCGGAGTGAAGCCCTTGGCGGGTGCCGAGGTGACGTTCAGCTACAAAGTGACGTTGAACGATGGCACCGAAGTGAATCGCACGGACAAGCCGACCGATGCGCGCATCGGGCAAATGATTTCCGGAG
>Ga0209659_1001754_pt1 | contig 12330 bp, 6 predicted proteins | sample SaaInlLV_10m_DNA_FD_184658 | JGI IMG/M metagenome (GOLD analysis project Ga0209659, IMG submission 184658) | Marine microbial communities from expanding oxygen minimum zones in the Saanich Inlet - SI072_LV_10m_DNA (SPAdes) (version 2) | ecosystem: Environmental > Aquatic > Marine > Intertidal... | reverse complement strand
TTCAAGAAAACCTTTTCTCATTAACTCCTATTTTTCAAAAGAAACCTCAAAAATAAATCAGGGAAGTTCTTGTTTTCATTTTAATGATCAAGAATTATCTGTATCAGAACTAAATCCTAAAAAAAATTTGACCCTCTTCAGCCAAACTATTAAGCCAGGGTTTAAATTAATTATTATTGGCTGTGAACATGATGCAGTTCAACTATGTAAATATGCATCAGCAACAGGTTGGGATGTTGACATTGTTGCTCCAATAGATGAGCTAAAAACAATTAACGATTTTCCTGGTGCCACTAATTACTGTGGTATCAATGAAAAAGAATTAAATGGCTTTTCTTTTGATTCTCAAACAGCAGTTGTAATTATGTCTCATAGTTATGTGAGAGATTTAAAATACCTATCTGAACTTGTTGGAAAAGAAGTGGTTTATATTGGATTACTTGGCCCAAGTAAACGAAGAGAAAAATTATTAAATGATTTAATTGAAAAAAGTGATTTAATTTCTGAAGGTTTTTTTGATAAGATATACGGTCCTGCTGGAATTAACGTAGGGGCAGAAACACCTCAAGAAATTGCTATTTCTATTCTTGCTGAAATATTATCTGTCATTAGAAATCAAAAACCCATATATTTGAAAGATAAACAAATTGGAATACATCAATGATGCCTAAAACTGCGATATTAATTCTTGCTGCCGGTGAGTCTAAGAGAATGGGGGAACCCAAACAATTATTACCCTACAATAACTCTACATTACTACTTCACGCTATTGAACAAGCTAATAGTATAAAATATGCAGATGTTTTTATTGTTATCGGTGCTCATTTTGCTGACGTTTTTAAATCCATTAGAGGTCAAAAAGTAACCATTCTCAAAAATAATAATTGGGAAGATGGTATGGGAAGCTCGATAAGTAAAGGGGTTGAACTCATAAAAAAGAAAAATGATTACAATAGAGTTTTAGTTACACTTGCAGATACTCCTCTTGTGACGAAAGAGCATTATGAAGAATTAATTTCATTATCAGACGAAACAGGTAAACGAATTATACTCACTAACTACGAGGAAATTTCTGGGGTTCCAGCTATTTTTGATAAATCGTTGTTTAATGAATTATCAATCTTATCTGATAATGAAGGTGCAAAACCCGTAGTTAAAAAATATAAAAAAGAAGTCTTAAAAATGACATCAAAGACTCCCTTTTTTGACGTTGACACTAAAGAAGCTTATCAGAGACTATTAAAATTATCCTAAGATTTTACTTTCAGATATTTCTAATTGATTGATAAAAGGTTGTTTTAATAAGCGTTTCCCTGTTGCCTTGAAAATAGCGTTAGCTACAGCTCCTCCTGCTGGAGGAAGACCTGGTTCTCCTAAACCTGTTGGTGACAAATTACTCTCAACAAAATAAGATTTTACTTCAGGTGTTTCTTCCATTCTAATTAGACGATACTTGTCAAAATTTACTGACTGTGGAGTTCCAGCTTTAAAAGAAAAATCACCATACATGGCATGACCAATTCCATCGATAACCCCACCTTCAACTTGATTTTTTGCTCCAAGAGGATTCACAACAATACCGCAATCAACAGCCACGGTTACTTTTTTAACAACAGGCATCCCATTTTTCAACTCAATATCAGCTACCTCTGCTACATGAGTATTATGACTATAATAAGCTGAAAAACCTTGATAAACTCCTTCAGGTGTTTCACCCCAATTGGATTTTTTAATAACTAAGTTAATCGTTTCCTCCATTCTTTCAGGCGAATATTGAATTCGTTCATCTGTCGTGCCTTTTGCATTTTGTAGAAGATCAATAATTAGCTGAGGATGATCTATCTCTAATTCGGAGGCTATTTCACTAAAAAAACTCTGTTCTGCAAATGCTAAAAAGTTTGTAAAAGGTGCTCTCCATGCACCAGTGGTTATATTACTTTTATAATTTGCAGTACTCACCTTGTAATTTGGAATACATCCTGCAGGAAAGAAGTTTGCAATCAGTCCATACATATTTCCATTAATAGCAGCTTCTTTAAGATGGTAAGCAGTAAGCTTACCATCTTTGATCGCTGCTTTTATTCTATATTTTATAGCTGGTCTGTAAGTTCCAGCTGCCATATCATCTTCTCTTGAAAAAATAACTTGAATTGGTTTTTTTGTAATATTTGAAATTTGAGCTGCTTCCTCAGCAAAGTCGCCATAGAGTCTTCTTCCAAAGCCACCCCCCATTCTAGTCATTTCTAAATGAATTTCCTCAGGTTTTCTATCTAAAATTTTTGCTATTTTCCCTGAAGTCCATGCAGGAGTTTGAATTGGTCCTACAAGATGAACTTTTTTATCAGTAACATTAGCATAAAAATTCATAGGTTCCATACAATTGTGAGGAAGAAAAGGAGACTCAAACGTTCTTTCAATTATTTTGTCTGCATTTTTAAAAGCAGTTTTTACATTTCCATCCTCCCTATTTGTCTTAAACTTATTACCATTTAAAATCTTAAGTAATTCAAAATTATGGTCATCTGTACTTTCTAATTTTGTGTCTTGTTCCCAACGAGAGACTATTGCTTTTTTACCTTTCATTGCTGCCCAAGTATTAGTTCCTAACACAGCAATCTTGTTACCAAATTTAATAACGTCTAAAACCCCATTAATACTTCTAGAAATTTGATCATCATAACTACTCAGTTTATCTCCAAAAGCTGGTGGTCTTAAAACAGAAGCATAAACCATACCTTCAGAACTATAATCTATTCCAAATAATGGTTTTCCTGTTATTATTTTGTGAATATCTACATTTGTAATATCATGTCCAATAATTTTAAAATCTTTAGGGTCTTTAAGAATAATGTTTTCTGGGACCTCTAAATTAGCAGCTACTTTTACAACCTCTCCATAACCAAGAGTATCACCATTTGCATTGGTTATAATACCTTGAGACGCAGAACAAGAACTTGAGTTAACTCCCCATTGTTTTGCTGCGGCATTAACCAACATTTGTTTCGTAGTTGCTCCTGTTTGTCTAAGGGCGTCCCAACCAAAGCGAATTGATTGGCTACCTCCAGCAACTTGCCTTTGATAATTTTTTGGATCGTAAATTCCTTGTGCTACTGAAACCTTATTCCAATCAACATCTAACTCTTCAGCTATAATCATTGGCATAGCTGTTTTTACACCTTGTCCTATTTCAGGGTTTGGTGAAAAAATTGTTACATAGCCTTCATCAGAAATTTTTATAAATGCATTAAAATCATTAAAATTTAGCTTGGATATATCAATTGGTAAAATGGCCTCTGGCTTACAGGCACTTAACAAATTAAAACCAATTAACATACCTCCTCCAGCAAGTAAAGATGTTTTTAGAAAATTTCTTCTACTTAAACTAAGTGATTTATTTTGAGACATCATTATTTTTTATAGTGAGTTAATTTATGAGTTTTTGGCAGCCAATTTAACTGCTTTTTCTATTCTATTATAAGAAGCACATCTACATATATTCCCATGCATTGCTTCTCTGATCTCGTCTTTTGTAGGTGACGGTTGTGCTTTTAAGAAAGCGGAAGCAGTCATTATTTGACCGGCCTGACAATAACCACATTGAGGGACATCAATTTCTTTCCAAGCTAATTGTACTGGATGAGTTCCATTTTCTGAGAGCCCTTCAATAGTTGTAATTGATTCCTCGGAAATAGAGGAAATAGGAAGAGAACAACTTCTTACAGCACTATTGTTAACATGAACAGTACACGCACCACATTGAGCTATTCCACAGCCAAATTTTGTACCCTTCATTAATAATTCGTCTCTCAATACCCAAAGAAGCGGAGTGTCTTCGTCTGCAGTAACAGTGACTTTTTTTCCATTAATTTTCAACGTATAGTTTGGCATAGTTTATGAATTTGTATTTTAAAAGCATAAGTTACAAAAACTTATAATTATATAATATTTTATTTCCTTGCTAAAAAGGGGTGTTAATTATTAGTTTTATTGGTTATACTTAAAGAGTTAAAAAAACATGAACCTTAACATAAACAATACAAGAAAATTAAAAGTCATTGTTTTTAATAGATTTAATGTAACTTAGTAACCAAACAATTAAATAAAAATTTGATTGTGATTAAATTCACTCTAATAATTGTGGTTAATCTTTTAAGCCAAAATAATGAAGTTTAAAAATTTTATTTATTTATTTATAGTTGTCCAGTTCAGTGTTTTTTCACAAGAACTTCCACCTATAGAAGTTTTTAAACCAAAAGATTATGGTGCGGAAGATCAAAACTGGAGTATTTCTCAAGGAAAGGATAAATCTATTTACTTTGCAAATAACAAGGGACTATTAATGTATAATGGGGCTAGATGGAAACTTTATAAATCAAAAAATTCATCTATTGTTAGATCTGTTAAAGTTATTGGTGATAAAATTTACACCGGTAGTTATATGGATTTTGGGTATTGGGAAAAAAATGAATTTGGAACATTAGAGTATAACTCTATTACTTCAAATGAAAATATTTCTTTAACTGAGGACGAAGAATTCTGGAATATATTAGAACTTGATCGGTGGATTCTTTTTCAATCTTTAGATAAAATTTATATATATGATGGCAAATTTAAAACCATTGCTACTATTGAATCAGAGACGGCCATCACTAAAATTTATAAAGTAAATAATGAAATATATTATCAAAAAATTAATGAAGGAATCTTTAAATTTAAAAATGGTGAAGAAATATTAGTTAACAATAATGTAATATTAAGAGATTATATTGTGATTAATATTTTTGAAGACAATAATCAACTTTTATTTCAAACAAAGGAACACGGTTTTTTTAATAAACAAAGTACTAAAAAAATAAAAGAATGGGATGTTCAACTAAATTCAAAACTTCGAGAGTATAATATTTATAATAGTTTACAACTTAATAACGGAGATTTTATTCTTGGGTCTGTTTCTAATGGTATTTTATATATTACCAAAGAAAAAGAAATTTCATTTACGATTAATCAGAGTAGAGGCCTCGGAAATAACACAGTACTCTCATTATATGAAGATAGTGATAAAAACGTATGGCTTGGCTTAGACAATGGAATTAGCAATATTAATTTTAATGCTCCTTTTAGAGTCTACAAGGATGATTTAGGAATTTTAGGTTCAGTTTACACAACTTTTTTAGATAAGGGAGTTTTATATTTAGGAACCAATCAAGGTCTTTTTTATAAAGATCAAAGTGATCGGTTTCGTTTTGTTTCCGGGACAGAAGGTCAAGTTTGGTCTTTGCAAAAATTTAAAAACACTCTTTTTTGTGGGCATGACAAAGGAACATTTATAATTTCAAAAGGTAAAGCAGAGAGAATTTCCAATACTTTTGGGACTTGGCTTATAAAAGAAATAAACGGTCAAAAAGACCTACTAATATTAGGGAACTACAAAGGGCTTTATATACTTCAAAATAAAAATAATAAGTGGTTTTTAAGAAATAAAATTAATGGTTTTGATATTTCTTCAAGGTACCTTGAATTTATTAATACAAATGAACTTCTAGTAAGTCATGAACAAAAGGGAGTCTTTCACTTAAAAATTGATAAAGAATTTAAGGAAGTATTATCATCTTCTAAATCAACCATAAGAAAAAGCATAAAATCTAGCCTCAATAAATACAACAATAAAGTTCTTTATGGTTCTAATGAAGGAGTCTTTTATTATGATTCTCTTTATTTAGATTTTAGAAAAGACAGTGTATTGAGTAATCTTTTCAGCAATACTGGATATATATCTGGAAAATTAATTAATGCAGATAATAAGTTATTTGCATTTACTAATGACAACATCTCATATGTGCAAAAAGAAAACCTAAGTGTTAAATATGAATTGTTTTCAATTCCAATCCCAAACAGTGTTAGAGAGACTAAAGATGGTTACGAAAACATTCTTTCCATAGAGGATAACAAGTATCTCGTAGGGACTAAAAGTGGATATATTGTTACTGATTTAAAAACTAGAAATAAAAACCCACAAGTTATTAAATTAGATGAGATTACAACAAATGTTATTGAAGGAAGTCTAAAACATTTAAGTCTTTCTCAAGATGGAGTTTTAAAAAATGAGGAAAAAAATATTAAAATTTCTTACAGTATATCAAACTTCAGTAAATATTTACCATCATTATTTCAATATCGATTAGTTGGCTTTAATAACAAATGGAGTAATTGGTCCTCTAAATCTGAAATTTACTTTGAAAACTTACCACATGGAGACTACATTTTTGAAGTTAAAGGGAAGGTTGGTACTAAAACAACTACCAATACAATTAGATATAGTTTCAATATTGAAAAACCTTGGTATATAAAAACTTCATCCATAATTATATATATTATATCAGCTATTCTAATACTTATGATTATAAATGTATTGCATAGAAATTACTTTAAAAATCAACAAGCAAAACTTTTAAAACGAAAAGAAAAAGAATTAGAAATAAAGCAATTAGAAAACGAGCAACAATTAATGCATTTCAAAAATTTAGACTTACAAAAAGATATTGATTCAAAAAACAGAGAGCTAGGGCTATCTACTATGAATTTAATAAAAAGAAATGAGCTATTGGGAACCATAAAGAAAGAATTAGGGACTTCGAAAAACATTAATGGTATTAAAGAAGTAATAGAACTAATTAATAACAATTTAAATACTTCTGATGATTGGAAGCTTTTTGAAGAGGCCTTTAAAAATACCGACAAAGGATTTATGAAGAAGTTAAAATCCGAGCATTCAAATCTTACTTCAAATGACCTAAGACTATGTACTTATCTCAGACTAAACTTGTCTTCAAAAGAAATTGCACCTTTATTAAATATTTCTATACGAAGTGTAGAGGTTAAAAGATATCGTCTTCGCAAAAAGATGAATTTACCTCATGAAGCAAGCTTAAGTAGCTACATATTAGAAATATAATTACTTAAAAAACTATACATCACCATAACATAAAGCTTATCAACCTATACGCAAGGCCAATATTTACTTAAAAAATAAGGGCTATCTGAATTAAGAAATTATTTTAAAGTGTATGTTTTTTATTGTGGTGAAAATTACTGATTGTTTGATAATTACCTTTAATTTTATTGGAAATTAATTAAAATGAAAAATTTTATGAAAAAACTGATTATTTTAGTTTCGTTCATTTTTATGTCAAGCACACTTTTTGCTCAAACTTTAAATGTGAAAGGACTTGTTACAGATGCTGCCACGGGAGAAACACTTCTAGGTGTAAATGTAATTGTAAAAAACTCTTCAAAAGGGGATGTTACAGATTTTGATGGTAATTACAAAATTTCTGATGTTCCAAAAGGTTCAATTTTAGTTTTCAGTTACCTCGGATATCAAACAAAAGAGATAACAGTAGACAAAGAGATTATTAACGCATCACTTGAAGAAAGTTCTGAAACCCTTGATGAGATTGTTGTGGTTGGTTATGGAAGCCAGAGAAAAGAATTAGTGTCTGGAGCATTCTCTTCTATAAATGCAGATAAGATCGCAGAAAAAAACCCTGCCAGAATTGAAGAGGCATTAACAGGTAACGCTGCTGGAGTTCAAGTAACTGCAAATTCTGGATCGCCGGGAGCTTCATTAAATATTAGAATTCGTGGGATTACTACCAATGGAAATAACTCACCTCTTGTAATCGTAGATGGAGTAAATATTGGAACCGACTTGAGTGTTATCGATCCTAATGATATCGAAAAAATGGATATTATTAAAGATGCCAGTTCTGCCATTTATGGTGTGCAGGCAGCAAATGGGGTGGTGCTGATTACAACAAAATCAGGAAAGAAAAATAGACCTACCAAGTTTACATTTAACTCTTTTTCTTCTATTCAGGAAGCTTCAAATCAATTAGATTTAATGAATGCAAGTGAATATGCTGTATATGTTAACGAAACTGAAATAGCTGATGGAAATAATATTCCTTACCCAAATATAAATGGTTTTGGAACAGGTACAGATTGGCAAAAGAAGTTATTTACTCAAGCACCAATCACAAACTATACCTTTAGCGCAAGTGGTGGCTCTGAGACGATTACACATAGTACAAGTGGAAGTATCTTCAAACAAGAAGGAATTATTTCGCCAGAAAAATCTAACTTTAATAGAATTACATTAAGAAACAATTTAGGTATTGATTTAACAGATAAATTAAAATTAAGTACCTTTTTGTTATATACTAACATTAACAGAAAAACAATTCCAGAAGGTGGTAGAGGGTCTGTTTTATATTATGGATTAAATGCTTCACCTTTAACACCCATTTTTGATGGTACTGATGGTAGCGGTCCTTCAAGAGGTTACTCTTACATAGGCAGTGAACAAGGAATTGAAATCATCAACCCTTTTGCTTTAATTAACAATACCTACAATGAAACTAAAGTGAACAGGTTTACAGGTAAAGTAGAGTTATCCTATGAAGTTATTGAAGATCTTAAAATAACTTCAAGATATAATTTCAATTATGCAGATGTTGCAAATAGAAATTATAATCCTCTTGCATATTATGGTCCTAACAAAGTAAATAATAGCGTTAATGTAGATGATAATAATCAATTTATAAGAGATACCAATGGAAATGGTATTATCGATTTGTTTAGTGGTGTTGGAGAAGATACCCAAAATTATACAGATTATACATGGGAAACTTTTATCGATTATAAAAAATCTTTTGACAACCACAATCTAAGTTTTCTTCTAGGAACTTCTATCCGAAGTGAACAATTTTATGGAGTCTATGGTTATGGTTCTCTTGTCGGAGAGGATAGCTGGAGCAATGCTTACTTGTTCAATACCCAAGATATTTACGATGAATATATTTTAACTTCTTTAGATCCTGATGGAAATATTGTAGTTGATAACAAAACTGTACAAAGAAACAGAAGCGCATCCACTGGTGTAAACGAAGATCGATGGTTTTCTCTTTTTGGAAGAGTTCAATACGATTATGATGGAAAATATTTATTCTCTGCAATGGTAAGAAGAGATGCATCCACAAGATTTGGACCAAATAATAGAACTGGTTATTTCCCATCTGTTTCAGGAGGTTGGATACTTACCAAAGAAGACTTTTTTGATGTTGATCAAATCAATAATTTAAAAGTTAGAGGAAGTTGGGGTATTACAGGAAATGACAAAATAGGAAGTTATGGATGGATTGGAAGACTCCAAGGAGCAAATGCTGAAGCAACCTATCCTTTTGGTAACGTACTTTCCTATGGTAATGCATTAGGTCAGTTAGCAAACCCAGACTTACAATGGGAAACCAACGAACAAATTAATTTTGGTTTTGATGCTAGTTTTTTCAATAATCAATTTGATGTTACCATGGATTATTATGTAAAAACAACCCGAAACTTACTACTTGTACCTGAAGTTTCTGGACTACTAGGATCAACCGCTGGTGGAAGTGCTGCTCCAATTGTAAATGCAGGTACTATCGAAAATAGAGGATTAGACCTAAGCATTAACTATAAAAAACAATTGAGTGAAGATTTTAGACTAGCTACTGGATTGAATATCACCACTGTAAAAAATAAAACTTTAGAAGTGAATAATGCTGCAGGATTTATTCCAAGTGGTCAATTTGGTTTAGGGCAGACCACTTCAAGATTTCAAACAGGGCTGCCTATAGGTTCTTTTTATGGACTTCAAACTGATGGGATTTTTCAAAATCAAGCTGAAATCGACGCTCATGCTTCACAATCTGGAGCTCAACCGGGAGATATTCGTTTTGTAGATGTTGATGGTGATGGCGTTGTAGAATTTGGAAGCGAAGATGACCTTGCTGTACTTGGCAATCCTATTCCAGACATGACCTTAGGTTTTAATTTAAATTTAGATTACAAAGGATTAGATTTTGCAACTTCTCTTTACGCTTCAATTGGTAACGACGCTGTTCGAAGTTATGAGCGCTTTCTAACTTACAGTAATAAATCTAGATTATATTTAGACAGATGGACAGGAGAAGGGACATCCAATACAACTCCTAGAGCATCAACAAATGCCTCAAACAATTATCTTTTTTCAGACTTCTTTGTTGAAGATGCTTCTTTTTTAAGAATTCAAAACGTACAGCTTGGTTATTCAATTCCAAGCTCTACATTAGAGAAAATAAAAATGGATAAAGTTCGAATATATGTCGCTGCTAATAACCTATATACATTTACAAAATATAGTGGTTATAACCCAGATGTATCGAACGCAAATCCTTCTGCTGCAGGAGTTGATTTAGGTCAATATCCTCAAACTAGAACATACACATTAGGAATTAATGTATCATTTTAAAACAAAATATGATGAAAAATAAAATAATATATTTAATAGCAATCACATTAACACTCGTTTCGGTTACTTCATGTGATGATTATTTGGACATTTCTCCTGAAGGGCAACAAAATTCAGAAAACTACTTTAATAATCCCCAAGACTTTCAAGATGCATTGGTGGGTGTTTATGATTTATTGGCAACCACAGCATTAAACAATATCCTTGGTGAAATTGCTTCAGATAATAGTTTATGTGGTGGAGAAAATCCAACAGATGTTTTAGATTGGCAACAAATTGATGACATGATTCATACCCCAGACAATGGAGAACTTAGAAGGGTTTGGCAATGGATGTATGCAGGAATTAGTAGGGCTAATTATATTGTTGAATTTCAAGACAAAATAGATTTTGAAGGAAAAGAAAAAATATTAGCAGAAAACTTATTTTTAAGATCTTACTATTATTTTGAATTAGTTAAATTCTTTGGAGATGTTCCAATGTATACTGAAGGAAGAGTCAGTATTGCAGAATCTCAAACAATTGACAAAACACCTAAAAGTGAAATTTACGCAAAACTAGAAGCTGACTTACTAGCAGCTACCGAAAGCCTTCCTTGGCAACAAACCCAGCAAGGTAGAGTAACTAAAGGTGCAGCTTGGGCCTTACTTGGTAAAATTTATTTATATCAAAATAAATTCAATGAATCTGCCGACGCTTTAAACAAGGTAATTGCTTCAGGTCAATACCAATTAGTCTCTGATTTTTCCAGAATTTTCAAGAATAACAATGAAAATAATGTTGAATCAGTTTTTGAAGTTCAATATTCAGGAAGTCAAGAAGGTGCAGGATTTGGATGTTTTCAATGTGTTGAAGGAAATTATGTAGTAGGATTTATGGGGCCACGTTTTAGAGGTGGTGATTTTACACCTTACGCCTCTGGATTTAGTTTTAATGTCCCTGTTCAGGAATTAGTAAATGCTTATGATTCAGGAGACACTAGATTAGAATCTACAATTTTAGATATTGAAGCATTTGTATCTACTAGACCAGATGTTACCTATAATCTAGGAGCAGAACACACAGGATACTTTAATAAAAAGTATATCCCTTACGCAGATGATATTGTCTTACAAGACCAAAACATTAATAGAAGCAATAATTACAGAGCTATTCGATATGTAGACGTATTATTAATGGCTGCAGAAGCTAACTTGCAAGCCTCTGTTCAAAAAGATAATCCTCAAGATTTATTAGATCAAGTTCGAGATAGAGCTTTTGGAGATTCTAATAACAGAATTACAGCTAGCCTTGAAAATATTTTAAACGAAAGAAGATTAGAATTAGCTGGTGAAGGTCATCGTTTCTTCGATCAAGTTCGAACTGGAAGTGCTGCATCCATTCCTGGATTCGTTCCAAATAAGAATGAGGTATTCCCAATTCCAAGAATTGAAATAGAATTAGCAGGAAATCGTTGGGAACAAAATCAAGGGTACTAAAAATAAACTATTATGAAAAAAATAAGAACATTTTACAAAGCATTACTAATACTTATAGTTATAAGTTCCTGTAAAGATGAAACAAATTTAGAGTTTCTAAATGATGTTGCATTACCTTCAAATATTGGAGTAAATTTCATTGTAACTCAAGACAATACTGGTTTAGTAACGATAACTCCATTTGCTGAAGGAGCAACTTCCTTTGACATTGATTTTGGAGATGGATCAGAATCTGAAAACTTCGCGAATGGAGAGAGCACACAACATGTTTACCCTGAGGGAAACTATACGGTAGGTGTTGTTGCGACAAATTTAATTGGTGAATCAGCTGAAATAACTCAAGAGCTTGTAATATCATTTCAGGCGCCAAGAAACTTAGAAGTTTCAATCGAAAATGATGTTGCCGTTTCTAGAAAAGTTAATATTACAGCAACAGCTGAGTTTGCAGCAACATTCGAATTTTACTCTGGAGAGGATGGAATAGTTCAACCTGTCGTCACAGGAAACATTGGTGATGAAATATCA
>Ga0209659_1001741_pt1 | contig 12379 bp, 13 predicted proteins | sample SaaInlLV_10m_DNA_FD_184658 | JGI IMG/M metagenome (GOLD analysis project Ga0209659, IMG submission 184658) | Marine microbial communities from expanding oxygen minimum zones in the Saanich Inlet - SI072_LV_10m_DNA (SPAdes) (version 2) | ecosystem: Environmental > Aquatic > Marine > Intertidal... | reverse complement strand
GTGATTTCGTTGAATTTTGTTTCGTGGAACATGACTCATACAAAGAGTGTGATTCGTTTAATGATTGGTGGTATGAAGAACGTCTCATGCACATCTGGAAAAATATCAGGCGAATCGTAAATCAAAATGGTCTTCATGAAGAGATGATGAGAGGTGCGAGTTTTGACCACTTCGCTGACTATGTTAAAAATTATATGGGTGTATATTAAATGCTCCCCAACCTTACCTCTCAAAAGGTTGCGATCCCCGCGGCGTTGTTCTTGGCTCTCAGCCCTGGTATGCTTCTGAAGACTGACGGTGTCAAGTTCTCTACTAAGAACATCAGCACCGACCGCATGTCTGTTCTGTTTCATGGTCTCGTCTTCTTCCTCGTATACTCCCTCGTAGCGCGGGCCATGGGTCTGGTACTCACTCGTAACGATCTTCTCGTCACGACCACACTCTTCATGGCTTTGAGCCCCGGTATGCTTCTCACCATCCCCCCAGGTGAAGTCATGTCCGGTAAGACGTCCCGTCCCGCCGTTCTTGTCCACGCAGTCGTTTTCGCGATCATCTTCGCTATTTTACGAAAGCAATTTCCTCAGTTTTATTAAATGATACATGGAGTATCTAATTCTGGGGCCCGCTTCAATGGGCATCTTTTCCATGTTGGGTTGTCTAATGCAACATGAAGAAGATTTGAAACATATAAAAGAAATTTCTGGTTCGTCTGCGGGTGCTATCATAGGAGCATGTATGGCAATTGAGATGCCCCTAAAAGACATATTACACGGGTGTTTATCCGTGGACCTCGAGAGGTGTACGAAATATAGAATCCATACCCTGTTCAAACATTATGGACTTGTCGACATGAATGTTGTGAGAGACGCGTTAGTTAAATTGATCGGGTGTAGCCCCACTTTTAGGGATTTGAAAAAGAAATTATACATTTCATCGTATTGTTTAAATAGGGGGCGAACTGAATATTTTTCGATTGATACACACCCGGACATGCTGGTCGTAGATGCGGTATGCATGAGTATTTCTATACCATTCTTGTCTGCAGCTAATGAATACAACGGTATGTACTATATGGACGGTGGTATCCAAGAGCGCATACCCATAACACCATTCGCGTATAACGAGCAAGAGAAGATATTTTGCGTGAAATTAAAATCCAGTGAATCATATTTCGAAAACATAAATACGTTCAAAGAATATTTGAGTATTCTACTCTCATCGATCTTGCGCGTGCGTGCCGATATAAACACTGAACGCTTCGGTAAAACCGTGGAAGTCGATACGGGTGAATATGACTTATTCTCGTTTGCCATGTCACACGAGGATAAACTGCGTATGTTTTTTATGGGTATGAATTCGTAATATTATTTTTTTTATCGGTTTATAACAATATGGATGTATGTGATCCGGGACAAGATATGAAAAATATCAGGAAACTGGTATTGGTTCATACCGGTAAAAAAATACGGTTGAGTCGCGATAGAGTCTGCGAGATATTCAGGTCAGCAGATGCGGGTAAGTTGCCGTTACCACCCCTTGGGATAACAAAGGACAAGCGGTATTTGATCGACTCGAAATCTCCCTTGACACAGAATGATTACGAAGTATTATTCAGTTCCACGTCGGTACATTCTGAGCTTAAACGTTTGGCTAAGAAAGTAGGTCTTATTAACGTTGATAAGTCTAAAGGTGAGTTAAAGAGTGCGATAGGGCGGAGATTGCACGGTATGAAAGTGCGTGAACCCGTGGTTTTAGTGGGTGGTACGCGTGCCACAAAATCCGAACCTACCAACAGTGTGGTTGTTAATGATACCATGAACGCGAACGTGAACGCGAATGTGAACGTGAAACGTAACAACAACAACACCAACGCGAATGTGAACGTGAAACGTAACAACAACACCAATACGAATGTGAACGTGAAACGTAACAACAACACCAACACGAACGTGAACGTGAAACGTAACATCACCAGCACGAAGGTGAACGTGAAACGTAACATCACGAACGCGACTACGAGACGTAACAATACACCGGTACCCACGTTAAACAAACAGTATAAGAGACAGGTGACGAATGCGCTCGTTAGACGTAGAAGTGAACAAATTCGTAAACGAATGAGTGGTACCGCGGTGATGTCTGTTAACAGACCCGCACCTGCACCCACGCCGACACCTGCACCTGCACCCACGCCGACACCTGCACCTGCACCCACGCCGACACCTGCACCCGCACCGACACCTGCACCTGCACCCACGCCGACACCTGCACCCGCACCTCGGCGCAGTTTCTTTGGTGGTTTATTCGGTGGTTCTAAGAAACCCAATAACAAGCCCACGCCCGCACCCGCACCCAGTAACAATTCCGCCACCAAATTAAAAAATTTACAGAATGAATTGGAAAAGCGAAATAAGTTAATTCAAAATACCAAAAATGAGGCAGAAAAGAATAAGGCTGAGGCGCTGAAAAAGGTCGAAGAAGAGAAAAATGCTGCATTAAAAGAAGCCAACGCGGCGAAAAATAAAGCTGTCGAAGAAGTTCGTTTGGCCGAACAAGCCGCCGCTCAAGCTGCCACCGCCGAGGAAAGGGCTGCAGCGGCTGAAAACCTTAAGACGGCGCGTGAGAGTATCCAACAAGCTGAGACGAACAAGGAAGCGGCTATCGCGAAAGCGGCGAGTGCTAAGAACTTAGCCAACAAAAAGCTCGAAATTACTAAAATGGCCGCGAACGCCGGTGTAAACTTTACCAATAAAATAAACGCTATAAACGCTAATACGAATCTAAACACCATTCGCCGAGAAATACAAAATGCTAAAAATGTGAAAAACAAGAATCTTAAGAACAAGCGTCAAGGACAATTGAGCAATTTGTTGAACAGTTCCAACGCGTTAAACAACCAAGATAAGGTTACATATTTAAATAGATTCGAAAAGGGTGAAAATTTCAACTCTCTCATGAACACCGTGAGGGCGAACCTGAAATCCAAATCCAACGCGGCTCTAAAAACTAAGCAACGCCAACAATTGAATACCCTAATGACAAATTCTGGATTTAACAATACCGAAAAAAATTCATACATCCGCACGTTTAACGGTGGTGAAAATTTCAATTCTATCATGAACAGTATCCAGAAAAAGGTGAGGGCTAATTCGAACGCGAAACTCGCGAACGCTCAGGAAAGGGCTGCGAACGCGAACGCTTTACGCGCGAACTTGAACGCCGCTAAAACGAATTTGGAAGCTGAACGCACTTCGGCACAATCCAGAATTAATCAAGCTGCGACCGAGGCTAAGGCGGCCGAAAGAGCTGCCGCGAATGCAGAATCTGCGGAAGAGAGGGCCAAAGCGGCTCAAAATCTCCAGAACGCGAAGAATAAGTTGAACGAAGTACAGAGTCGCGCGAATCAAGCTGAGTTGAATTTGAAGAAGGCTGCCAATAACGCGCAGGCTAAGCGGGTGCGAATGATGGAGAAATTAATCAATGATTCACCCCATCTCGCGAACACCAACAAAATTGCTTACATGCGACGCTTCTCGGAGGGTGAGAAAATTAAGGATCTGGCTGAGGAAATACGCTCTAAATTGGCAGCTAACCAACAGAGAGCCCTTAACAACGTAAAGGCTCAAGCGAACGCCAATAAACAGAAAGCTCTTAACAACGCGAAGATTCAAGCCAATGCAAAGGCTGCCGAAATGGCCGCGAACGCTAACGCTTTACGCGCGAACTTGAACGCCGCTAAAACGAATTTGGAATCTGAGCGCGCATCGGCACAGATTAAGATCAACGAAGCTGCAGCCGAGGCTAAAGCGGCTGAGCGAGCGGCAGCAAACGCCGAATCTGCGGAAGAGAGGGCTAAGGCGGCTCAAAATCTTCGAAACGCGAAGAACAAGTTGAACGAAGTACAGGGTCGTGCGAATCAGGCCGAAATGAACCTGAAGAAGGCTACCAATAACGCACAGGCTAAGCGGGTGCGAATGATGGAGAAATTAATCAACGACTCGTCTCATCTCACGAACACTAACAAAATTGCTTACATGCGACGCTTCTCGGAGGGTGAGAAAATCAAGGATCTAGCCGATGAAATACGATCTAAATTAAACGCTAACCAACAAAGAGCCCGTAACAACGCGAAGGCTCAAGCAAACGCTAATAAGCAAAAGGCACTGAACAACGCGAAGGCTCAAGCAAACGCTAATAAGCAAAAAGCACTTAACAACGCCGAGGCTGCTCGGAAGGCCAAGGAAAACGCGAACAAGAAGGCTGCCAACAACGCCGAGGCTGCTCGGAAGGCCAAGGAAAACGCGAACAAGAAGGCTGCCAACAACGCCGAGGCTGCTCGGAAGGCCAAGGAGAACGCGAACAAGAAGGCTGCCAACAACGCCGAGGCTGCTCGGAAGGCCAAGGAGAACGCGAACGCTAAAGCGATGAAGAACAAGCGTCAAGAAAATTTGAGTGTCTTATTAAACAGCTCGAATGTGTTGAACAACCGGGATAAGGTTAAATATTTAAACCAGTTCGAGAAAGGTGCGAATTATAATGCGCTTGTGAATACCGTGAAGATGAACATCAAGAACAAGACAAACAAAAAGGCCAAGGAGGAAGCGAACGCTAAGAAAGCTGTTAATGATAAAACTACCAACATCGCTGGTAGATTTAGAAACAAACTAAAACAAGGTGTAGCCACCAGAAAGGCTCAGAACGAGGCGAACGCCAAGAAGGCTAAGCGTGAAGAAATTTTACGTAATACCGAAAAGTATAAAACAAACGCACAGATCAAGACAATGCGAGGCAAAATCATGAATCCTTTCAGGGGTGTTGAATTTATGAATCAGATCGCGCTAAATGCCAAAAAAAGGATTGAAAATATAAAAAGTTCGGAAAAAAATGAAGCCAACGCCACGGCGATGATGGAAAAATTAAACAAAAATGCAAAGATTCAAGGAAATAAAAATCGTACAACACTCTTGAAATTATTGGAAAGTACAAAAACGAATAAAAAAGAAGCCGATGAATACGTGAATGCGTTCGAAAAGGGGCGACAAACGTTTAAGGAGATCAAGGAAAACATAATCATGAAAGCCAAGCGAAATGCATTTGGTCGCAAACTTAATTCTAAACCGGTCGCGACCGAGAACAACAACGCCGAAATGAAAGCCTCGGCGACATTTAATGATCTGAACGTCGCACCAAAAAGAAATGCGCTCATGGAGAAGGCAAAGAAGGAGGTCGCTCGTGTCGGTGGCAGAATTGGAAAATGGGATCCAGTCATAAAGGGTATTACGACTGTGAATGCAGCGACAAACTTGGAAAAGAAATTGAACGACAAGATTAAATTGCGTGACGAAATTCAAAGAAGTGTGATCGGACCCATTAAGAAGGCTGGTCACCGTGCGAAGGTTATGCAACTCGATAATAATGTGAATCAGAGACGTAAGATCTTTGAGCAACAATTGGATGATCTGGCGCGAAATGCCAAAAAGAAGGAAATTTCCAAATATATCACGGGGTTGAATATTCCTGCCGAAAATAAGAGTAGATATGTCAAGCAAATGAACAAACCGGGTGCAAACCTCGATATGATTCGAGCGTCGGCGAATAAACAAGTTAATGATCGGAAGATCGCCAACGCTTCCAGGTCACTCGTAGCCAATGCGATCGGTCGGGTAAAGAATAAATCGTACGAAAATGCCAAGGCGATGGGTGGTGTCATGAGAAACAATCCGTTAAGTGAAACATCACCCAAACCTTCGTTCAGGGCTGCGATCCAGAAAAATAAGGCGAAGAAGCTCACGAACGCTGTTAAAGCCGCTGCCAAGATTGCAAACAATAGGGCTAAATTGGAGAAGGCGACCGGCGCCAATAGGGTAGAGTTAGCTCGTAAACAGAAAGCTGACATGAACCGAAACAGAGGAGAAAAAGCGACCGCCGCCGCGAGCCTCATGATCAACAAAGCGGCCGTTCGTAAAGCGGCTGAAAGAGCGGCCAACTCCGCAAAGGCGAAATTGGCCAGGAATGCGCTCGCTCAGGCACCGGTTTCCCGGCAGGAGCGGAGATACAAATCTGGTGGAAACCTAAACATGTTAAAAAAGTTGAAAAAGGAAATTGGCAAAGATCGTAAACTGTCACCTAAACAAGTAGATGCCGAGGCCAGAAGACGGTTGGCTAAGATGAGAGTGTGAAATTTTTTATGAGTTTTCATTAAGATGCTAATCGATTCGAGTAAACGCGTTTTTTTGAAAAAAATATCGAGTGGCATAGACGTTATATATCAACGGGAACCATTCACACTTGATACACATGACATAGTAGAGTCATTTATATCAAAACAATTACTCACTATAGGGGATACACGTACGGTATTTTCATCTGGAAAATTCAAATATTGTGTCGATCATATAGATTCGGATATAATGGTGAAAATATTAATATATTTTGATTCGATAAATGTTACTATTTCCCGCGTTTTTATGGAAGCTAAGATCAATCCTCTACTCTTAAACAAGACTGAATTATATTACAAACAACTCATAGATCAGGGAGATATAGATACCTTCTTACACTTTTTAATGTTATGATATAGTAAATGACAACCAGTGCTCTCATGAAAAAGCTGAAGAAAAATCATGCAAAGCAGGTGAAAAAACTCAAACCCGGTACTCGCGTACCCGCTACACCTAAAGTAGTGCGACGCTCTCCCGTAGTCGAAAAGACTATCAAAAACCTCAACAAGGCGATTTCAAAAATGAAAGCTGTACAATCGGAGATCAATTCCAGGCGCGCGTCGAGGTCCGTCGCCAAGGTCACCAACACAGAGCGAATCTACATAAACGACTTCATGAGGAAAATGACCACGACTAACAATGAGCTCAAGAAGTTACGTAACCTTGACGTTTAAAGACATGAATTCTGGAAACCCCAATTTGTATCTCGCAAATTGCGATTTCTCAGTCGTATAATATTTTTTATACGCCTCAATGACACTCGGGCACCTGTACGCATCAGGCATACACTCAGGAATGCCCTCACTCGAATAATACGCCGTTTCACTTCGCCGCTCTTCAAAATGTGAAGGCACATTTTCTTTCAACCATCGGAGATGTTGGGCACATGTATGGGTCTTACCATATCGACGGGTATACTCATCCGTGAGGGCGATACCGATATCACACGCGTACATGTAATTCTCAAGACTGGATGCGATCCACATCGTCATGGGGTGTTTCTTATGCGCCGGTTTGTATCCGCGTCTGGAGCCATCTTTCGTGAAGGGTGCGTGCTCTGAAACGTAAGCCTCTTCACCAGAATAAAACCACGCCGTGTAGAGCATTTGACATATTTCGAGTTGGATTTTGACTACATGCTGGTCACACGACAGTTCGGCGATTTCACGGGGTATGAGTGATAAAAAGAAAATGTTCATCTTATTAAAAAAGTAAAAATAACAACGACTTAGGTTGCGCGCGAGAACCCTAACACACGTTTTTGTTTGTGCGTGGGTACAGAATCCGGAAGTCTATCCGTTTTTACACTATGAACCCAACGCTCTCCATCAAATGCAGTCCACTTTATTTCACGCTTTTCGATAGCTTTACGACACAGAACACATGGCATGGATATTCCGTCACCGTATATCGTTTTTCTTTCGACGACCATCTCACCATATTTTCTATGTAACCAGTTTGTGAAGTTGTGTGGTTTGTGCCCCCTCTTCATGTATTCTCTATAGAGTCGGCGTATCATCTTCCGTTCAGCGCAACATATACTGTCACTGATAATCGCCGGCCCCTTCGACATATAGCACGTGACCAGACAATATTTCATCACCACACCATATCTTTTTCGCGTTACGTTTTTTTACTTAGGTTACAATAGTATGAAATATATAGCGCATCGAGGGTTGGGTTCCAAGTATAAACAAAATACGGTAGAGTCTATACACGACGCCATACAATGTGGATACCATGGTATCGAGATAGATGTTCAATTATGTAAAACGGGCGAAATTGTATTGGCGCATGACATATATCTCGAAGACGGTTTTATAAAAGATATGTCATACGAGGATCTGAAACCCCGGGGTATATGCACATTACACGAAGTATACGACCGTATGCCGTATATAAAGGATGTACTACTTTTATTGGACATGAAAGGTGATGATGTAGCGTTGGTAGACTCTTTAATGAATTTTTATAAAAACAGGCCTGCGAGAAACGTGACAATGTGTAGCTTTAATCGTAAACTACTTTATACACTCCCTCCATATTTTAAAAAGGGGTCTACGTTCGAATGTCGATTTCATCACACGGAATATGACCACATTTTAAGAGGATTGTCAGCGGTAATCATCCATTGGACGTGCTTAGATCACGATTTCATTTCATATTGTAAACGTTTATGCTTACCCGTATACACGTATACACATAAAACGGACAAAGACCTGGAGCATATTCGCAAGTTTGACATAGACGGTATAATCACTGACGGGATTAAGATCGAGGGGGGAGTGTCATTATCGCTCTAATTGGGTCTTCATCCATTTTTTATTTGTATGAGTATGTCGTGTATTCTTTACACCATACACGGTATCACTCACAAGTAAATACTTTGTAAACGTTGGACTTTCGTGAAAACGCCGTCTCGATTCGTTCATGATGAAATCCACACTAAACCACGTCATGCGAAGAACCCATTCAAATAAGTCCAAGTCTGTGTCGGAGTATTTAGACATCATGTAATTAAACCTTTCCTGTATGATACGTAAACACTCTGTGAAAAATACAATGTCGTCTGTATCATGTAAATCTTCGAAAATCTCCTCTACGAGATTTGCAAACAAAGTGAATTTTCGTTGTTCTTCCCATCTACTTTTACTATGCGTAATACCTTTGAAGCACATGGATCGTCGACACATAGGACATGAGTTGGCGCCACCTTCGTACCATTTCTGTACACACTCGTAACAAAATGCGTGCTTACATATAAATGTACACTTGGCATTGCGGTCGTAACACACCGGACAAACATCCATTTCTACAAAACATACATACTCAAATCATTATCACATGACTTAGGCTCTTTTCATATTTAAAGGTGACATACGAATACTACATATGGACATATGTCAAGTTTGTGTCAAATCATCAAACAGAATTGTTTCGTGTCCGTTTTGTGAATATGAATGTTGTAGGACATGTTGTCAGACGTATATGTTATCCACCGCAAACGAGCCGCATTGCATGAAATGTAGGCATGAATTTAACAGAATGTTCGTGGACTCGTTCTGTACGAAACGTTTCAGGAACGTGGAATATAAGAAGCACAGGGAGCGTATATTATTCGAAAAAGAGTCTGCGAGGCTGCCGGATACACAACCCTACGTGACACAAATCTTGGAATTCAGATCCTTACAGACTACGTTCGTGTTTATAGCCGAAATATTACGACGTGTCACATTTTCAGATAGGTTCGAAGAACGCGCAAAGGAAGTCATGATTGAAACGCTGCGAATGACTCTCATACGTGTCGCAGACAGGTTGAGACATATAAACACTACAAAAGTTCCACAAAATGTTACCGTCTTCAATATTAAATGCCCTACGGGTGAATGTCGAGGTTTCCTATTTGATGACTGGGTATGTGGTATATGTAAAAAAGAGTTTTGTGAATCGTGTCACGAAGAGAAGTCGACCGGTCACACGTGCGACCGAGACCTCGTCAAAACTGTCAAATTATTGAATCGTGATACGAAACCATGTCCCAAATGTAACGTACCTATACATAAGTTAGATGGATGTTCCCAGATGTGGTGTACACAGTGTCATGTAGCGTTTGACTGGCGTTCCGGACTGATAGAGACTGGACGTATACATAACCCACATTATGTCCAATTCTTCAACAAAACACGGGAATATTCGGATATTCCGTGTGGTGGTTGTCCGACATACCAGGAACTAAAGCGAAATAGAGCACCACCCGAATTGCTTGACGTTCATTTGGAATTGACGAGAATACAAAGAGAACTCGTACTTAGATTTGGGTACATATACGAGGACCATCACCATCTTCGAATCAAATATTTATTGGGTGAAATATCGGTTGAGAAGTTCAAACACGAACTCCAAAAACGCGAAAAGGCGAATGACAAAGTGAGAGATGTACGGGACATATACCGGATGTTCATAGATACAGTCAGTGACGCGCTACGAAGATTTATATTAGACCCGAGTACACTGACCGATATACAAGGTGAGATACAGGATCTCAAGACGTACACGAATGATGTCATACGAGACATACGGCGTCGATACACATCGCGTTTGCCTTATAATATTTTGTAATCTAATATCAAATGAGGAGATCATTACTCGTCATAATAGCAATCGTAGTATTGTGTGTATTATATAGACCGAGGTATCACCAACCCCGCGTGTACAGAAATGTGTTTACACCGAGAGTGTGTGATCATATCATAAACCTCGCTTCCACCAAACTCGAACCTTCGACAGTTTCAGAGGATCGCGAGGTAGACCAGTCCATACGTAAAAGTAAAACTGCTTGGTTAGATCCGAAGAGTGATAAAGTTGTCAAACAAGTCATCGATAAGTGTTCGTCTTTTACTGATAGACCATCCAAAAACTGTGAACATTTACAAGTTTTGAAATACAAACCTGGTGGCTTTTACACAGAACATCAGGATACATTCGAAAAGCACTTGGAAAAAAACTACAGAATGTACACATGCATCATTGGATTAAATGAGGAATATGAGGGAGGTGAGACTGTTTTCCCTACAATTAAAAAGAAGTACAGGTTGAATCGAGGAGATGTACTCGTTTTTAATACATTAAATGATTGGGACATGTTCACCGATGACGCTTTACATGCGGGGACAACCGTACATTCAGGTGAGAAGTGGATTTGTAATTTATGGGTTCATAAGCACGAGTTCGTACCCGGAGAAATCAACTAAATACTCGATATTTCTCGAATCATACCGACACGGTTTTTTACTAATATAACCTCTTTACAGTCACCACCCTTTATGACCATAGTCGGATCATCGCATGTCGTGTTTCTATTTTTATAGCGCTCACATGCATATCTAGTCTTTACGGTGATGTTCATATCACCACTGTATCCGATGAATGTCTGATCAATATCACCCTTAACATCTCGAGCCGTCACTTCGGATTTTATACAGTATTCCCCGTACTTACACTCCGGTACAATCTCAGAAGGCGGTGTGGTGTTATCCACGAATGCCCTATTATTTCTCCCAAACCTCTTTCTCAGCGACACGACCGGGTAAGATAGTAAATTTGTAAGTGTCGACATATTTACTATCTCAATAGTTTATCGTTTAATTGAATTTATAATTGATCTCTGACACGAACCCTGTTCGCCATATGAAGTGCCTCAACTTCGGACTTGTTCTGTGCAGCATACGGCACGGCGTAACCATTATCGCACATCCACTTGTTAACATTGGTCCATTCTCCATCCTCACATACCCACACCTCTGCGAGAACTCGACCAAACTTTCCACGGGAATCAGCTTCGGGGCATCGAAGTTCAATTTCGATATCATCCTTATCAGAAGCGACCGCCTTCATACACCATTCCTTGAGCTTCTTCTTCGAGAGCAGGCCAAACTTCTTTTCTTCCGCGTCTGAAGTGCGAGATTCAGGGGTATCGATGCCCAGAAGACGTACGCGTTGCTTCGTGCAAACGTCGAAACCGAGATCAATGTTGACATCAATCGTGTCTCCATCTACAACCTTTTCGAGAGAAGAAACACGATACTTGAATGTACACTCCGGGGAAGAATAGGACATCTATCTATCTTTGTTTCGTAATCTTTAAGGCGGTTGTTTTTTTAGCATCTTTCAAATTCTTACCACCTCCTTTGGGATTAAACATCTTTTTATGCGCCTGCCAGAATTCTGGTGCACCCACCCTGAAATTCGTTCGCAACTTTGCCTTGTACCAGAAAACACAATCCTCGATCCTGTTACTCTTGGACGTGTTATCGAGAACGATACATTCATAGTTTTCTGTACACGCATCCATAACCTTGTTGAACATATCGAAATTTGGAAAAATACCGAAGAATGATTTGTATAACTTTTCACGATTTTGTATGATATTTTCACGTAAAATGAATACGTAATCGACATTGGCGCGAAGTGCTGGGGGTAAATCCATACAGTATTGCATGGTCAACATAAAAAATATTTTCCAGTGACGACCATTCATGAAACATTGGCGAATACACGTATCCCGCATAAACTTATTGTCGTACATACAATCATCGAGAAGTAGAAACGCACCACAATTCTGTTTCCCTGCACCGACTAATTTACGCTGTCTGTCCATC
>Ga0209659_1001736_pt1 | contig 12412 bp, 8 predicted proteins | sample SaaInlLV_10m_DNA_FD_184658 | JGI IMG/M metagenome (GOLD analysis project Ga0209659, IMG submission 184658) | Marine microbial communities from expanding oxygen minimum zones in the Saanich Inlet - SI072_LV_10m_DNA (SPAdes) (version 2) | ecosystem: Environmental > Aquatic > Marine > Intertidal... | reverse complement strand
CTGTACTCCACTCGGATGGTTCAAGGATCATGGATATGACGAGACTGATTTCATTCACAAACACCCCAATGGCAACGGACATGGAGATTGGTGGGAACCGGTAGACAAAACCCTCATTCCACTGGATGATCCAAAGCGTGTTTTCAGCTTGGCTAAAACTTCCAATGCATTCCTCGAAAAAAGAGCCAAGGATAAGAAACCTTTCTTTCTGACGATTTCTCACTATGCCTTGCATGTTCGAAACATGTCCTTAAAAAGCACTCGCCGAAAATATTTGGATATGGTTGCCGAACGGGAAGGCATCGAGGACAAGATTCCTGACATTTCAAAGTTTGACGATAATGCCGATGAAATGCCCTTAAAGATGAGGTCTCATTGGGAGCGGGCCAACTATGCGGCGATGATGGAAAATATGGACACCTCGATTGGTATGGTGCTTGACCGGCTGAATCAACTGGGTATGCAAAAAAATACCTTTGTGATTTTTTCTTCCGATAATGGAGGAGGAGCCAGTAATAAACCACTCCAAGGAGGGAAAGCCAGGATGTGGGAGGGTGGTATTCGGGTGCCCATGATAGTGGCCGGACCTGGTATTCCTGGCAATTCCCAGTGTGATCTTCCAGTTGCCCAATGGGACTACCTTCCCACCATGCACAAACTTTCGGGAAGTGAGGCCCCACTGCCCGAGGACTTGGATGGGGTAAACTTGCGTTCTGTCCTCAAGAAGGGAAATGAGGGAAAACTTCCCAAGCGGGACACGGGTCTGGTCTTTCACTTCCCTGCCTACTACACGATCCCGATCACTTCTTATCGGGTCGGAGATTACAAATTAATGCGTCATTTAAACACCGGTGAGATAAAGCTCTTTGATGTGGCCAAGGACATAGGGGAAACCAAGGATTTATCCAATTCCATGCCAGAGAAAAGAGATTCTATGGTTCGGAAACTCGATGCTTACTTGAAGAAAGTAGGAGCTTGGACTATGGAGGAAGTCTATGAAACCCGTCTTGATGAATTAAACAAATGGATTGGAGAGAAGCAGCAGCAGATTTCAGACTGTCAGAAAAAACTTAAGAATTCCCCGGATGACAAACAGATTAAAGTACAATTGAAACAGGCACAGGATTCCCTAAGCAAATTCCAAAAGACCCGTTCCCATGTCCTGGCGAACCAATCCTCTTCCAAATGGCTGTAACTCGGGGTATTTTTTAATTCGTATTCAACAGGACGGCAGCTAAGTTCTTAGCTGTGGAAATTGAGCAGGTAGATAGTTTTATTTTAGAACGAACCAACGCGAATCGGATTACGAACCGGGTCGAAGTTCAGAGCCTTTGGAGTGGATACGGGAGTATTCAACGGGTGAACTTGGATGGAGGTGAGTTTTCAAGTATTGTCGTGAAGCATGTTCAGCCCGGCAGGGGATCTCACCCAAGGGGGTGGAATACAGATCTGTCTCACCAGCGAAAACTCAAATCCTACCAAGTAGAAGCAAATTGGTACCGAAAACAGAATGTGGATTGTAAAAATAGCTTCGCACGGATTCCAGCTTGCTTGGGAACGAAGAAGCAAGGAGATGAGGTATTACTTCTATTGGAAGATTTAGATGCTTCTGGATTTAGAGGCCGTAAGAGTTTCGTCAATCAGACCGAGTGGGAGGCATGTGTTAGTTGGTTAGCTACCTTCCATGCCGGGAATTTGGATGGAGATGCGACTGGGCTTTGGGAGAGTGGAACCTATTGGCATCTGGAGACAAGGCCTGACGAACTGGAGAGGTTGGATGATGTAGTACTTAAAGAGGTTGCACCTGCGATTGATACCAAGTTAAAAAGAAATAAGTTTCAAACCTTAGTGCATGGGGATGCCAAGCTAGCTAATTTTTGCTTTAGTTCCGATGGATCCGAGGTGGCAGCGGTTGACTTTCAATATGTGGGGGGAGGTTGTGGGATGAAAGATTTAGCCTATTTTGTCGGGAGTTGTTTTCGAGATGAGGAAGCGGAAGAAATGGAGGTTGAGGTCCTTAATTATTATTTTACTCAGTTTCGAAAATCACTTGCACGAATAAATAATGAAGTGGCCGGCGAAGAAGTTGTGCAGGACTGGCGCCCTTTATACCGTGTCGCTTGGGCTGATTTTCATCGATTTATGAAAGGCTGGAGTCCCGGTCACTGGAAGCTAAGTGATTACAGTGAAAGGGTAACCCGGGAAGTAATTGAATCCTTGCGGGAGGAAAACGCCTGATGGATCTCAATCGGCTAACCATTCATGCGGTAAATGCCGCTCTAGATGCTGGTAATTTGATCAAGCGTTATCAGGATATTGAGGTAGAAGTACTTCATAAAGATGGGGGAGACACTTATGCTTCTCAAGTGGTGACCGAGGTGGATCAAAAAGCACAGGATGCGATCTTGCGAATTCTTGAGCCGACTTGTTGTGAGTTTGATTTGGCATTACTAACTGAGGAAAGTGAAGACGACCGTTCCCGATTCGAGAAGAATTATTTTTGGTGTATTGATCCTTTAGATGGCACTTTGCCTTTCACTCGAAAAGAACCGGGCTATTCGGTTTCTATCGCTTTGGTTGCTCGGGATGGCTCGCCTCGAATCGGAGTGGTCTACGATCCGGTTCATGATATTCTTTGGCAGGCAACCAAAGGATACGGCGTGGAAAGGAATGGTATACCATGGAAAATGCAATCGAAGGGAAAAGAGTTGGTCTTTACTTACGATCGAAGTTTTGAAGATCATCCTGAACGATTACGGGTGTTAACGGAGTTGGAAAACTATGCTGGTTCAGTTGGACTGCAAGGGGTAGTGGCGACTCAATTCGGTGGAGCTGTGATCAATGCCTGTCATTCTCTGGAGTCGGCTCCCGGGTGTCATTTTAAATTTTCAAAGCCACAGGAGGGTGGGGGTAGTATTTGGGATTATGCAGCCACCGCTTGTCTGTATGAAGAAGCGGGTGCTGAAGTAAGCGATGTGCATGGTAATTCACTTGATTTAAACCGGGAGGATTCAACTTTTATGAATCATGGGGGTGCTGTTTATGCCACGGATCAAGCACTAGCGGTCCAAATTAGGGAAATTCTAAGCCTTTAATTTTGGGCTTCGATTGATTTTCGAAAATTCAGTGAGTCTCTCCTTATCCCTTGCCACAAAGAGGGATAAACTGAAAAGGTAAATTTATTATATAATGAAAAATCTAATCCTTTTTTTACAAACATCCAGTTTTATTTTAGCCAGTGTTGCCTTTGGAGCGGAGCGCCCCAACATTCTTTATTTATATGTGGATGACCTCGGTTGGGGCTCCATTGGTCCGAATGGTCAGGCTGAGAGAAAAGCGGAAGGTAAGCCCTATGTGCTTACGCCGTATTTGGATCGCTTGGCGGAGCAGGGAATCAATTTTACCCGAGGTTATGGATGTACGGTTTGCTCACCTGCACGGTCATCCCAGCAAACCGGGTTTCATCAGGGGTATACCTTTGCGGACCGTAATGATCCGGATAATGCCAAAAAGGCGATTCGTAAGGATGATATTACCATGGGAGATGCACTTGCCCAGGCAGGTTATACGACTGGATATTGGGGTAAGTGGGGATATGGCGGATCCAGGGATATGCAAAACCCGACTATCGATAATGTGCAAACTCTTCCCACTTCTCACGGATACAAGTTTGTTGTCGCGGAACTCCATCATGTGCGTGCCCATACCTTTTTTCAGCCAACCCTTTGGAATGCGCCGTCGAAACGAAGGCTAGCCGGAGGATTGGAGCTCAAGGCTAATAGCATGGTAAAATACAGGAATCAAAAGTCTTATTCGAATTATCCAGCCTCTCAGAATCATCCTGACTATCCGAAAGTTGCCTATTGTGATGATGTTTATGCATTTGCCTGTCTCGATTTTGTCCGTGAACAGGCAGCCGAATACAATCGGTCGGGCAAGCCCTTCTTTGGCTTGTTTGCCGCTCAGATTCCACATGCTCCTTTTGCTGAAGTTCAGAAGCTTCCGAATTGGGATCATGACTACAAGGACAAATCCTTTTTTAAAAAACTATCTCCTCAATCCCAACAGTGGTGTGCCATGGTAACACGAATCGATGCTCACTTTGGTAATATTCTGAAAGCTTTGGAAGACCCGAATGGAGATGGAGATAAGTCAGATTCAGTTGCTGATAATACGCTCGTTGTTTTTCAATCGGATAACGGCGGCCCGGGTGGAAGTAATCGTGAACAATTAGACGCGAACGGAGGACTGCAGGGATCAAAGGGAAGTATTTATGAGGGTGGTATTCGGGTACCAACTATAATGCGCTGGTCAGAAAAAATTACTCAGAAATCAAAGCTCAAAAAAGGATCGAGCACTGATTGGGTTATGGATTGTTCGGATTTACTCCCTACTTTTTGTGAACTTGCAGGAGTACCTATTCCTCTCGGAGTGAGCGGTGTCTCCCTGGCTCCCACTCTCACAGGGAAAGGCATTCAACGACCAAGAGATTTTTTGATTCACGAAGCGGGAAATCAGGCGTCGATTATTGATGGGCAGTATAAATTAATTCGCCCACGCGGAGATACGAAGTCATCGGCAAGCAGTAAAAAGAAAAAGCGAAAAAAGGAACCCGTTACCATGCTTTTTGATCTGAATACTGATCCTGCAGAACAAAATAATCTGGCTGAAGTTCGCCCTCAATTGGTTAAAAAGCTTAACGCATTGTTGACTGCGGAACGGGTGGATGAACCCGCCGGCTTTGCTAATACTTATCATACATGGAATGCGAAAACCAAAAATGGTTCTCTTGGTTCGTCTTCGAACTGGTCGGAGTATATTTATGAAAATGCTGAAATTGTGTACATCAAGGAAGCAGGCGTACCAAAATCTCATTGGTGTGCTCAGATTCAAAAGGGAACAGCGGTCGCATTAAAAGAAACTAATTTTCTGGGCCTCGAGGTAAGCGGAGTACTTATCGTAAAGAAGGGAGCAAAAGTAAGTGCAAGAAATGAACTGAGAATATCTAATGCAGGGCAAGTCAACCTGCAAGGAGGGATGATCGGGTCTCATCGTTGGCTTGGAATAAAAAAAGGGGGAGTGCTTAAGGGTCACGGAATGATTAAAGGAGATCTTTATAATCAAGGAACACTTGTCTTGCAGATGGACAAACCTATGCAGGTTGCTGGTTCCGTACACTTGTCCGGCAGGTTAGAGTTATTGAAAACAGGTAGGATTAATAATGGTAAAAGTTATACCGTACTTCAGGCCAATTCGATTTCAGGTGGTTTTGAGAATGATGAGGTGTCCATTGGCGGTAAAAGTTTTTCGGTCTTCTATACACCAACCTCGGTTACCGTGAAAGCAAAGTAGCAGGCATTTCCTGAACTGTAATTTTCGGCCTGTAAAATTGAAAATTTGAGGGGTTTTTAAAAGTACCTTCATCCTATTTGTTTTACTTTATCAAAACTGATCGGTTGCACGTCTTGCTTTTTTTGTTCATCAAAAAGTATAACCCGATTAACCAACCAACCGTCAAATTGCCATGAATAATCAACACGTTTCTCCCCCCTTAAGTCGAAGAGCCTTTGTTCGAGGAGCTGCTGTAACATCAGCAGTAGCTGGATTTCCTGCCATCACTCATTCCAAATCCCCCAATGGTAAACTTGCGATTGGGTTGATCGGAGTAGGTGGGAGAGGTCGCGGGCATGTCGCGGGTTGTCGAAATGAACAGGTAGTATCTCTTTGCGATGTGAATAAGAAAAATCTCGATGGTGCCGCTCGTTTTCCTTGGTGCAAGGATGCTCGCACAACCTCCGACTTTCGTGACTTTTACGAAAAGATTGATGATCTCGATGCAGTGGTGGTTTCGACCACAGAACATACTCATGCCTTTGCCACGCTTCCTGCCTTGCAGGCAAAAAAACATGTTTATTGTGAGAAACCCCTTACCCGCGATGTTCATGAGTGTAGAATTATCACTGAAGCTGCAGCCAAAGCAGGTGTGCAGACTCAGATGGGGACACAGATTCATGCCGGAGAGAATTTCCGTCGGGTGGTGGAATTGATTCAATCGGGAGCGATTGGGGAAGTACGGGAGGCTCATACTTGGGTGAGTCGGGCATGGGGCTGGAAGAGTCCGGCTGATGATACCCCCAAAGAAGCTCATCCAATTCCAGAATTTCTGGACTGGGACTTATGGATTGGTCCTGCTCCCTATCGACCTTTTAATAATGTCTATTTTCCCGGCCCCAAATGGTACCGATGGTGGGACTTTGGCAATGGGACTATGTCAGACTTGGGTAGTCATCGTAACGACCTTCCTTGGTGGGCGCTTAAATTGGATGCTCCCTTGACGATTGAGCCTTTATCCGGACCAAAACCTCATCACGATATTGCACCCGCATCCATGAGCGTAAAATATACTTTTGCTGCTCGGGGTGATGGGTACCCGGCAGTTGAACACACTTGGTATCAGGGAACGGAGAAACCCAAAATCTGGCATGATAAAAAGATTCCCCAGTGGAGTAATGGAACGCTTTTTATTGGTGATAAAGGAATGGTTTTGTCCGAATACGGGAAGCATACACTTCTACCTGAATCGAAATTTAAGAATTTTGAGCGTCCTGAGAAATCTATCGAATCTTCCCCAGGACAAATGGCTGAATGGATCCGTGCCTGTAAGGGCGAGGGACCCCAAGCCTTGTGCAATTTCGCATATGCAGGTCCGTTGACCGAGGCCAATCATTTGGGTAATGTTGCATACCGTGCCCAGACAAAACTGGAGTGGGATGCAAAGAATATGAAGTTTCCAAATGCTCCTGAAGCGGAAAAGTTTCTAGGGAGAACCTACCGCAAAGGTTGGAAACTGGTCTGATCATACATCCTATGAAAATGTCATTCGCCAATGTATGTACCCTTTTTTCATATGCCGGTGCACTTGTATTTTCGAGCTGTTGCACGCCATCTCCACAATTTCCTAATGAAGACTCAGTTGATCGCCTGGAAATCATCGACACTCACATTCACCTCTACGATACCAACCGTTCGCAAGGGGTAGATTGGCCTCCGGTCTCGGACAAGGTTTTGTACCGTCCGGTTCTTACGGAACACTTCGATGAAGTAGCAGATCGGGAAGGTATTACTTCAACGATTATCGTGGAAGCTAGCAGTCGAGTGGAGGACAACCAATGGATGCTCGATTTGGTGAAACACAATCCTGATCGTTATCTCGCATTGGTTGGAAATTTACCGATAGGAACCGATGAGTTTTCCGGCTTGCTTGAGCGGTTCTCCCAAGATTCTCGCTTCGTCGGCCTTCGCATGAGGGATCGCCCTGGCGGAGATGCCTTCTTTACCGCAGCGGTCTGGCGTGATTTGGCTTTACTGGAAGAAAAAGATCTAACTCTTGATGTCCTTATCCACAATTTCACCATCGATGAAGTCACTGAGATTGCCAAGCGACTACCTGACTTGAAGATCATCATTAATCACTTGGGTGGTTTGAATATTACCAATGATCTCTTTGATGAGAAATGGAAGGAAGCAATGGAGAAAGTAGCCCTTCATAAAAATGTGTACTGTAAAGTGAGTGGAATCTTCCAGCGAGCCGGGGTAAAACCTGTATCCAAGAATCGATCTTTTTACTCTCCGGTTTTTAAGGTTGTTTTTGATGCCTTTGGAGAGGATCGGATTGTTTATGGGAGTAATTGGCCCGTAACGGATCGGGGTGGTAGTTATTCCGAGCAGTTAAGCATCATTCGTGATTACTTTAGTCCTCCGGACATGCGGTTTGAGGACAGCGAACGAGTGGAGCATATTGAACAAAAACTTTTTCGGGAAAATGCGATCCGGTTTTACGGGCTTCAATCATTATAAGAAAGATTGGGCCTCGATGTTTAGTAAAAATTAATCGATAAAAGAACAGATGTATTCGCAAATGCCTTCGTTCACTTCGATGGTAAATCCACTGTTTGCCGGAACATCAAATGCTTGATTCTCGACATAGGAAGTTGTTTCTTCCTTGCCATCTAAAGTTACGCAGCAGTGACCGGCAATGATTTCCATTTGTTCTGCTTGGTCCGTATTAAAGTGGTAGCTACCAGGATAAATTAATCCAAGTGTTTTTTGGGCACCATCTGTAAGTACCACGGAATGACTCACCACTTTTCCGTCAAAATAGACATTTGCTTTTGCAGTTACTGTAGCTTGATTAAATTTTCTAGTTTGCATAAGAATTGAGCATGCTGTGGGGATGAAGAAAAAAGTCAAGAATGGCTTAATACTAATTACTCTTAAGTTTATTTTTAATTTAAAATATTTAGGATGATTCCCTTCTCAAGAGGAAGGGTGGTTATGCGAAGGTTTAATTGAGCCATCTTCTTTGTTTTCCTAATTCTATTGAACGGAAACCGGCGGATACCTTCGAGTTTGAACAGTTCGTTACTGAGGCAAAACCTTATGTTTATCGTCTTAAATCACTAATCAGGGAAGTTGTTTAAAGCCAAAGCTTTATTTGGTTTCTCTTACCTTTTCAAAGTTTTTGGATTTTCAGATTTCGGTACCAGGCCGGATCGTTGTGATCCTGCAAAAGGATAGGACCTTCCCATGACCCAAATCCTTCATTCTTATGATACTTACTTTTTTGAAATCGTTTTTTCCAGTCTTCAGATCCCCAAGTGATTTCGACCACTTTTTCTCCATTTAACCAGTGCTCGATTTGATTTCCTCTGACGAATATCCGACCTTTATTCCATTCACCCACCGGGTTCAAAGTCTTTGAATCCTGGGCAGCTACTAGTTCATAAAGGGAACCTGCTCGGTGGGTCGGGTTCTTATTGTCCCTATGTTTTTGATCATCCAATACTTGATACTCAAGTCCAAGACTTCCCCGTGCCCGGTATTTTATTCCACTATTCCCCGCTTTAGAAATCTTCCATTCAAAGGTTAATTCAAAATCCTTAAATTTTCCTTTGGTTATTATGTCCCCACCTTTAGCGTGGCGGTGTACAATTCCATTTTCAATAGACCATCCCTTGTCCACTTTTTCACCATTGACCTTAGTCCATTGTGAGAAGTCATCTTTGTTAAATAGATCCTTTACTTGTGATAGCTTTGCCGCTGGGAGGCTACCCAATGGGTAAAGGAGGAATAAAATGTGGAGAAATTTCATGAGTAGTTGGATAAATATTGATATATCGTGTGAATAATTGAATGAATTATCAATTGCCAACTAACTACTTTTACCAGATTTCTCCACGAACAAGCGAACCGTCGCTATTCTTATCTCTTTTTGTAAAGTGGTTACTGAAATCTGAGGAGTATTCTTTGAACGATACTTTTTTGTCTTTATTGCCGTCCAGTCCGCTCGCTAATTCTTCCGACCATAATTCTTTAGCATCCAGCATTCCATTGCCATCCCTGTCCGACTTATTGAATGAGTCCATCCAATACTGGTCAAACTCAGCACGGGTAACCGCTTTGTTCTTGTCCACATCCATCATGCGAAATAAATAATCAAAGCATGGTTGCTCGTTGTTCGTTTCAGGATTGCCGAGTTGGAGTCCAAGCGCCATGGCCATCGTGGGAGTACTGACTTCCAAGCCTCCAAGCCGTACGGGATGTACCGTGTCAGGTACGCAAAAAAGAAACCTGCTCGGGTTCTTTTTCAAAAAAGTATTCCATGCTTTACCATGATCGATTAATTGAAATCCCCTTTCTTTGGCTACATCACGGTAGTTATTTTCAAAGGCAGGCAGGTTGGGCCTTCGTTCACGGGTATGCCCGACAGGTGTATTCATGACCATAAGAATAATCTCACATGATGGAATTTTTACAAGAATACGATCGATCATATTATTCAGATTCTTACGCGCATGATCGACAGATGTTCGCCGACTTCCCACCGCGTCATTGATCGAGAATTCGATGAATACACAGTCTGGTCTGTGCTTAAGCACTTTCTCCTCCAAATTCTTCACTCCCCAATCCGAATTAGCCCCTCCCTGGGCACCGTTGATTAGCTCTACCTGCCCTGGGAATTGTTGGTTGAAAATTTCTCTTAACTGGTCAACCCAGGCTCCGACCGCAGTCAGGCTTGTTCCATAAGCAACCACCGTTTGTTTGCTGCCTGACTTTAAACGGTCGATCAGGCGTTTTTTCTCTGCCTGCTTGATTAGGTTCGGAGCATGAACTGGATCTTCGACTTTTCGTATCAAGTTGCGTAAACGATTGCTCATTTCTTCGCGTAATTTCTTATCCTTTGCTTTGTGGTAGAGGTTATCCATTTCCTCAGGATCGTTCATGAGATCGAATAGTTCCCACTGGTACTTGCCGGGCATGCCTGGGTAGTGAATCAGTTTATGCGTGTCGGTTCGTATTCCAATCATTTCGGGCAGGGCTTTCCCATGTTGATAGAAATGATAATACGATTCGTCCCTTACCTTTTTCTTCCTCCCTTCGAGAATATCACGGAGCGAATGACCCTGCATATCTTTGGGTGCGGGTAGTCCAGCGTAGTCTAGAATCGTAGGGGCGAGGTCGACATGGTTGACCATAGATTCGTGAACCTGCTTGGGTTTGATCACTCCTGGTAGGCGCACGAGCAGGGGTTGATGAAGAGGATTTTCATACATCCATTGCTTGTTATAAAAGCCATGCTCACCCAAGGAAAATCCCTGGTCAGAAGTGTAAATCACGAGCGTATCCTTTTCCAGTCCACTACTCTTTAGGTAGTCAAGCACCCGACCCACATTGTCGTCCACCGATTTGACCAATCGATAATATCCCTTGATATATTGTTGGTACATCTTTCGGGTTAACTCGTCTGTAGAAATGCCAGGGTTTTCTTTTTCCAATTTTTTACGCATATCTTTAAAGACAGGTTTTAGAATAATCCGATTATTTCTCATTATATCGGCAATTGCTTCCGGTGTGCGCCCTTTATAATTATCCAAGAGAGTAGGGGGTTCAGGAATAAATACATCCTTGAGGAAGTCCTCATACTTGGTAGGTGGTACATAAGGTTCATGCGGGGGTTTGGGATGAAGTAATAAGCAGAAAGGCTTTTGTGGGTCTCGCTTATCCTTGAGCCAGGATAAAGCTTCGGTTGTGATTATATCGTTATTGTAACCCTTCAGCTTTTGCCCACCTTGGAGAGCTTCCCGTTGAGTTTTCGGAGTCCAGTCAATCCATTCATGATGGGGTTCAAACACATTGGGGTCCCAAGGTTTACCCTGCATTTTCTGTACGCAGAAATGATCAAATCCGGTAGGTCGGGAGAGTAGGTGCCACTTGCCAAAGAGGGTGGTCTCATACCCACCCTCTTGCAAGAGTTTGGGAAAGGTTTGCTGAGTGCCGTCAAAGCGTTGGTTCAGATGGGTCACACCATTTTTGTGCGAGTATTTACCGGTCAGGGCCGCAGCCCGAGAAGGTGTGCAGAAAGAATTAGGATTGAGGGCGTGCTCGAAACGCATCCCTTGATGGGCGATTCGATCAAGGGCGGGAGTTTTAATATCTTTATTCCCGTAGCAACTAAGAGCTTTCTTGGCATGATCATCCGAGAAAATCAGTAAGATATTGGGCTTTTGGGCACAGGCAAGTGCAGTTAGCAGGCAAAAAACTGAGGTTTGTATGAATTTTACTAAATTTAACATTTTCATATTCTATATGTTATCACTCCAAAATTTTATAGTTTTGCCACCAAAAATTACTTATTTTTCAGTAATTCTGTTTCGAGTTTTAAGGTCTTTCTTGCCAACCAATACCTTGTTTGCATTCTTGTGGCTTCCAATTGGGATTTAAGCACGATTAAGCCTAATCTGTTCGACTAGTCTTGGCACTCTGTCGGTTGTTTATACTTTCTTTCTAATGATTGAATCCCTTGTGGTTCATAAATTCCCAAATACGACCCAACCAGGTAAAGCTACCCGTGCCCGGGGCTGCCTCGCGCTGGAAGCAATGTCCTCGTTTCGCCAGCGTATGGAGATCGGATTGGATACCCATTTGGCGAAGCTGTTCCCAGCATTTCACCGAATTCATCGCCGCGTATCCATCCGCATCGCCGTGAATGAAAAGCATCGGGCATGTCGCCAGATCGAAGGCGAATTCGGGAACGATACGGGCGTCGTCTGGGTTACCACCTTTCGAGTTGATACCATTGGCCCCGTCTGTAAGGGCGTAGGCCGGGTATATCGCGATGGCCCACTGCACTTTGCAGGAAAGTTTATGTAGGTCATCAATTGCCCATGAGGATTTTTGTTTCGAACTGGTCGCCCCCATCAGGGTGAGGTGTCCGCCGGCGGAGGAGCCCATAATGCCAATACGGTCTGGGTCTAGTCCTTCCTTGGTCGCTTGACTGCGTACCATGCGGATGGAACGTTGCAAGTCTTGCCAGGCGGTCGTGTGTTTGGCTAAGCCCCCTTGTGGTCGTGGG
>Ga0209659_1001684_pt1 | contig 12652 bp, 9 predicted proteins | sample SaaInlLV_10m_DNA_FD_184658 | JGI IMG/M metagenome (GOLD analysis project Ga0209659, IMG submission 184658) | Marine microbial communities from expanding oxygen minimum zones in the Saanich Inlet - SI072_LV_10m_DNA (SPAdes) (version 2) | ecosystem: Environmental > Aquatic > Marine > Intertidal... | reverse complement strand
TCAAACAGACTAAAAGGACCAATGCACAATGGTAAAGAAGTTTCATGGGCTGATGCTGATAGCGATATCATTAAGAGGCTTTCTGAGGTTGAAGGAGATGTAGTAGTTCTAACGAATACTATCATTTCTCCAACAACACAGTCAGTGATTGACAAATTCTGTTCGAAGCACAACGCTACTCATGTACAATATGACGCAATTTCATATCAAGGTATGCTTGACGCCAACCTTGAATCCTTTGGACAGAGAGTAATTCCAACCTATAAATTAGATAAGGCAGATGTTCTGGTCTCATTTGGAGCTGACTTTTTAGGAAGTTGGTTGAACGTTGGGTTTGAAAAGCAATACGCTTCAAATAGAAATCCAAAGTCAGGGAAAATGTCTCGTCATTTCCAGATAGAAACTAATATGTCTTTATCAGGCTCTAATGCCGACGTTAGGATTCCTGTAAAACCTTCCGAAAAATTAAGCTTACTAGAAAATCTTTATGATGCATTAAAAGGCAATTCTTCTGCCGATGCCAGAATAAAAGACATGGTTAGTGAACTGTCAGCAGCTAAAGGAAGATCTTTAGTAATTTGTGACAGTAATGATAAAGCGGTACAGATAATGGTAAACGCTATTAACGACCTGCTTTCCAACTATGGAACAACTATTGATTTATCAAACCCTTCTTATTTAAATGCTGGGGACGATAATGCAGTAGCTCAGCTTGTTGAGGATATGAATGCTGGAAAAGTTGGTGCTTTAATCATGAGTGGTGTTAATCCATCTTACACATTATCTAATGCAGAGGGCTTTAACTCTGGATTAGGTAAAGTATCACTAACAGTTTCTACGGCTTTAAGCATGGACGAAACATCAACTAATGTTGAGTATGTATGTCCAGATCGTCATTATTTAGAAAGCTGGGGAGACGCACAAGCATTCCACGGACAGGTATCATTCACACAGCCTACTATTCAGCCATTATTTGATAGTCGTCAATTCCAGGACTCAGTGTTATTGTGGTCAGGAGCAGATTCAGACTATTACGCTTTCGCAAAGAAATATTGGAGAGGAAAAACATCATGGTCAAAATCAATTCATGATGGAGTAGCAAGTATATCAACTGAGCCATTAAGATTAACATCTTTCTCAGCAAACGTAACACCAATCACTAAAAATTCTGAGGGATTAGAGCTAGCACTATATCAGTCTAACTCTATGGGTGATGGTTCACAAGCCAACAATCCTTGGCTACAGGAATTACCAGACCCAATTTCAAGAGCATGTTGGGATAATTACATTACAATTTCAGCGACAACAGCTCGTGAAAATGGATTATCAAATTGGAATGGTTCCGACGGATCATTAGATGGTGATGTAGTAAAACTTACAGTTGGTGATAAGGTATTAGAGAAAGTTCCAGTTTTAATTCAGCCAGGACAAGCAATCGGTACTATTGGTTTAGCCTTAGGATATGGACGAACTGCCTCTGGAAAAGTTGGAAATGGAGTTGGAGTAAACGCTTACACTTTAGTTGCCAATAACGACTACATAGCTTTAGGAGTTCAAATGGAGAAAGTAGAAGGAGAACATGGTTTTGCTTCTGTGCAGTTACACCATACTATGATGGGTAGAAGTCTTATCAAAGAAACTACTCTAGAACAATATAACGCAGACCCAAAATCAGGTAATCCTGATATTATGTTTGAAACACATAAAGGTAAGCTGTTTGCTGATGAGGTTACTTTATGGAAAGAGCACGACCATGAAACAGGTCATTTCTGGAATTTATCTATAGACTTAACGTCTTGTATAGGTTGTAATGCGTGTGTTGTAGCATGTCATTCAGAGAACAACGTACCTGTTGTAGGTAAAGAAGAGGTAAGAAAGAGTAGAGATATGCACTGGTTACGTATCGATAGATACTTTTCTAGTGATATGACTGAAGAAATCGCTGAAGAGCAAGACTTAGGAGCGGTATCTAAATACAAAGCAATGGAAGTTCCTTCAGAAAATCCAGATGTAGCTTACCAACCAGTTATGTGTCAGCACTGTAACCATGCCCCATGCGAAACTGTTTGTCCTGTTGCGGCAACCTCACATAGTGCAGAAGGACAGAATCATATGGCTTACAATAGATGTGTAGGTACACGTTATTGTGCAAACAACTGTCCTTATAAAGTTCGTCGTTTCAACTGGTTCAACTATGCTGAAAACGATGCCTTTGACTACAATATGAATGATGACTTGGGTAAAATGGTATTGAACCCAGATGTTACTGTCAGAATTAGAGGGGTCATGGAAAAATGTAGCATGTGTATCCAAATGATTCAAAAAACAAAACTTGATGCTAAACGCGATGGCAGAAAGGTTTTAGATAAAGATGCACAAACCGCTTGCTCAACAGCATGTCCAACAAATGCACTTGTATTTGGTGATGTTAATGACGAATCAAGCGAAATAAGAACCCTAAAATCTGATGAAAGACAGTATTATTTACTTGAGGAGATTAATACTGCTCCTTCTGTATTTTATCAGACAAAAATTAGAAATAGAAAAGCTTAATTAATAAATTATGCAAAAAGAAAGCCCTATAAGAGAGCCGCTAATTTTAGGTAATAAAAGTTACCATGATATTACTGTTGACGTCGCTAAGCCAGTATTAGCTAAAGCCAACAAAATGTGGTGGATTGTATTTGGAATCTCATTAGTCTTATTTGTTTGGTGGATATTATCTGTTGGATACACAATAGGTACAGGAATTGGTGTTTGGGGATTGAACAAAACTGTTGGATGGGCATGGGATATTACTAACTTCGTTTGGTGGGTAGGTATCGGTCATGCTGGAACGCTTATTTCAGCCGTACTATTACTATTCAGACAGAAGTGGAGATTATCCATTAACCGTTCTGCTGAGGCGATGACTATTTTTGCCGTTGTTCAGGCAGCAATGTTCCCATTAATTCACATGGGAAGACCATGGTTAGGCTATTTTGTATTCCCTATCCCAAATACTTTTGGGTCATTATGGGTAAACTTTAACTCACCATTACTTTGGGACGTTTTTGCGATTTCTACTTATTTCTCTGTTTCTTTTGTGTTCTGGTATGTAGGTTTAATTCCTGACTTTGCCATGATTAGAGACAAGGTTAATGAGAAGTATTGGCCAATGCGAAAAAAGGTATATAGTATCCTATCGTTCGGATGGAGCGGTAGAGCTAAAGATTGGCAACGATTTGAAGAGGTATCATTGGTACTAGCCGGCTTAGCTACTCCACTTGTATTCTCGGTGCACTCTATTGTATCTTTTGACTTCGCAACCTCTGTTATACCTGGATGGCACACCACTATATTCCCGCCTTACTTTGTTGCTGGAGCGGTATTTTCTGGTTTTGCTATGGTACAAACTCTTTTATTAGTGATGAGAAAAGTTGTAGGTCTAGAAGCCTACATTACTATCAAGCACGTAGAATACATGAACATAGTTATTATGTTGACTGGTAACTTGGTAGGTATTGCATATCTAACTGAGCTTTTCATGGCATGGTATTCTGGTGTTGAATTCGAGCAATATGCTTTCTTGAACAGAGCAACAGGACCTTACTGGTGGGCATATTGGAGTATGATGACGTGTAACGTTATCTCGCCTCAGTTAATGTGGTTTAAAAAATTAAGAACCAACATCGTATTTACATTCATATTAGCATTGTTCGTAAATATAGGCATGTGGTTTGAGCGATTTGTAATTATTGTAACATCTATCCACCGTGATTATTTACCATCAAGTTGGAGTATGTTCTCACCAACCTTTGTTGACATAGGTATTTTTGTGGGGTCTATTGGTTTCTTCTTTGTACTATTCCTATTGTACTCAAGAACATTCCCAGTAATTGCACAAGCGGAATTAAAAACGATTGTAAAATCTTCTAGTGAACAATATAAAAAGTAAAGACATGAGTAAAAAAGTCATTTACGGAATATTTGATGATGAGGAAGTACTTCTTGATAGTATCAAAGAAGTACGTTCTGAGGATATTTCCATTAAAGAAGTTTATACGCCATTTCCTGTCCACGGACTTGACCATGCTTTAGGTTTGGAAAGAACTAGATTGGCAATAGCAGCCTTCATCTATGGAGCTATAGGTTGTGCTTTAGCAATATGGATGACTTATTATATTATGATTTTAGACTGGCCTCAAAATATTGGTGGTAAGCCAAGTTTTGCATACTACTTGAATATGCCAGCATTTGTTCCAATCATTTTTGAGATGACAGTATTATTTGCTGCTCACCTGATGGTAATTACTTATTTATTTAAATCTAAGTTGTTCCCAGGTCAAGAGTCATCTAGTCCTGATCCACGTACAACGGATGATAAATTCCTTATGGAAATAGAATCTGATGATGATAAGAAAATCAGTGATTTATTAAAAAAGACTGGTGCAACAGAAATTAACGTTAAAGACATTGCATAAATGAAAACAGTATCTACTAAAATCCTTCTAATAGCGGTACCATTTTTAGCGATATCGTTGTTATTTTCGTCTTGCTCTAATAATGAGGATGGAAGACCTGGTTATGAATTTATGCCAGATATGTATCGTTCACCTTCCTTAGAAATATATTCGTCTAATACCTTTTTCAAAGACAGCCTCAATGCACGTCAGCCCGTAGATGGGACGATGCCAAGAGGATTTGTAGCCTTTGATTACGAGAACACGCTTGAAGATTATTTATTAGCAGGTAACGAATTGAAAAATCCGTTTGAAAACTCTGAAGAAAACCTTGATAAAGGCAAGAAATTATACCAAATGTTTTGTGCGCATTGCCACGGAAAAAATGGTGATGGTAAAGGGAGTATTACACATCCAGTATATGGTGCTATTCCTGGTTATGCTGATGATGTTATGATTCGAAGAACTGGAGGAAACATGAACGCTCTAGCAGACGGCAACATTTACCACGCCATATATTATGGGTTAAATGCTATGGGTCCTCATAACACTCAGTTGAACGATACTGAAAGATGGTTAATAACCATGTACGTTAAAGAATTACAAAAAGGAAACTAAAAATTATAAAGATTAAAACAACTGTTATATGTACACAGTAACTAAAAACACCAGATTAATCTCTTACGCTTTGATGCTAGTCGGTCTAATAGCCACTATCTTTGGTTTTGTTAACGATGCTCACAGAGCTTGGCCGAGTTTAATGGTTAATAATTACTTTTTCTTAGGCATTTCAGCATTTGCTATTTTCTTCATTGCCTTACAGTATGCTTCTGAAGCAGCATGGGCAACACCTTTTAAGCGTGTAGCAGAAGGAATCACTTCTTATTTTATTGTTGGTGGTATAATTATGTTATTCATAATCGTCGCAGGTAAGATGCACTGGAATCACATATGGCACTGGATGGCAGATGGTATAATGGATCCAAATGACGAACATTATGACGCCATTATTGCGGGTAAAGAAGGTTACCTTAATTTTCCATTCTTTTTCTTAAGAGCAGTTGCTTATATCTTAGGATGGTGGTATGCTGCTAAACGACTAATTGCATTATCTAGAAGAGAAGATACTGAAGGAGGACTAAAAAGCTACAAAGCAAGTATAACGACTTCGGTAATTTTTATAGTTTTCTTTGGTTACACTTCCTCTATGATGTCTTGGGATTGGATTATGTCGATTGATACACACTGGTTCAGTACATTATTTGGTTGGTTTGTTTTCTCTTCAATGGGAGTAACTGGCTTTACAATGATAGCAATGGTAGCTATATACTTAAAACGAAAAGGCTATTTAGAGCAGGTTAATGAGAACCATATCCACGATTTAGGAAAATGGATTTTTGCATTTAGTATATTATGGACCTATATGTGGTTTTCTCAGTTCATGCTGATTTGGTACTCAAATATTCCAGAAGAAGTAACCTACTATATGGCACGATGGGATAATTACAATGCATTATTTTGGATAACTTCTATTATCAATTTCATATTCCCATTGTTAATATTAATGAGTCGTGACAGCAAAAGAAATTTTGGCTATGTAATGACCGTTGGTGTTATAGTTTTAATTGGACATTGGTGTAATGTGTTCTTGTTGATTGAGCCTGGTGTAATGAAAGATCACTGGCATATTGGTTTCACTGAAATAGGCATGTTTGCTGGATTTTTAGGTTTATTCCTATTCATTGTAAACAAAGCCCTAACAAAGGCACCATTATTTGTAAAGAATCACCCTTTTGCTGATGAGAGTGTTCATCATCACATATAGTATATAATATTAGATAACAAAAAAACAAATAAGCGAAAATGACTACTTTTTTAAGCTTTTTAATCATAACCTTAACAGTAATTGGACTAGTACAAGTTGTTCGAATAATCGAACTAGCTACAAAGTTAAAAGGTCCACAAGACAAGATAATTACTGACCAAGATAACCGCTACAATGCACTTGCAATGTTGATAGTAGGTTTAGGATTTACGGCCTTTGTTGCCTACTCTTTTAAATTATGGGGGCACTTGATTTTACCTGACCCTGTAAGTGTACACGGTGAAGGGATAAAACTATTGTGGGATACCACTATGGCTTTAATTCTTGTTACCTTTTTCATCACACAGACGTTATTATTTGTATTTGCCTATAAATACAGAGGCAGAGAAGGTAATACAGCTCTTTTCCAAACCCACAATAATAAATTAGAGTTACTATGGACATCCGTTCCAGCTTTTGTTCTAACAGGTTTAATATTGTTTGGATTAAGCACTTGGAATAAAACTATGGTGCCTGATACTACTAACGCTAAGATTGTAGAAGTTTACGCTCAACAATTTAACTGGACAGCTCGATATGCTGGAGATGATAATCAGTTAGGTAGAGCTCATTACACCTTGATTGGAGGCGTTAACACTTTGGGTGTTGATATTAACGATTCAACTTCATTTGATGATAAGGTTGTTAGAGAAATTCACCTTCCTGTTGACCAGCAAGTGCTGATGAAGTTTAGGTCTCAAGATGTAATTCATTCCGCATATCTTCCGCATTTCAATGTGCAGATGAACTGTGTGCCAGGGATGAATACTCAATTCGCCTTTACGCCAACAAAGACGACCAATGAGATGAGGGAAGACCCTGAAATGATTGAGCGTATGAAATTCATCAATGAAGCAAGAGCAAAACGAGGTGAATCACCAGTTGAATTCGATTACGTTCTACTTTGCAACAAAATCTGTGGTTCTGCCCACTACAATATGCAGATTAAAGTAATTGTTGAAACCCAAGAAGAATACGATACTTGGCTTAAGGAACAAGAGACTTTCAAAACTCTAGTAAGTGCAAACTAAAAATATAGATTAAGAATATATTATGTCAGATAATCACGAACACCACCACGAAGAAACATTCATTTCCAAGTACGTTTTTAGTACTGACCATAAGATGATTGCTAAGCAATTTCTTATTACGGCGATGGTAATGGGTGTCATTGCGATTTTAATGTCGGTATTTTTCAGAATGCAATTGGCATGGCCCGCTGAAGGCTACCCTATACTTGAAACATTTTTAGGTAAGTGGGCTCCTGATGGGGTAATGGATCCAAACATCTATTTAGCACTAGTAACCATTCATGGAACAATCATGGTGTTCTTTGTATTGACTGGTGGACTTAGTGGTACATTTTTTAACCTGCTTATTCCACTGCAAATTGGAGCAAGAGATATGGCATCAGGATTCCTGAATATGTTATCTTACTGGTTCTTCTTTGTGTCTTCAGTGGTTATGGTCATATCCTTATTTGTGACCTCTGGACCTGCCGCTGCTGGTTGGACTATCTATCCGCCATTGAGTGCCTTGCCACAAGCTATGCCTGGTTCTGGATTAGGAATGACGCTTTGGTTAGTAAGTATGTCTTTATTTATTGTCTCAGCACTATTAGGTGGACTAAACTATATTGTTACAATACTTAACTTAAGAACTAAAGGAATGTCAATGACTAGACTACCTTTAACAATGTGGGCGTTTTTAGTAACCGCAATTTTAGGTGTATTATCTTTCCCAGTATTATTATCAGCAGCTTTATTGTTGATTTTCGATAGAGGATTTGGTACAGCCTTTTACTTGTCAGATATTATGATTCAAGGTGAAATGCTGACACAAACGGGTGGTTCTCCGGTATTGTTCCAGCACTTATTCTGGTTTTTAGGACACCCTGAGGTATACATTGTATTACTGCCTGCATTAGGTATTACGTCAGAGGTAGTATCCACCAGTTCTCGTAAGCCTATATTTGGTTATAGAGCGATGGTTGGCTCTATCTTAGCTATTGGTTTCCTATCCTTTATAGTATGGGGTCACCATATGTTTATGACAGGAATGAATCCATTTTTAGGTTCTGTATTTACATTTACAACTCTATTAATTGCTATTCCATCGGCAGTAAAAGTATTTAACTACCTTACTACTCTTTGGAAAGGAAACATACAATTTACCCCTGCAATGCTATTCTCGATAGGTTTGGTTTCTACCTTTATTTCTGGTGGACTAACAGGACTTATCTTAGGAGATAGTGCATTAGATATTAACGTACACGACACCTACTTTGTAGTGGCTCACTTCCATATTGTAATGGGACTGTCTGCTATCTTCGGGATGTTCGCTGGAGTCTATCATTGGTTCCCAAAAATGTACGGTAAGATGATGAATAAAAACTTAGGTTATGTTCACTTTTGGCTAACCTTTATTTCTGCCTATGGTGTATTCTACCCCATGCACTTTGTAGGATTGGCTGGTGTACCAAGACGATACTATTCTAACACCGCCTTCCCTATGTTTGACGGCCTAGTAGAAATTAACGAGCTGATAACGGTCTTTGCTATTTTAGGAGCTGTTGCTCAGGTATTTTTCTTCTTTAATTTCTTCTACAGTATTTACAGAGGAAAAGATGCTCCGCAAAACCCATGGCGTTCGAATACATTAGAGTGGACAACTCCTACACATGATAGAATACACGGTAACTGGCCAGGCGAAATACCTAGCGTTCACCGTTGGGCATACGACTACAGTAAGCCAGGTGCTGATGAAGATTTTGTATCTCAAATAGTGCCTCTCAAAGAGGGTGAAGAAGAACACTAACCTCCCTATTCTAGTTTAAAAGTATTTAGCCTCATCCTCTGGATGGGGCTTTTTTGATTTTCACCCTAATTGTAACCATTCAATATTAAATCGCGTACAATTAAGCACACATAACCTACTTTATAAATCATGTGTGCCTATGAAAATTAAAATTTGGACATTTATTTTTTTACTTCTTTTGGGTTTAGAAATTCAAGCCTTAAATTCCTTTAGCCACTCTGTTTATTTTGATGTCAATCAAAGTATTTTGAGTGCTGAGGAGTTTAAGAAGTTTGAAAGCTATATCCAAAACGTGTCCAAAGAAAACAAGGTCATTAAAATAGAGGTGTTGGGTTATTGTGACGATATTGAGCGTGAAAGCATAGAGCTTAACCTATCAAAAAAACGCTCCAACTATATAAAGAATAAGTTAAAAAAAGTATTTAATAAGCAGCAACTAAAGCAAATTAACTGGTGTCATAAGCTGGACTGGCAGTCTATGGACACCGAGCAGATAAACTCTCTTTTGGCAAAATACAGACGTATCGATATTGTTTTCAATGTAAAAGAGGGTAAACATACTGCTTCGACCTCAGTGCAAAAAGGAGATAAATTTATTCTTAACGGCATTCTTTTTAAAGGTGGTGAGGATATCTTACTTGAAGAATCTATGCCAACCCTCAAAACCTTATACAATGAGTTGATTAAGAACCCTAATTTGATAATTCAAATACAAGGGCATATCTATGATGCTGATTTTACCTTTACTGATGTATCAGCAAATGAAACGACTCTGTCCGCCCGCAGAGCCAAACGCATATTCGATTATTTACTCTTTAAGGGTGTTGATGGGTCAAGACTATCATATATTGGTTTTGAAGGTCAATTTCCACTTGGTAAAGGGCCTAAGTTTGATAGGCGAGTCGAGGTAGAAATAATAGCTATCTAAAGCTATTTCGTTTGCTTCTATTTTAGTTTATCTTTGTTCTGAATGAACGATAATTTAAATCCAGAAAGAGAATCCCTTTCTAAGGTAGATTTAGAACTTGACAAGGCATTACGTCCCAAGCAGTTTGATGATTTTAGTGGTCAACCTAAAGTGGTTGAAAACCTAAAAGTATTTGTTAGTGCTGCAAAAATGAGGGGCGAAGCACTTGACCACGTTTTGCTTCATGGCCCTCCAGGATTAGGAAAAACCACCTTATCAAATATTATTGCCAATGAAATGGGTGTCGGAATTAAAATCAGTTCTGGACCTGTATTAGATAAACCGGGAGACCTCGCAGGTTTATTAACCAACCTTGAAGAAGGCGATATTTTATTCATAGATGAGATACACCGTTTGAGTCCTATTGTGGAAGAATATTTATACTCCGCTATGGAAGACTTTAAGATTGATATTATGATTGAGTCAGGACCAAATGCAAGAGCGGTTCAAATAGAACTCAATCCCTTCACATTAATTGGTGCTACAACACGCTCAGGCCTACTCACAGCGCCTCTAAGAGCACGATTTGGTATCAACTCACGACTGGAGTATTATAATGTTGAAACGCTTTCAGATATCGTTAATCGTTCATCCAGTATTTTAGATATTTCCATTTCAAAATCGGCATCCGACGAAATTGCCGGACGTAGTAGAGGGACACCACGTATTGCCAACGCTTTGTTGCGTCGAGTAAGGGATTTTGCCCAAGTCAAAGGTGATGGAACCATTACTCTTGATATCACTCATATAGCTTTAGATGCTTTGAACGTGGATGCTCATGGCCTCGATGAAATGGATAACCGCATTCTATTGGCAATTATCGATAAGTTTAAAGGTGGACCAGTTGGCTTAACTACCATTGCCACAGCGGTTGGTGAACAAAGCGGTACTATTGAAGAGGTGTATGAACCCTTTTTAATTCAAGAAGGCTATCTCATGCGTACACCGAGAGGTAGACAAGCTACTGAAAAAGCCTATCAACATTTAGGTTTAAATCCATCTTCACAAATCGGTGGTCTCTTCGAATAAATCCTACAAAAAGATAATTTCTGATGAAGCACTTCGCTTAGGGTTTTCGCATTGTGGCTTTTCCAAAGCAGACTTTTTAGAAGAAGAAGCTCCTCGTTTAGAAAAATGGTTAAATGACAATCATCACGGTGAAATGTCTTATATGGCAAATCATTTTGATAAACGTCTAGACCCTAGCTTATTGGTTGATAATGCCAAAACTGTTGTTTCATTATTACTAAACTATTATACTGATGAACGTCAAAATTCAGATGCACCAAAACTATCTAAGTATGCTTATGGCGAAGATTATCATTTTGTTATAAAAGACAAACTCAAAAGTTTACTCGCCTTTATTCAAGACGAAATAGGAGAGGTTAATGGCCGTGTATTTGTGGATAGTGCACCTGTAATGGATAAAGCATGGGCAGTAAAAGGAGGCTTAGGATGGATGGGTAAAAACACCAATATTATAAATAAGTCCAGAGGCTCCTTCTTCTTTATTGCAGAGTTGATAATTGATTTAGAGATTGAGCCAGATAAGCCTGTGCTAGACCATTGTGGAACATGTACCGCTTGCATAGATGCTTGTCCAACACAAGCCATTGTAGCACCTTATCAGATTGATGGTAGCAAGTGCATATCCTATTTCACCATAGAGCTAAAGGATTCTATCCCCACTGAAATGAAGGGTAAAATGGACGATTGGATGTTTGGTTGTGATGTATGCCAAGACGTATGCCCTTGGAATAGATTTTCCATTCAGCACAATGAAGAACGCTTTAGCCCTCATCCAGATTTATTGGATATGACCAAAGACGATTGGAATGAAATGAACGAGCTTACCTTCAGCAAAATTTTTAAAAAATCAGCCGTAAAGCGAACAAAATTTTCAGGTTTGAAGCGAAATCTAGATTTTCTTAAATAGTGCTTTCAAAAACCTCAATAATTATGCTTTTGTAGTTAGAAAATGTGGTTAGACACCAGATTTTCAATAATAGAAGTTCGTGCTTATTTAAAAGACCAGCAGATTTTCGCAATTCTTTCTTAAATAATTGCTTATCAAAAGAAACTTTTTGGAGTATGGTTTGGCAGAACTTGAGCATAATAAATCGTTTTTTACAAAACGTAGAGTATACTCTATTTATTGCCCCACTGATAGGAATCTAATTCGAGACCACTTAGAGAAATCACTCTATCGACTACTGTAGCGGCTAGTTCTTCAAATGTACTAGGGTTGCTATAAAAAGAAGGTGTAGCAGGACAAATAATGCCGCCGGCTTCAGTAATAGTCTTCATATTATTGATGTGAATAAGATTCAAAGGTGTATCACGTGTTACTAAAATCAGCTTTCTTCTTTCTTTTAGTATAACGTCAGCCGACCTAGTGGTTAGGTCATTAGAAATGCCCTGAGCTATTCGCCCTAAAGTACCCATAGAACATGGGCAAATAATCATTGTTTCAAATCTAGCAGAACCCGATGCAAAGGGAGCGGTAAAGTCTTGTGGAGAATAAAATGTGAAAGGTAAATCCTTATAGTCAGTATTTCCAAG
>Ga0209659_1001682_pt1 | contig 12664 bp, 10 predicted proteins | sample SaaInlLV_10m_DNA_FD_184658 | JGI IMG/M metagenome (GOLD analysis project Ga0209659, IMG submission 184658) | Marine microbial communities from expanding oxygen minimum zones in the Saanich Inlet - SI072_LV_10m_DNA (SPAdes) (version 2) | ecosystem: Environmental > Aquatic > Marine > Intertidal... | reverse complement strand
GATTAATTTTCTATCTTGTCGATAAGACAATTCCACCACTTCTTGAGGGTACACCTCTCGAGGAAAGCACAGGGCAACTCGTGTTTGGATTGGCGACATTTGCTGTTGTAAACATCGTATTTCTGATGTTGTTCTTCTCACAATTCGCCATTCTATGGATCGAGAGAAAAGCGGTTGCTAGAATGAATGATAGAAGAGGTGCAACAACCGCACTACGTTCGTTGTGGGTTGGTGAAAATGGAGTCACTGCAGGTGAGTGGTGGAATATGCTTCCATTCGGACTTGGTAAACCAGTTGGCGCAGTAAACAAATGGCTGAACAAAAAATTCGGCAATAGAGATGAAAAGTTTGCAACAGTTGATAGAGTCAACAACAGGTCATGGATGGGATACTCAATATTCCCAGGTTTCTTTCAAAATGTGGCAGATGGTATGAAATTCCTCCTCAAAGAACACATGGTTCCCCAAAGAGCAGATAAATTAATTTTCGAAGTCTCGCCATTTTTGATAGTTTCTTCGACTTTACTGATTCTTGGTATCATTCCGCTTTCTAGCGGAATTTATGCCACTAACCCAGAATTATCAATTCTTTACGCTATAGCAATCTTTGGGATTGCCCCAATAGGTGTATTTTTCGCTGGATGGTCATCTAACAACAAGTATACTCTAATCGGTGGAATTCGTTCTGCCGCTCAATTAACTGCATATGAGATACCTCTTCTACTAACATTACTTTCTGTAGCAGTATTGTCTGGAACTTTCAATATAATTGACAGTGTTCATTTCCAGCATTCAGCGGGCGCTTGGAATCTTTTCTTGATGCCTCTTGGCGCAGGATTGTTCCTCTTGACTATGATTGCTGAAGTTGAGCGTGTACCTTTCGATATGCCAGAGGCAGAAGCAGAACTGGTCGAAGGCTGGTGGACCGAATATGGTGGAATGAGATTTGGAATGTTATTCATGGCTGAATACATCAGAACTTATGCTGCTTGTTTCCTTTTCACCCACTTCTTCCTTGGCGGATGGCACTTGCCATTCCAAGGTCTAATCGGCTCGATTCCACTTGTTGGCGGTCTTTATCTTTTGATTCCTGGTGCAGTAGTAGTCTTACTCAAGGCTTGGCTAGTATTCCTACTAGTATTCGTTTGGGCTAGATTCTCCTTGGCAAGAATCAGAACTGACCAAATTCTTGAATTTGGTTGGAGAATCTTGTTGCCATTAGCAGTATTCCAATTAGTACTTTCAGCAGTTTATCGACTGTATCTGTTTGATCCTTCAGCAATGGATGATGGAACTTATGGAGGTACATCTTGGGATGCCCTAGGAGTACCATTTTTGATTCCAGCGATTACAACTATCATATGGTTAGGAATATTCTTCCTAATGCTAAATGATGAAGATAAGAGCGGTAACACTGAACGTATGTTCCATGTATACACAGACAAGCCAGCGGGAACTTATGTCCCGGGGCAGGAGTGAGGTGAAAAATATGCCAATGCATCCACACGCAAAACCGAATTTTAGAAACTTATTTTGGTATCCATTCAAGATTACCTTAATTACAGCATTACGAACCTTCCCTATTTTTGGTAGGCTATTTGGAAAGAGACTTTCTGGTGGCTACCACAACACAACGCATCCAGAATTTTTGGATGACGGTTCAGCATCTAGAGCATCAAAGAGTTCTCAATTCAACGATATATCTCAGCAAGAATTCGCCCCTGATAGAGTTACCTCGGATTTATTCCCTACTCTATGGAAGCCACAAACCGTTCAATACCCATATGAAAGATTGGAAGATATGGAACCATGGCTTTTCGTTCCTGGAAACTACAATGGAAGAATAGGAGTTATTTGGGAAACTTGTACTGCATGTAAACTATGTGTTACCGCTTGTCCAAATGACTGTCTCCACATGACAACAGAACTTCGTGTCGACGTTCTTGATGGCGCTGATGGGGAGCATGGCGGAATGGGCTCTGAACTAGAGGTCGGCGGATTTGCCGCAAAGCAAATCGAAGAAGTCGTAGAAACTTTGGATGACTTCAACCATGTTACCGCTCACTCCGACACTCCAGACCAGTGGAGATTTGCAGAAGTTCTTGACTTGTCAGGAAGCACTGCAACAGTCCGTTGGAATGATTCAGGTGCTGAACAAGAGATTGAAGCGGCTGAATTATTCGTAGCAGACGACCAAATAGTATCAGGTAGAATTGACCTAGGACGTTGTATGTTCTGTGGACTTTGTATGGAAGCATGTGGATTTACATCATTCTTCATGACCAATGAGTATGATGGTATGTCCGGATTTTCCCGTCAAGACCTTTGGTTTGACGCAAGTCGAACTAGAGTTCTACCTTCAGTACACCAGGAAGCCGTTGATTCCGAATTAGCAAAGCGTGCTAACAAAGAGCGCGATAAGAGAGCTAAGAAGGCGGCAAGAGCGGCTAAGGAGAGTGCTTGATATGGACGTAGGAGCAATTGTTGAGGCAGGTGTTTTCTTCCTTTTTGCAACAATTACAATTGGTGGGGCTTTAGGCCTAATCCTTGCTCAAAGAGTTGCTCATTCCATGCTTTCCTTGATATTCTGTTTTATGGCAGTTTCTGGAATCTTTATTCTACTAGGTGCTGAATTCTTAGCAGCGATTCAAATTCTTGTTTATCTAGCAAGTGTCGGATTGGTAGTATTATTTGGTATAATGCTAACTAGAAGGCAAATATTGGAGGAGGATTTTGAATGAAATTCTTGTCCTTAGTAACCAGAATTGGTCTACTTGGCCTCGGTATGATTCTTGTTTCTGTTTTGAGTGCAGATGAAGTTTGGGATAAATCAGTTGATAGTGAACCTACAACCAACGCACTTGCTGATATAATGCTGAATGAGTGGGCATTACCTTTGCTTATTCTTGGCGTCTTGATGTCGGTTGCCATGATTGGTGCAGCATATCTTGTTCGTGATGAAAGAAGAGAAAATCTTCTTTGGGAATTTGGAGGTGAAGAAGAATGATTGATCCAGCATGGGTTTCAGCACTTTCAGCACTATTGTTCGTAATCGGACTTGGTGGAGCATTTACACGTAAAAATGCGATCATCGTATTGATGTGTATCGAGTTGATGTTGAATGCAGCAAATATGCAATTTGCAGCTGCTGCAGTACATCACGGCGATGCAACCGGATGGATTTACACTATTTTTGCAATTGCTATCGCTGCAAGCGAGGTCGCAATTGGATTGGCGATTTTCCTTGCTATGTATGGTAAGCATGAATCGATATCATTGGACGATGTAGACGTCTTGAGGAACTGAGGTGATATGATGGCAAGTAGTTCAGATGTTATTCTCGACAGTGATATGGTGCAATATGCACCGCTAATCATTCTACTACCAATGCTGGCATTCCCAGTAATTTTATTCCTAGGGCGTGTATTCAATAAGAATCCATTTTGGAAGAACACTCTGAAAGAAGGTGGACTAATTGCATTACCAGTTATGGCTGCGAGTTTGATTATTTCATTGCTATTGATAAATGACCACATTGGTGGGTTTGCCGGAATTAAAGATTCAATGAATCTTCTTTGGGTTAATACCGCCGTTTGGGACGGAGGGGCACTCGAACCTGTAACTCTTGGTTTTGGAATATACATTGACCACGTTACTGTGATGCTATTGTTCGTAGCGTCATTCCTTTGTCTTCTAATCAATATATTCAGTGTTGGTTACATGAATACAGATCCAATTAATGACAATAGAAACCACCGTTTCTATGCAGAGTTTGTATTATTTTGTTCCGGTATGCTAGGTATGGTCCTTGCTGACTCATTCCTTTGGCTATTCATCTTCTGGGAAATTATGGGTCTTTGCTCATACCTTCTTATCGGGTTTTACTATGAACGTCCAAGCGCTGCTTATGCCGCAAAGAAAGCTTTCCTGACCACGCGTATTGGTGATGTTTTCCTTGTTATCGGACTGGTGATGATGTGGGATATCTTTGGTTCGCTAGACTATGATGTTATCTTCAATGCAGTTGAGGATAAAGAGTTCATGGCAGGAGTATCATCTAGTACTTTGCAATGGGCACTTGGAATGATGTTTATTGGTGCAGTCGGTAAATCAGCACAATTCCCGCTACACGTTTGGTTGCCAGATGCTATGGAAGGACCTACGCCGGTTTCAGCACTTATTCACGCTGCAACCATGGTTAACGCTGGACTTTACTTAGTTGCTAGAATGTTCCCATTCTTTGGGGCTGAAGCACTTAGTGGCGACCTTGTAGATTTAGCATTCATCATTGCATTAATCGGCGGTATAACTGCGGTTATGGCAGCAGCAATTGCGTTTGTTCAAAATGATTTGAAGAAGGTTCTAGCATACTCTACCATGAGTCAACTTGCATATATCTTCACAGGACTTGGTTGTGCAATGTATCTTGCTAACACTTTGGATTGGCATAATGACAGCGAATCTCACTATATCGTTGTTGTAGCATTTGGTGCAGCACTTTTCCATCTATTCAATCACGCAATGGCAAAGGGAATGCTGTTTATGGCAAGCGGTTCAGTAATTCACGAAGTTCATCATGCTCATCACCACTTACATCACCATGACGATCATGTAGAAGGAGAACACGACGACCACCACGATGATGACTTTGATGCTCAATCCATGGAAAATATGGGCGGTCTTGCATCAAAGATGCCACTTACAGCAACAGCAATGTTGGTTGGTTCAGCCTCTATTATGGGTTTACCATTAATCGGTGGTTTCTGGTCTAAAGAGGGAATTATTGCTAATGCTTGGAGAGTTGCTCAAGACGATCCAAGGTTCTTACTTCCTGCAATGTGTGTATTAATCGGAGCTGGTATGACTGGTTTCTATATGTCAAGAATGTGGCTAAAGACATTTGCTGGTAAGCCAAATAATGAAGTTGCAGCACATGTAGGTCCAACCAATACATGGATTAAGATTCCACTTTTCACTCTAACTTTCGTAACTCTTTCAGCAATTATATTTGCAGGAATGGGCTTCACTCATTGGGCTCCTGACAGTGAATATGCTTTCATGTCAGAAAAAGGATTAGTAGAAGGAATAGTCTACGAGATGGAGCATGCTTTCGCAAATAGCGATTCATTCTTCTTTATTCTAACATATGTTGCAATAGCCATTGGAGCAGTTCTCGGTCCAGGTATAGCAATGTCTCTCTATGGTGGTAATCTAGCAGAGGGCGAAAAAGCCAAACCTTGGATGAAGCCAGTAATCAGATTGAATGCTTGGGTATACAGTCGTTTCAACTTCAATAATAGTTCAATAGCAGAATCTGGTTTGACAAGAGCACTTGAACAGAGGTTATACATCGATTATTACTATGACATGGCAATGCTGAAGATTGTCGCAGCCTTCTCTAAGAAGTCTGCTGAGGCAGATAGTGCGGTCATAGATGGGACAATCAAGAGTATCGAAAGAGGTTCACAATCATTGTCAAGTATAGTTCGTTCTTTGACTACTGGTTCAGCCAGAGATTACATATTGATGATTTCTGTTGGAACATTAGCGATTTTCTTCTTCCTATGGGGGGTGGCATGATTGAATGATTGGATTTCGATTCCTTTGGTAGCTTTCCCACTGATTAGCAGTATGGTATTACTTGCATTTGTTTCCAATGCTTCTCCTAAAGTTCGAGAAGGCTTAGTGAAGCCGATTAGAATGGCATGTCTTGTCTTTTCATTACTACTTCTAGTTTTGACCACAGGAATGTTCTTCAAATATTTTGGAGATGTTTCTTGGATGGATATTCAATTCAATGATTATGAGTATTTTGCAAGTTATGCATGGATAGATTCACTTGGAATAAATTGGACTGTTGGAATGGATGCTCTTTCTTTCCCAATGGTTTGGTTGACTACTTTCTTACTTCCAGTCACAATTATTGCTACTTGGAACGAAAAATATGGTGCTACATACTTCCCTCTACTATTGATGATGGGAGGCGCTTTGATTGGAGTCTTCGTCTCTCTTGACTTGTTTATGTTCTATGTATTCTGGGAACTTACTTTGATTCCAATGTTCTTCTTGATTCTAAAGTGGGGAGGGGCGGATAGAAAGTATGCTGCTCAAAAGTTCTTCATCTATACTTTTACTGCATCAGTAGTAATGCTTCTAGGTTTGATCACTTTGTTCTTCTTACAAGAGCCAAATACCCTTGCTTCAGCAGGTTCGATGACTGGCCGTAGTTTCTCTATTCCTGAATTAATTGATTCTGCAAGAATCGCGAACACTGGCGACAACTGGTTCCTTGGTAAGACAATGCAAAATATATTATTCGTAATGTTGATGATCGGTTTCTTAGTAAAACTTCCAGCAGTACCTTTCCACACTTGGCTGCCTGATGCTCACGTACAAGCACCAACCGGTGGTTCGATGCTACTAGCAGGTGTGATGCTAAAGATGGGTGCCTATGGAATGTTTAGATTACCTCTAAGCCTATTCCCGCATGCTCTGTATCACTTCCAACTAGCGTTGATGATTATTGGAATGGTATCTCTTGTTTGGGGCGCTATTGTTTGTCTGGGCCAAACCAATTTGAAGAAAATGGTTGCTTATTCTTCAGTATCTCACATGGGTGTGATTCTAATCGGTATTGCTACAATGCAGCCTATGGGCTGGGCAGCAGCACTATTCATGATGTTTGCTCACGGAATAATCAGTCCAATGCTGTTCGCTGTTTGTGGTGCTTTCAAACATCATTATCACAGTATGGAAATTGGAGCAATGCGTGGAATGGCAAAGCACTCGCCTTGGCTTGCGACCTCTATGATGTTCGCATGGATGGCTTCTTTGGGTCTTCCACTCCTTGCAGGTTTCGTTGCAGAAATAATGATGCTTATCGCTCTTTGGCATATGATTTCCCTCGATGGGTGGAGTATCTGGTGGATGGTTGGACCAGCACTGGTTCTTGCACTAACAGCGGCCTACTATCTATGGTCTATGCAGAGAACAATATTCGAAGGTGGAGATGAGACTCAACCACCAGCAACAATGGATGGACAAATAATCCCAGATATTTCTAATTCCGAGAAGTTCGCTATGCTAATATTGGCTTTCTTTACAATTCTATTCGGCGTAATGCCTTGGATTGCCCTCGATATGATGGATGATTGGACACAACAGATATTCAATGGTTTGATACTATTTGTTGGAAAGGGAGGTGCTTGATATGTCTAATTTGAATACAGTTGAGCCATTTGGTGAAGGATTTATTTCCGCACTTTGTCCCGAATTAATTCTGTTCGCAGGTTTAATTCTACTTATTGTAGTGCCTAATCTTGGAAGTGGCAAGTTTAGAATTCCAGGAACTCAAACAAGAGTACCTTGGCTACTTGGTGGTAAGAGATTCAAATTAACCAGTGACCCAAGATTACCATCATGGATTGCTGTTTTGACAATTGGTTCATCATTTGTAATGACTATTCTATCTTTCCAAGATGGTGTAGAAAGGACTGCTATTGTCAGTGAAGGCGGAACTCAACTTCTAATGATTAATGCGTTTAGTAGAGTCTTTGAATTGATTTTCTTCGGAGCTTTGACTCTTGCAGCCTTTGCTTGTATGAATCGATTAGATGTCAAAGGAGTCGGAGCAAAATTATCTACTGATGAGTTGTACAATAATCGAAGACAAGGAGACTTCTACATACTGATGATTACATGTGCTCTTGGAATGTCAATTGTTGCTCTAGCACAAGACTTGTTCGTATTATTTATCGGTCTTGAGTTGGCTTCTTTCTCAACTTATGTTTTGGTTGCTTTCTTCAAAGAATCTAAGGCTGGTACTGAGGCTGGAATGAAATATTTCATCGTTGGTTCTGTGGCTTCAGGAGTAGGCTTGTATGGATTATCTATGCTCTATCTCTGGGCAGGATCTCTACAATTAGATGTTCTAGCAGAGACTTTCGCCTTATCGGGAAGTGAAGCACTTCCAATGATAGGCATTGGCTTTGTATTGGTTGGATTTGGCTTCAAAGTTAGCGCAGCACCTTTCCACTTTGCAGCACCAGATGCTTATTCAGGTGCAAGCAGTCCTGTCGCTGGTGTTCTTGCAACCGCGAGTAAAGCAATGGGAATTGTCGGTCTTTTGCGAATTCTATTGATTGTCGCAGCACCAGAGTCTAGTGAAGATGGAACAGTTTGGCTTGTATGCCTAGGATTGTTATCTGTAGTTACTATGACATGGGGTAACCTAGCAGCCCTTGGAAGTACTAATCCTAAGAGAATGCTAGCCTATTCTTCTGTTGCTCATGCAGGTTACATGCTTGCAGCGATAACTGCTATTGGTGCATGGAACTGGGATGAAACATTATCAGGTGACCCTGGAGAAGCGGCAATAGTTGTTTTGACCGCATTAATGTTCCACTTGATGGTTCTAGTAGCATTCAAATTAGGTGCATTCCTTGTATTATCAGTTCTAGAATCAGAAGGTGGCGGTTCAAGATTATCATCTCTTGGCGGGCTTGCAAAGAGAGAACCATTCCTCGCAGTGGCTATGTTCATCTTCATGATATCTCTAGCAGGTGTACCGCCTTTAGCAGGGTTCATGTCTAAATTATTGGTCATAATGGGTATTGTCAAGGTTGCACTTGGTGATATGAGTGAAGCATTAGCAACTGGTAGTGAACTTGGCTTATCTGATGTTCATTGGGTTTGGTGGCTAGCATTAGCCATGGTCATCAATTCAGCAATCTCGGTATATTACTACTTGAGAATTGGTGTTGTAATGTTCTTTGAAGAACCAGAAGAAGGAAGAACAGGCCCACTTCCAGCAGGTTGGCAAGTTCGCTTTGCAATTCTGGCATGTTTACTAGCAACCTTGTTTATGGGAGTTGCAAGCGACAAAATCCTCGAAATCTGTGAAACAGCAGCACAAAGTTTCAATTATAATTGGGCTTAAATTCACTCTTAAACGGGTGATGGCTTCAATAAGGGTCGACTATCAGCCTATATTAGTGAGACATTGTGGGTCGAAGACGTGAAGAAAAAGTAGACGTGGAAGAACTAGCCCGTCTAGAGAATCCAGAAGATGGTTCTTCTGGAAGAATTCGTGTCAAAATGCCGAACCGTAAGATAAACGAAATGTTTGCTTTAGCAGAACAAATCCTCGGTGGACGAAGAGTTACCATTCTATGTGAAGATGGAGAGACTAGGTTAGCTAGAATCCCAGGAAAGATGCGAAGGCGACAATGGGTTAGAGAAGGTGACCTAATCATCGTTTGGCCTTGGGATTTTCAAGATGCAAAAGCCGATGTCAAGCATCGATATACCAAAACTCAAGCAATGTATTTGTCGCGTAAAGGAGTTCTTCCAGATGATGTTGATGTCTTTGGCATGAATGTATCTCACGACGACGACGATGAACATGATGATCTGTTTGGCACAATGGATGATGAAGAGGATGACATGTTTGGAGAGGCTGACTCACCTGAAGACGATGACGATGATGATTTATTTGGCGACGCTGAAGAAGAAGTTTCAGAATCATCAGAAGAAGCGACAGAAGAAAAGTCCGAAGAACCGGAAGAAGTGTTTGAAGCGGTTGAGGAGTATCCTGATACCGGAGAAGAAGACACCGATGATGACGATAAAGATATTGACATCGATTCACTCTTTGGTTAGGATTAGTTGACCTTATGGGTGGTCAAATGAAAGATTTAGATGATGACTGGGATGAACTTGCCATAAACAAGAATCGTCGCCGTCTTAAGAAATCTAAATTCAAGAATTCCGAACACAAGAAAGATGCAGAATTTTCTCGTCATGAGGAAAGAAAATTCATCGAGACTCTTGAGAGTAAATCCGGAAAATATTCTTGGATGAAAGAAAAGCGATACAAAACCATGTTCAGGAATATCGAAGATAAAATCCAGGGTGCTATGGGTAAAGGACCCTTTGAATGGGTAGATCGTAGAGTTTTCGATCAGGTTTTTGATAGACTTACTCTAATGTCATTGTATAAACTGATGAAGAATGGAGTCATTGACACTCTAGATTTCCCAGTGGCAAGAGGAAAGGAAGCTCATGTATTTCATGGCTCAGACATAGATGGGAACCCTGTTGCGGTGAAAATTTTCCATACTTCAAATGCAGTTTTCAAAAATTTAATGCAGTATATCGAAGGTGACCCTAGATTTACTGGTCTTAGAAGAAGACACCGAGATTTGGTCGATATTTGGGTTCGTAAAGAACAGAGAAATCTAACACGCTTAGCGAAGTGGGGTCTTAGAGTGCCTAAACCATTAGGATTACAGAAGAACGTTCTGGTGATGGAGTACCTTGGAGATGAAACATCTCCATTCCCAAAACTTCGAGAAGTTAGGGTCGAAGACCCTCAACCAGTTTATGATGAATTATTGGAATTTTTAGCCGTATCATGGCAAAAAGCAAGCCTAGTACATGGTGACTTTTCACCATTCAATATACTATGGAATGATGAGAATAAACCAGTAGTAATCGATGTAGGTCAAGCCGTTATACAGTCACATCCAAAAGCACAAGACTTCCTCATCAGAGACGTTACTCGCTTGGTAGAGTGGGGTCAGAAAAACAACTTAGAGGTAGATTTAGCCGAAGCTATGTTTGATGTATTAAACATGGACCTAAGTCATGTAGTAGAAGTAGCAATCGATTGAGATTACTCTTCTTCCCAACTTATTACTTCATCTTCTGAAAGTTCCATCATCTCTTCGACAGCCTCACCATCGGCTGGGTCTACTTGAGAGGCTTTCATTCTTCGAGAGCGTCTATCACTAATCTCAGAGAGGCCAGGGACTAGGTGTTCGAAACCAACATTTGTTCTTGGGTCATCTTTGAGTTCTATTGAATCGAGAGAACGGTTGGATAGTTTTGACCTTCTCCTATCTTTTTCTAGATAGTTTAGAACAGAACCATGTTCTGCTCCACCAGCAAGCATCTCAATGGCTTGCTGAGCAGCAAACAGACCATCTTCCTCACCAATAATGACCACTGTAGAGTTGTAGATTGTGATTTCTGTATCAGTCAAGTTTTCTATTAGTTTTCTTATTTTTCCTTGACTTCCAATGATTCTAGAGCGAATTCTTCGTTGTTGATTAGAACGCTTACCCACGAAATCTCTTAAGTCAACCATTTCAAAGAAATGCTGGTCTTCGAATAAACGCAGTGCAGCCTTTGGTGCCATACCTCGACCAATTGCTTTGATCACATTTGGTAATTTCATTGCTTTAACAGGGTCGTAAGAACCAGCATCGCCCCATAGAACTTCAACTTCTCCAGTATCAGAATCGATGTTCAATTCTCTGCAGCCTGCCGAATTTCTAAGAGATCTTGCCGTAGCCCCTTTGGCACCAATCAAGACAGCGATTCTGTCTTTTGGTACCCTAGGCAGTGGTTGGCGCATAAACCGTCCTGCCACCCTTCTCTTTTCAATCCCTTGGCCTATTACTAACAAAAGAAATAGCAAAGGAAGTAATCAAAACTAGTAATATTGAAGGTGCAAATGAAGGGGCGTCAATGATACTACTGATTGTAGCACCAGTTACTACCATGTGGTTCTTATTGTTTGATTCATCATATTCGTCAATTACATTATTTGGATCGATAACCAAGCGCAAGTCGAATTGTCCTGAGTCAGGAACAGTATAATTCCAAATCAGCAGTTCAGTAGAATCAGTAAGTGAACCAGAGTTTAAATTTATAGTTTCTAGGACTGTCCATGAAACCGAAGAAGTACGGTCAGCAGGTGCAGACTCAAGTTGGATTGTAACACTTCCACCATAACCCTCGCTTGTTTCAAGAAGGCTGGTTATTGTCACATTACCAGTCAGTTCTCCAGGTTTCACAATCAATCTATCTAGGTTGGTTTCACTCGTATTCCAATAGAGGTCTAGGCTCGGAAGCACTTGATATGAAGCAGGGGACGTGGTAATTGAATTACCTGCAAGGTCGACTACATGTGCCCTTAGCATCAAATATTGTCTTGATTTTGTTGACCAACTCGATTGTGCTATTACCCCACTTAATCCAGTAGTGGATATCTGTTGCCAACTTCCTGATAAGTCCGGAGTCTGTCCAACTCCGTTTGAATCAAATCCATATTCTATGTATGATGCTACATTATCTATTCCCGAAGTGTAATCAACGGCTGAGAATTCAATAGGAACTGTTCCAGTTCTGTCAGTTGTTATTTGTTCAACAATCCATCCAACCTCTTCTGGATTTGTCGTATCGATTTGAACGTTTAGTTGAGTGGTAGGCCCGGTATTTCCTATATTGTCAACAGCACGCACAGAGACAGAGTTCGCTCCTTCGAGTAATGTTAGGTCGTAGTTATCGCTAGTTGTAGAAATCCAAGTAGTTCCGTCGGTACTAATTTCGATATAATCTAATCCACAACCTTGTCCATCATCTGCCGAAGAAACAAGCCCAGAAATGGTTACAGTTGAGGAATCATACCAACCTGAACCATCTCCTACAGTAAGTGTACCTAGACTTGGCCCAGTTCTATCAATTCCAATAAATATAGTTTCAGTAGCGGTTAATCCTGAATTATCATAAACAGTAATTCTTGGATTCCATGTACCTTCTTCCATATTTCCAGATGCCCAATCCCATCCATAGGAAATGGAACTTGGCCCATCATTTGG
>Ga0209659_1001671_pt1 | contig 12703 bp, 7 predicted proteins | sample SaaInlLV_10m_DNA_FD_184658 | JGI IMG/M metagenome (GOLD analysis project Ga0209659, IMG submission 184658) | Marine microbial communities from expanding oxygen minimum zones in the Saanich Inlet - SI072_LV_10m_DNA (SPAdes) (version 2) | ecosystem: Environmental > Aquatic > Marine > Intertidal... | reverse complement strand
TATGAATGAAATTGGGGTAGATCCTGGTATTGATCATATGAGTGCTATGGAGGTAATTCATAAAATTAGTGATCTTGGTGGGAAAATTATACTTTTTGAGTCTTTTACAGGTGGTCTAGTAGCACCAGAAAGTGATAATAACTTATGGAACTATAAATTTACTTGGAATCCTAGAAATGTGGTTCTTGCAGGACAAGGAGGGGCTGCTATGTTTATTCAAGAAGGAACTTATAAATATATCCCTTATCATAAATTATTTAGAAGAACAGAATTTTTAACCCTAAATGGCAATGGTAAATTTGAAGCTTATGCAAATAGAGATTCTCTAAAATACAGAAGTATTTATGGCCTTAACGACATTCGCACCATGTACAGAGGTACCATCAGAAAAGTAGGGTTTTCAAGAGCTTGGAATATTTTTATTCAATTAGGTATGACAGATGATAGCTATACCATAGAAGGTTCTGAAAATATGACATATCGAGATTTTGTGAATTTATTTTTAGCCTATTCTCCTAACGATTCTGTAGAACTGAAATTACGTTCTTATCTAAAAATTGACCAAGATGATATCGTTTGGGATAAACTAGTAGAATTAGATTTATTTAGTCAAACAAAAAAAATAGGATTAAGCAATGCTACACCAGCTCAAATGTTACAAAAAATACTATCAGACTCTTGGACTCTTGAAGAAGATGAAAAAGATATGATTGTAATGCATCATAAATTTGGGTATGAGCTAAATGGAGAAAAACACCAGATAGAAAGTAGTTTAGTTGTAAAGGGAGAAAACCAAACATTTACAGCAATGGCTAAAACAGTTGGATTACCTGTTGCTATTGCTACCCTAAAAATTCTGAATAAAGAAATTACAACTCCAGGAGTTCAACTACCAATTACCAAAGAAGTATATGCTCCAATTTTAAAAGAGCTAGAGCAATATGGTATTGAATTTAAAGAAAAAAAGGTTCCTTATTTGGGATACAATCCAGAAAATGTTACTGGATAATAAGTTTTTTATACAACTAATGTTTATCACATTTTGAGATAAAAATCCTTAGTTAAATTTACATAGTCTTGTGTGTATATATGACGATCTTTCTCTATCACTAAAGTTGTTTCTTCTACCTCTTTCTGATAAAAAGAAAATTCTAACATACTTCTTTTTATTTCTGAATTCTCAGTACCTCTAACTCTACACACCCTATTTAAAAATAATCTATATTTTCCAGCTAAGCTTACAAAAACTACCTCTTCCTTAAAAGGGATAATAATTGTGAAAACACCTGAATCTGAGAGTATTTTTGATGTACCTTCTAATAAATCCTTAAATGACAACGCAGAAGTGAATCTGGCTGTATTTCTTGATGTATTATTAGTCTCAAAATTATCATTATAAAATGGTGGATTTGAAATAATAAGGTCATATTCTTCATCCTCTTCATTCATTTCCTCTGAAAAATCTTGAAAAGAGCTATGATAGCAAAATAAGCGATTAGACCAATCTGATTTTTCAAAATTAGCAACATTCTGTTCATATGCGTTAGGGTCAATCTCAACTGCATCAATAGTTTCAGCATCACTGCGTTGTGCCATCATCAAAGACACTAAACCAGTTCCTGAACCCACATCTAAAATAGTATCTGGATATGTTTCTAATGAACACCAAGCTCCTAAAAGTACGGCGTCTGTACCTACTTTCATAGCCGTTTTATCTTGATCAATGGAAAACTTCTTAAAATGAAATGGTTTATTCATTATAAATTATATTTTCAAAAGTAAACGTTTTATAAATTCAAAAATGAAAAACCCGCAACTATCGTTGCGAGTTTCTTTTGCAGAGAGGAAGGGATTCGAACCCTCGATACCCTTGAGAGGTATACACACTTTCCAGGCGTGCGCCTTCGACCACTCGGCCACCTCTCTAATTCAAATACAAGTCAACTAAACCCTCCGGAGTTTTTACGTGTATTTGTTTGTTTTCTCTGTCTATCTTTTTGATAAAATCATCAATCATTGGAATGAAAATCTCTACAGCTCCGTTCTCTATTTCAAACATAGGCTGAGCAGCTTTATCATTAATGTAAACTAATACACCAACATCTCCATGAATTTCATCAATAACATGAAACCCAATAATTTCATGAAAATAAAATTGGTTCCCTTCTAGCTTAGGCAATAAACTTAATGGAAGATAAATTCCAGATTTCATTATAAAATCTGCTTCCTCTTCACTATTTACATCCTCAAAATGAACACGTAACATAGTGCCCCTACTCAACGAACTTTTTTTAATAAAAAATGGAACCAAATTGCCACCTAGGTCGACAAATACTGATTCCATATTTTTATACAATTCAGGTTCATCAGTATCTAATTTGATAACGACTTCTCCTTTAAAACTATGTTTTTTTACGATATTGCCTAAATAAAAACAGTCTTGTTTACGCATATCGATAAAAATTTTGCTTATTCAGCAGATTCCTCTTTTTTCTCTTCAGCAGCTTCTTCTGGAGCAGCTTCTTCAGTAACCTCTGGAGCAGCTTCTTCAGCAACTACTTCTGGAGCAACTTCTTCAGCAACCTCTGGAGCAGCTTCTTCAGCAACTACTTCTGGAGCAACTTCTTCAGCAACCTCTGGAGCAGCTTCTTCAGCAACTTCTTCTGGAGCAGCTTCTTCAACAGCAGCAGCAACTCTAGCTTCATTCACAGCTTTTTCTGCTTCTAAGGCTTTTGCTTTTGCTTCTGATTTTACTTTGGCTACGTTTTCTTCTTTAGAGGCTACTTTACCAGCTTTTTCTTCTAACCAAGCTTGAAATTTTTCTTCAGCTTGCTCTTCGGTTAAAGCACCCTTTCTAACACCACCAACTAAATGATTTTTAAGCATAGCTCCTTTGTAAGATAAAATAGTTTTTGCAGTATCTGTTGGTTGCGCTCCATCTTGTAACCATTTTACTGTACCATCAACATCTAAATTAACAGTTGCTGGGTTTGTATTAGGATTATAAGTTCCTAATTTCTCTAAGTAACGACCATCTCTCTTTGCTCTTGCATCTGCAGCAACGATCCAATAAAAAGGTTTTCCTTTTTTACCGTGTCTTTGTAATCTAATTTTTACTGACATTTTTTTAATTTTTTAAGGTTCTCGACCTTGATTATTAATAATCTTACCATCTCGTGATAAGTGGGCGCAAATGTACGAAGTTTTTTGAAATTGACGAACTAATTAAACAATATCATTAAAAGGTAGTTTATAAACTAAAAAAGCCCCAAAAGGGGCTTTAATTTTACTCTGTAAATTCTTCAAAAGTTTTTAGTTTAATATCCTTCTTAGATTTTATTTTTTTTGAAATCTTATTGAAGTCTTCTTTTGCTTTTGAATAACGATTTTCAACTATAGATAAAAATTCTAATTCAGAATTTGAGGGTTTGTCATAACTCCCAACAATTTTACTAAATAAATCTGCTAGTTTTTCTCTTAACTCAGGTTCAGCACTACTAACATAATTATCTCCAGTTGTTATGACTAAAGTTTTCTTTAGTTCATTTAATTTTAATTTTAGTTTGCTTTTTGTCTCAGGCGCTTCAATAAAAGCATCAATTTGATAAACCATGTAAGCTAATTCTTCAGTCATTTTATACATCTTAGAAATGATATCATGTTTCATTTTTCTATCTGCTGAAGTTAAACCTGATCTCTCATCATAAACAATTTCAAAGGTATGCTCGTATGCTGCTTTACCTTTTGTTATAACTGCTGTATATGAACCTGCCTGAACTCTTGGGGTTGTGAAACCACCAAATGCAAGGGTTTTTCCTTTAGCAACCTTAGGTTGTTTCATATTTCCAGACCAATTCACAATATTAATTCCTTTAGATTTCCCAGGAGATAATTTAGAGACAACCTCTCCTTGACTATTCAAAATTTCCATACTCATCTTTCCAAATGTGTGACGTTTAGGTAATAAATATTTTATTTGAGGTGATCTGTTTGCATTTTCTCCAACAAATTGGGTTTCAGCTCCGAAACTACCTGAAAATCCACTTTCGTCAGATAACTTCATCGGTTTAGAGCTAAAAAAGTGAAGTTTAGCTTTCAAAGCTTCAGTAGTGATTTCACGTAATGGTGAAATATCATCAATGATAATGATACCTCTTCCGTGTGTTCCAAGTACCAAATCATTTGTTTGTTTTTGAAGATCAATAAAATGAACGGCTACTGGTGGTACATTTTTTGTAAATTTCTCCCAATGATTACCTCCATCAGCGGTAATATATAATCCGAATTCAGTTCCTAAAAATAATAAATTTTCATTTTCATAATCTTCTTGAATATTTCTAGAGGTACCTATAACATTGTCTGTAATTATATTAGACCAAGTCATTCCAAAATCTGATGTTTTGTAAACATAGGGTTGCATATCACCACTATTGTGGCCATCAAAAACAGCATATGCTATTCCTTTCCCGTGAACACTTGCCTCTATATGATAGGTCCAAGTATTACTTGGTAGTCCTTTAATATTGCTTACAACATTTTGCCAGTTTTTTCCACCATCTTTTGTCACTTGAACATTTCCATCATCTGTACCTACCCATATAACATTCTCATCTACGGGAGATTCTGCTATTGTAAAAATTGTTGTGTGGTTTTCTGCTCCAGAATTATCCATAGATAACCCTCCAGAATCTGCCTGTTGTTGTTTAGTTCCATCATTAGTAGATAAATCAGGAGAAATTATTTCCCAAGTATCTCCCATATCTTCAGATTTGTGAAGAAACTGACTCCCCATGTAAAAACGATCAGGTTGATGAATACTAATAGCCATAGGGGCATTCCAGTTAAATCGTAAATCTTCATACCCTGCTAGCTCAAGAGGTTGAATTGTTTTAACTAATTTATTATCAACATCATATCTCCAAACATTCTCTGCACCTTGCATTTCTGAATAAATAATATTTTTTGTTGGGTGTTTTAATACTCTAAAACCATCACCAGCTCCAATTGATTTCCAATCACCTGCATTAATTCCTCCGCTCGATGAGGAGGGCCCATACCAAGAACCGTTATCTTGAAGTCCTCCATAAATATTGTAAGGTTCTGCATCATCAACACTTATTTGATAAAACTGTGATAAAGGTAAATTTTCCACAATTTCCATAGTTACACCTCCATTCCAAGAACGATATACACCTCCATCTGTTCCTGCGTAAATTCTGTCAGAATCATGAATATCGAATACTACATCATGGATATCGCTATGCATATTACCTAACGATTTAAATGTTTTACCACCATCCTTAGAGATTGAACCAAAAAGACCACCTTTAACAACAACATCAGGATTTCTAGGATCTACAGTAATTCTTGAAAAATAAAATGGACGAACTGTAATTCCAAAATCATTATTTAATTGTTTCCAATTAGCTCCTGCATCATCACTTCTGTACAATCCTTTTCGTTTTGGGTCTTCTGCTTCAATTACTGTGTATAAAATATTAGCATCTGATGGAGCTACCGCAATAGCCAATCTACCTAATTGCCCATCAGGAAATCCGTTATGAATTTTATTCCAAGTTTTTCCAGCATCTATAGATTTATACAATGCACTATTGTCTCCACCAGAGGAAAAAGACCAAGCTGTTCTTCTGAACTCCCACATTGAAGCATAAAGAATAGAAGGATTTTTTGGATCCATAGTCATATCCGCGGCTCCTGTTTTCTCATCTATGTACAATATCTTTTCCCAAGTTTCTCCAGCATCAGAAGATTTATATACACCACGCTCGTCACTATCTGACCAAAGGGCACCCAGAACTGCCACATACACTTCTTTTGAGTTTTTTGGATTTACAATAATATTTGCAATACGTTCTGATTTATCAAAACCAAGTTTTTTCCAATTAGAACCACCATCTATTGATTTATATAAACCGTCTCCGTATGAGACACTATTTCTTGTCCATGTTTCACCTGTTCCAACATAAATTACGTTATCAGGATCATTAGGGTCAATTGCCACAGCTCCAATAGATTGGCTGTGATCATCAAATATTGGATTAAAAGTAGTCCCTGCATCATTCGATTTCCATACACCCCCACCCGCTGTTCCAGCGTAAATAATTTGATTATTAGTAGGGTGAACTTCCATATCATTTATTCGACCACTCATTAAAGCAGGTCCTATATGTCGTGCTCTTAAATCTCCAAATAAATTTTTCAAATTAATGGAAGATGAGTTTTGAGCGCCAATGCTATAAGGCAGCAAAGCCATTCCCAAAACTAAGATTATTAGTTTTTTCATTTTTTTAAATTTTTGTGATTGGTTGGTAAAAAAAAAGCCTAAATAATTTTATATAGGCTCTTTTTCTTAATCATGTGTTTATTTTTTATTTCCTTCTTCAGTAATTTCTTCTGGAAATTTAAAAGCACTAGGATCTACAGTTGGGTTTAATTCAATTTTATCCATTGTAATGGGCTGGCCACCACCATCTTTAACCCCTTGAGTCATTGAAAACGGGAAATACATTCCTTCAACTTCTTGATAATCACTTAGTTTTATTTCTGATATCATACCTTTACCAGGCCCCATTCTAATTTCAGAATGTACAACAATAGGAACAAAATTTTCAGCATCAAAAAAATAGATACTTGAATTTTCTACCTCTTTACCGTCTACAGTCATCGGTTTTTTAGTCAATTTAATTTTAAAGGTTTCTGTTCCTTCTAAATCTTCTTTACCTAATAACTCTAATGTATATCCTTTCTCTTTATAATTGTAAAAAGCATCAGGAAAATCTTGTGCTTCAAGCTTCATGTTATCTGTAGACTCTTGATCACTTTTTTCGGCTTTTTGTGTTTGAAAATTAGTACTCCACAATACCTCACCATCAAAAACCCCTTGTTTAAGCTCTATACCCTGAAAATTAATTACGGTCATTTGATTCCCATTTTTCAACTGAGTAATTTCCAATGGAATCTCCATTCCTCCTTGGTTAACTTTTGCACTCATCTTAATTCCCTCTATCTTTGCCCAGTTTTCAATACCTCCTGTATTTTCAAAATAATTTGCTATAATTTCTTCAGCTGTTTGAGAGTTAACAGAAATACTTGCCGAAATGGTTAGTACTAATAATAAAATTTTTTTCATTTTAAAGTTTTTTTAGTTTATACTATGTTAAGACGTCTAATTTACATATTTGTTACAAAAAAATACTTGGTATTATAAACTTTAATTATTTTTATATACGTTATGAGAATTCTAAAAAACTTTCCAATTAAAGGTAAACATACCAAATCCATTATTACAGATTTATATTTTAATAAAAATAATAAACAAAAACCATTGGTTATCTTTTGTCACGGATACAAAGGCTATAAAGATTGGGGAGCATTTGACTTGATGTCTTCCAAATTTTTAAAAGCTGGGTTGGCTTTGGTGAAATTTAATTTTTCTCATAATGGTTGTACTCTAGATCAACCCATTGATTTTCCTGATTTAGTTGCCTTTGGAAACAATAACTACACAAAAGAATTAGATGATTTGGAAAGTATTATTGACTGGATTTGTACTACTGTAGAATTTAAAAACGAAATAGATACCAATAATATTACACTCATTGGTCACTCTAGAGGTGGTGCAATAGCTATTATAAAGGCTGTAGAAAATCCAAAAATAAAAAAATTAGTTACATGGGCTGCAGTATCTGATCTTGATAGAACTATGTTTCACGAGAGTACCGAATTAGATAAATGGAAAGAGGATGGAGTCTTGTATGTTTTAAATGGAAGAACAAAACAAAAAATGCCACATTACCTTCAATTTTACTATAATTTTATAAAAAATAAAAAACGCTTATGTGTTGAGAATGCAGTAAAAAAAATGAGTATCCCACATCTAATAATTCATGGAGATAACGATTTATCTGTACCTTTTCTTCATGCACAAAATCTACACAAATGGAATACATTAAGTAAACTAATTGTTGTGCCGGAATCTAATCATGTTTTTGGTGCTTCACAACCTTGGACAAAAACAAAGCTCCCTGAAGATTTTAAGTTTGTAGTAGAAAAAACTATAGCGTTTATTAACAGCCCTTAATTGTTAATAAAACCAAATAACTCTTAGAGTGTTTTTCTATCTCTTTTCACTATTTTTATTCTACTAATTTCTAAGCAAGAAATCCGCAACTATGTACTTGATTTTTGACACGGAAACCACTGGGTTACCAAAGAGCTGGAATGCTCCTATTACTGACACTGACAATTGGCCAAGGTGCATACAGATAGCATGGCAGCTTCATGATAGTATGGGTAAAATAGTAGAGCATAATAATTTCCTACTACAACCTGAAGGATTTAATATTCCTTACGATGCAGAACAAATACATGGTATTTCTACAGATTTAGCTCAAGAACAAGGAATTTCTTTAAAGGAATGTTTAATATTATTTAACGAAGTTTTACAAAAAACCACTTTTATTGTTGGCCAAAATGTGAATTTTGATTTAAATATTATGGGTTGTGAATTTCATCGTTTGGAAATATCAAACAACCTAAACAAATTACCGGTTCTAGACACTTGTACTGAGCATACCGCACAATTATGTCAAATTCCTGGAGGACGAGGAGGGAAGTTTAAACTCCCTACCTTAACAGAATTACATAATCATTTATTTGGTGTAAATTTTGGAGATGCTCATAATGCCACTGCAGATGTTGAAGCTACAACTAGATGTTTCTTAGAATTAATTCGTTTGAGAGAATTTTCAAAAGAAAAATTAGATGCTGATGAAGATTATTTTAGAAGCTTTTCAGAAGCCAATCCAAAACCTATTGAAGTAATAGGCTTAAAGCACATCAATCTCAAGAAGGAAAGTGAAAAAATTAGAAAACGTTTAGCTTCTCTAAAAGAGAATAAAGCAACTACTAATACATCAGCTGGGCTATCTCAGTTAGAAAATGTTCAATTTGCCCACCTTCACAATCATACTCAGTTTTCAGTTCTACAATCTACTATCCAAATTGGAAATATCGTAAAAGCTGCAGCCAAAGACAATATGTCTGCAATTGCATTAACTGATACCGGAAACATGATGGCTTCTTTTCATTTTGTAAGCGCCATTTTAAAACACAACAAACAAGCATTTGCTAAAAATGAGATTTCTGAAGAAAATGGAGAAACTCCAAATGAAACAATTTTAAAGCCAATCCTTGGATGTGAATTTAATGTTTGTGAGGATCATTTAGATAAAAAAAGAAAAGATAATGGATATCAAATTGTCTTACTAGCAAAAACCAAAAAAGGGTATCATAATCTTGCAAAAATGTCTTCCATAGCATTTATCAATGGATTCTATTATGTTCCCAGAATAGATCGTAAAATTATTGAGCAATACAAAGAAGATGTTATCGTATTAACTGGAAATACTTATGGAGAAGTTCCAAATAAAATATTAAATATAGGAGAAAAACAGGCAGAAGATGCTCTCATCTGGTGGAAACAAGAATTTGGTGACGATCTCTACATAGAATTGATGCGACACAATCAAGAGGATGAACGTATTGTGAATGAAACACTTCTAAAATTTGCTAAAAATCATGAGGTTAAAGTAGTTGCAACAAATAATATATTTTATTTAAACAAAGAAGATGCAAACGCACATGACATTTTATTGTGTGTGAAAGATGGAGAAAAACAAGCTACTCCAAAAGGAAAAGGAAGAGGATATAGATATGGGCTGCCTAATGACGAATATTATTTTAAGTCTAGTGATGAAATGAAAGAATTATTTGCAGACATTCCTGAGGCAATATCTAACATTCAGGAAATTGTAGACAAGATTGAAGTTTTTTCGCTAGCTAGAGATGTTCTTCTACCAGCATTTGATATTCCAGCTGAATTTCAGTCTAAAGAAGACCTAGAAGACGGTGGAAAAAGAGGAGAAAATAATTATCTAAAGCACATCACTTTTATTGGTGCAAAAAAACGCTATGGAGAGATTACAGAAGCGATTAAAGAACGCTTAGATTTTGAATTAGAAGTTATTGAAAATACTGGATACCCAGGGTATTTCTTGATTGTAGAGGACTTTATTAGAGAAGCTAGGAACATGGATGTTTCTGTGGGTCCCGGGCGTGGTTCTGCAGCTGGTTCTGTAGTGGCTTATTGTCTTTGGATTACCAATATAGACCCCATTAAATACGATTTACTATTTGAGCGTTTTCTTAATCCAGAACGTGTATCTATGCCCGATATTGATATAGATTTTGATGATGAAGGAAGAGGTCGTGTGATGGACTATGTAATTAATAAATATGGAGCTAATCAGGTTGCTCAAATAATCACCTATGGAACCATGGCCGCAAAATCCTCCATTCGTGATACAGCAAGAGTACTTGATTTACCTCTGTTTGAGGCAGACAGAATTGCCAAATTAATTCCAAACGTTAAACTAAAAAATATTTTTGGAACAGATGAAAAGAGCAAAGGAAAAATTGCTGCATTACGTTCTGAAGAAAAAGACATGGTTAACGAATTAATAGCCTTGTCAGAAGGAGACGGAATAGAATCTGAAACCATTAACAAAGCAGCTATTCTTGAGGGCTCTGTCAGAAATACAGGAATTCATGCTTGCGGAGTTATCATCACTCCTTCAGACATTACCGATTTTGTCCCAGTAGCTTTAGCAAAAGATTCAGACATGTATGTTACTCAGTTTGATAATTCTGTTGTAGAAAGCGCAGGGTTATTAAAAATGGACTTTTTAGGATTAAAAACTCTAACCCTAATAAAAGATACTGTAAAAATTGTAAAAGCAAGACATGGGGTTCAATTAGATCCAGAAAATTTCCCGCTAGATGATGTAAAAACCTATGAATTATTTCAACGAGGTGAAACCATTGGAATATTCCAATATGAATCACCCGGTATGCAAAAACATATGCGCGCTCTTAAACCTACTGTTTTTGGAGATTTAATTGCGATGAATGCATTATACAGACCAGGGCCAATGGAATATATTCCATCTTTTATTAACAGGAAGCATGGGAAGGAAGATATTCAATATGATCTCCCTGCAATGGAAGAGTATTTAGCTGAAACCTATGGAATTACTGTATATCAAGAACAGGTAATGTTACTCTCTCAAAAACTTGCCAACTTCACAAAAGGTGAAGCCGATGTTTTAAGAAAAGCAATGGGAAAGAAACAAGCTGCTGTCTTAGCAAAAATGAAACCTAAATTTATCGATCAAGCTAGAGAAAATGGGCATGAATCAGAAAAACTTGAGAAAATCTGGAAAGATTGGGAAGCTTTTGCATCTTACGCTTTTAACAAATCTCACTCTACTTGTTATGCATGGATAGCCTATCAAACCGCCTATCTTAAAGCCCATTACCCTGCAGAATATATGGCATCTGTTCTGTCTAACAATATGAATGATATCAAATCTGTTTCATTCTTTATGGAAGAATGTAAATCTATGGGCTTAGAAGTTTTAGGTCCAGATATTAATGAATCTTATTTAAAATTCTCTGTAAACAAACAAGGCGCAGTACGTTTTGGAATGGGTGCCATAAAAGGTGTTGGTAGTTCAGCTGTAAAAGCAATTATTAAAGAAAGAAAAGAACATGGGCATTTTACATCAATTTTTGATGTAACTAAAAGAATAGATTTACGAGCAGCCAATAAAAAAGCTTTTGATGGCTTGATATTAGCTGGAGGTTTTGATTCTTTTTCGAATACCCACAGAGCACAATATTTTGCTGAAGATGAGAAAGGTCAAACCTTTATTGAGAAAGCAATTCGTTATGGAAGTAAATATCAAGAAAACTTAAATTCGGCTCAAGTATCTTTATTTGGAGAAGCTTCAGATATACAATTTCCTGAACCAGATATTCCAAACTGTGAAGCTTGGGCTAACATGGAAGAACTTGCTAAAGAAAAGGAAGTTGTAGGAATATATATCTCTGCTCATCCATTAGATGACTTTACTAACGAATTAAAATTTTGTAATGCAAATGTGGGTCATTTTAAAAGTGATTTACAAAAGTATGTAGGCTCTAATTTAGTTTTTGCAGGTATTATTACCGAAGTTGAACATAAAGTTTCAAAGGCTGGAAAAGGATGGGCTTCTTTCTTTATTGAAGACTATTTAGACAGTTTTGAGTTTCGGATTTTTGGAGAAGATTACTTAAAGTTTAAACATTTTTTAGTCCCCAATTCTTTCTTATTTGTGAGAACTACAATTCAAAAAGGATGGACAAATAAAGAGGGTGTGGAAGGAGATGCAAGACTTAAATTCACTGAATTTAAATTACTACATGATGTAATGGATGACTTATGTAAAAAAGTGACCATTAAAATACCCATAGAAGATGTTCATGAAAAATCAATAAAGAATTTCAATACCTTGTTTAATAATCACAAAGGAAAACAATCACTAAAATTTGTAATTTATGATGTACAAGAAGAAATAGAATTAGAAGTTCCTAGTAGAAATACTAAAATTAAAATTAGTAGTGAACTTTTAAAAATACTTGAAGATCAACATATTAATTTCAAATTAAATTAAGCAGTAAGCTTGGTAAAAAGTGTTTCCAAACTTTGGTTTTTTGAATTTAACTCTAAAATTTTTAATCCATTTTCTTTAGCAAAATCAAAAATTACAGGTCTCATATCTTCAGATGAATCAAAGGTTAT
>Ga0209659_1001670_pt1 | contig 12703 bp, 15 predicted proteins | sample SaaInlLV_10m_DNA_FD_184658 | JGI IMG/M metagenome (GOLD analysis project Ga0209659, IMG submission 184658) | Marine microbial communities from expanding oxygen minimum zones in the Saanich Inlet - SI072_LV_10m_DNA (SPAdes) (version 2) | ecosystem: Environmental > Aquatic > Marine > Intertidal... | reverse complement strand
ACGGAAGACAGATCGTAAAATGTCTAAATTAAACCGTTGTAATACAGCATCCATTGTTATTGTCCTCTGCTCTGGGTCAGCCGAAAGGCGTGTAACGTCAATAAACCGCTGTCAGAAAACTGACATGAGCTAATGATATGATTAGCCGTATCATCCATTAACTTATTGTAATATAATGATTTCATTGTTTTCATAACGGTCAACTTCTGCACATGGCATTTGAACTTCTCATGGATACAGGCAAAAGCCGTGCCATCTCGGTTTTTTATGAGAGATTTTGCCATTGCCGTTGCTCTGGCATAGAACATGCAAGACGCGACCAGACACTTTTCTCACGGATGGAGAACCAAATGACCCGTATGACATTAAAACCTCTGGCTTTTTTGCCACTTATCGCAACACTGACCGCTTGTCAGGTACCTGTTGTTCTGCAAGGCGATCAGGCCTTTTCATCAGCAACATCGTCCAGCAGTGGTAGTAATAGCGCAACTGATCTGGAAATGAGCCAGACCGAATCCCTTGCCGCAGTCAAAGATGTTCTTGATGCCAAGGCAGATCAAATTCCGACATTAAGCGCGGTTGGATATGCGGTTATTTCATCACAACCCGGACGCAGTGATGCCCAGAAACGATTGATGGCCATTCGCGCCGCGCGTATGGCCGCCATGCGTGATCTGGCCGAACAGATTCACGGTCTGCAAGTAGACAGTACAACGACCGTCATTGATCTGATGGTTCAAAATGATACTTTCCGCGGTATTGTTACCGGCACAATCAGAGGCGCACGGACGGTTCGTATTAACCCAACCGGTTCCGATACTTATGAAATCGTGCTGGAAATTGACCGTGACATGATTGCCTATCTGATGGATAGCGCCAGACATGTCGGCTAATGGGAACAGATGATATCTCAAATCAGGATATAGGATTTCATGATGTATGTATCGGCACAAACGACATTAGCACCAGCACAGACAGCATCAGACCGGACATTTACTATTAGCCGGCTGAGCTTTGTTCTTGTTGCCCTATTTGTATTTTTACTGCCGGGGCGACCATTAGCTGATTTGCGTTACACCGAAGCCACTGGCCGTGCTGTTATCGTCCATGAAGATGCTAAATCCGAAGCACGCATGCTGGCACTGGAAGACGCGTTATATCTGGCGGCGTTACAGGGCGGCGCACGCATTGACGGATTTTCCGCCGTAAGCGCCGATACCAGCCTGAGCGATCATTTCGTCATCAGACCAGCCAGCATGATTATGGATTATGCCATTATCAATGAAATCGAGGATGATACCCATTATTCCGTCACCATCCGGGCGGTTATCGGGAAAAAGCCGGAAAACCAGTGCCAGCGTTCCAGTGTCAATGCAACCATCTATAAGCCTATTATCAAGATCAGCCCCAAAGTGCCATCATGGGCGGCGGCGCATGCGCATTTGATGGTAAAGCAGATTATTGCCGAGGTTGATGCCCTACCCCAGCTGGATATGACCAATGCCAGCAATCGCAAATTTTCCGCACAAAATCTGTCAAATACCAATGATGATTTTGATTACATGGCGCTGACTAGCGGCAAAACACATGTTCATAATGGTGATTTTGCCATTGTCCCTGAAATTCATATTGATCATGCGCGTGATGCTTATGGGATTATCCGGATGGATCATCTGACCGTGACCTTCATCATGAACGGCTTTCATGGTAAATCATACGCTCCTGCGTTTAGTGAAAACGTCGTGGCGGAAATTCCTATCGGCACAAAAACCCCGTTCAGAGCATTAAATCATCTGACAAAGTCTTCGCGAGATGAACTAACGCATGCGTTATCACAGCCTGTTGAACATTTTGTACAGGCTACAACACGAACCATGCTTTGCCAGCCGCTGATTGCGACATTGGCAAAACAGGGGGATAATCTGATGGTGCCTTTTGGTCGCGAGCAAGGGTTGAACGAAAACTCACTTGCCGTCACCAATGGCGGCGATACAGGCTGGACAGTGCTTAAAATTACTGCCCTGAATGATCGCAGCGCTACCCTAACCCCGCTTGATACATCGCATCAGATTAGCATACTGGAAGGCAAATCTGTTGAATTCATGGAGCTTACACAATGATGAAAATCAAAACTCTCATTATGGCCGCCGCTGTTTTTGGGTTGCCAGCATTAGCACCAATACAAGCACTGGCCAATTCCCAGCCTTTTGTTGTGCTGGAATATCAAAGCTATGGCAAAAACGGTTTCATGCCTGATAATCCTTTTGTTATTGATGAGGATTATTCCGCCAGCCATACGGTTCAACCGGGGGAAACGCTAAGCCATGTGATGGAAAAGCATTATGTTGGTAGCGGATTAAATATGCAGTTTATTGAAATGGCGATTGTCATGAAAAATAAACATGCTTTTGTTCGCGGCAATCCAAATTTTCTTTATGCCGATAAAACTCTGCATCTGCCTTCGCTGAATGAAATTAAGGCCATGATCATGGGTCAGAATAAAGAACAGAACAACGATAACCATACCATTAGCAATGATATCTATTTTTTCGGCGGTTAACCGCGCCACAATCCTTACTGCCTTATCTGCCGCGTGTCTGCTGGCCAGCACCTCTAGTCATGCCAGCCAGATGATGACAGGGGTTGAGCTGTTGGATCAAATCAATACCACGCTGGAAAAACAATCGATAAACGGCGAACCGCTAGTTAATCCCGAACAGAATTTTATCGCATGTGAAGAACATCTGAACATTGCGCCACTATTTCAAAGCTGGAAAACATTAAAACTGACTTGCCCTTCGAATGATCAATGGCGTCTGCTTGTTCGTGTGAAAATGATATCTGCTGATAAGATATCATCTTCGGGTTCATCTTCGCAAGACGCGATACCGGTTCCAAAACCAAAACCCGCATCACATAAACCGCAATCCGCACAAGCACATCACCACCTGAAAGCAGTTGCCTTAAGCCGGAGTCTGACCAAGGGTGAGATGATTACCGCGTCTGATGTGATCATGATTCCAATTACCAAACAGCAGAATACCGGCATTTTCATTGACCCTGATGATCTGATCGGGCGGCGGGTGAAAACGGCTATCCATACCAATAAACCGGTTTATTCACATCAGCTGGAACCCTTTTACATGGTTGAACAAAAACAACCGGTTACTATTGCTTTTTCCCATCAGGGAATTTATGTTGAAGTTTCTGGTGTTTCGTTGGAAAACGGCCAGTTTGGTGAGATTATAAAGGTTGAAAACCTGTCTAGTGGCAAGACTGTTTTTGGAAAAGTTATCGCAAATAGAAAAATTTCACCAATTCACTAAAATATATGTCACCTGTGTCGTTTAATGATCTGAGGAGGCTAGACCAATGGTAGAGTCCATTAAAAACATGATGAACAGGGTTGATATTCAGCGCAGTCGCGTTGCGGATACTCAAACCTCAACTGCAGCACCAGCGAAGGTGGCAACGCCATCGGCACCGAATAGCTCAGTTGAGAAGGGTATGGCATCACAAAAGGTAGTGGCACAGCTTGCAAAGCAGCCGCCCGTGAATTCTGAAGCCGTTAGCCGCATTAAACAGGCGATTTCGCAAGGTAAATATCCCATTGATGTCGATCAGATTACTGACGCGTTGATGGATGCTTACCGCGATCTCAAAAGCTAGATCAGACGATAAGGATTCTGATGTCGGATACCCTTGTGGAAAATTATTTCAGCATCATTGAGCGTCTGCTTGATGATGCTCTTGGTGCTTCTGCCAGATCAGAAGCCAGTATGACGTCTGATGATGTTCAGACTACACTTGCTGAAACACTTGGTCTTATCGAAGCTGATATGAATGAGGGAAAGATCACTCTCACCCCGGCTGATAAAACCCGGTTATTTGCTCTTATGGAAAAGATATCCAAGCTGGAAAGCCATACCCACGCGCATCTCAGCTGGTTTAACGATCTATCAAAACGCTTTCAACGCGAAGACGATAGTTAAGTCCCCTAATCTACATGGTAAAGACCGCTTTCTCGCAGGTCATAAAGAGCGTTCTTGTTCCCATGGTAACATTGAGCCAGCCTGTCTGACGATTAAGAATTAATACCATATCCTGATTTGATGCCATCATCTGATCATCAGTGATGCTTCCTATAGAAATACCATATTCCTTTTCATATTCCACAACAGTCACATCAGCACCAGCTTTGTTATTATTAATGATCAGCTCATGCAGGCCAATGGCATTATGCGGGCAAGTATAGGTTTCATGCCTGAACCGTTCACATCCTGCCAGCAACATGATAGCACCAAGTCCTATTATCCCTAAAAAACCGTTCCGGGGGCGGGCATGATTAGCGTTAGATAACGTAAACCTATTTGTCATCATCATCTTCCACGTTGTCGGGTTCTTGTGCGCTATCATCGTCATCATCGCCAATAACGGCTTCGGCTTTACCAGAATCGATTAAACGCTGGGCATCCTCGATAACGGCATCGATAACAACACCAGCCGGAAAGCGGACATTATTGACCTCGGCATTTTCAATGATCTTAACCCGCATCCAGCCGCTAGTCTCACCGGAAGGATCATCGCTAATTTCTGTATCTGCCACTACATCCGGATCTTTAGAAGCTTTTTTGGCTTCCATTATCTCACTATGACGATTTTTGATATCTTCGGCGCTATCACTGTCATCATCTGTTTTCATGATCATGATTTTTTCGCGCAGCAAATATACTCTTGCCGCCAGCACACCTAGCCGTTTCTGATCATTTTCTTCATGATCAAGCAGACCTTTGATGAATTGCGTCATCTCATGCAGGTCTTTGCCTTCACATTTCTGAATAACCGCGTCACGCACCTTAATAGTAGTGGCTGACAGATTACCTGCTTTCAGCATCGAACGTTCATTTGTTGCTTCCATTTTCATTACCTTTCACAAGTTGGCATCCTTCTTGCAAATTTCGCACCAGATTTAATATACGCAACCATAACTAATTAGAAACTTATTATAGACGGATAATGCCATGAAGGGAATTGCAGACACTCTGGGATTACATAGCGACGCACTAATGTTGCGGAATAAACGCAATATGATCCTAGCATCCAATATTTCCAATGCCGCGACACCTAATTTTAAGGCTCGCGACATTAATTTTGAACAGGAACTGGCAAAGGCGAAAGGCTCAGGTCCAATGATGACAACACATAATCATCATATACCGGTTGCCCTGAGCGCGCCGGGGCAGGACACATTATACCGCCAGCCAGTCAACGCATCCATGGATGGTAACACCGTTGAATTAGCTGTTGAACAGCTGGAGTTTTCTGAAAACGCCATGCGTTATCAGACCAGTTTGACTTTTCTTAATAATAAAATATCCGGACTTATGTCCGCGATCAGAGGAGAGTAATCATGGCTGAGCTGAAAAATATTTATGATATTGCTGGCAATTCTATGGCTAGCCAGCTGATCAGAATGAACACCATTGCCAGTAATATTGCAAATGCTGGCACCATGTCCGGTAATCCTGATGAAGCATATAAATCGATCAAGCCCGTGTTTGAAAGTACCTATGCTGATCAATTCAAACAAAATGGAATTGCATCTGTCAGAGTTTCCGAAGTGGTCGAAATGGATATGAAGCCATCACGAATATTCATGCCCTTTCATCCCGACGCGGATGCCGAAGGATATGTTTATGGTGCTGCCGTCAATATCGAAGAAGAATATGTCGAGATGATGGAAACCAGTCGCCAATACCAGAACAACGTCGAGGTAATCACCACCATGAGAGCCTTGGATATGCGAACCATCAATATGGGCAAATAAGCCAACGGAGTGAATAATGATTGATACTGCTAACCAGAACCAGCTGAATACTATTCTTCAGAAATTAGGTGTGAATAAATCCGAAGAAGAAAAACAGGCGAATAACGATCAGCTTGGCCAAGAAGATTTTCTCAAACTCATGACAACCCAGTTGCAAAATCAAGACCCTTTTGCACCAATGGAAAATGCTGAGTTTATTGCCCAGATGGCACAATTTTCAACAGTGACCGGCATCACCGAAATGGGTGAGAGTCTGAAAACATTATCAAGCCAGATCAGTGAGTTCAGAGTAGCAACCGCATCAAGCCTAATGGGGGCTTCTGTTATGGTGCCAGGGAATGTTGCCCGTCCGGATAGCAATGGCGAGATACATGGAATGATTGATCTGCCAACAGCGTCAACCATGACACGGCTTAGCTTTACCGATGCCAAAGGAACACCTCTTCACAGCATTGACTTGGGTCCGCAGGCATCTGGTCTGACCGGATTTTCATGGGAAGATATTCCAAGCGATATCCTGAACAGTGATGAACCGCTTCGGGTTGATGTTTTTGCCAATTTTGGCAATGGCATGGAAAACCTGACACCATCCGTATTCGCTGAAGTCTTTTCTACTTCTGTCGGAGATGAAACAAGCGGCGTGATGTTGGATGTTCGTGATTACGGACAGGTCCGCGCCGCCGATGTTTTGCGTTTCCGCACAGCCGGCAATAATTCCACAGAAGCACTTTAATAAGATCAACAGTTAAACACTGTCATTTGAAGGAGTAATACCACATGTCGTTCTACACCGCTCTAACCGGACTTAACGGTTCATCAGCAGATATTTCAGCCACCTCAAACAATATTGCCAACGTGGGCACAACAGGCTTTAAACGAAGCCGCGTAGAATTCGGTGATATCTTTGCCACATCACCATTGCAGAACGCGTCTTCATCAATTGGTTCTGGTACCATCCTAAAAGGCATCAAACAGCAGTTTACTCAGGGTAACATTGCCGCCTCACTGAATGCGCTGGATCTTGCAATTTCAGGACAGGGTTTCTTTGCTTTGAAGCCTTCGCTGACTTCTGCCCAGACTGTTTACACTAGAAACGGTTCGTTGAACGTGAATAACGACAGATATGTTGTTGACTCCGCCGGTCAGTATCTTTTGACTTATCCGGTTAACACAGATGGTTCTGTTACCGCGAAAGACCTTGACAGTGCCTTGCCTTTGCAGCTGCCAGTGACATCTGGTGACCCACAGGCGACATCAAATATTAAGCTTGGAGTTAACGTTAACGCGGCATCTGACGTCGTAACCGATAGAGCCCAGTTTCAGGATGGATATTCGTTCGATCCGAATGACCCAGAAACATTTACAAACTCAACATCAATCACAATATTTGATGATTTGGGTAATCCAACAATTGCGACTGTTTATTTTGTCAAAACCCAGGCCGCATCTGCAGATGACCCTACAAATAAATATGATACTCGTCTTGTTATCAATGACACCATTATTACACCTGATCTTGTAAGTGCCGTGGATGATGCTGGCAAGCAAATCTTTGTTGATCGATTTGGCCAGCAGACAACATCTATTCCAGATGATAACTACTTTATCGAAGGTAAGGGTTCCCCATTGTACAAACTTGATGATCTTCAAACGCTTGTACCATCAGAGCCCGCTAAACTTAGCGGCGAACAAACAAGCTTTGATTTCGGTGAGGAAGGTGACAAGCTTGTCGAAATCGTTACTGACCCTATGAAATTCAAGGCCACCCGTGAAGCTGGTAATTCAGGCTCAGATGTTTATTGGGGTAAGGATTTCTTACTTGTTAATGTCGATGATTCAGACCAGCCGGTAAGCATTGATATAAATCCAGGCCTCTATAATGCTGACCAGCTTGCAGCTGAGGTAGAAAGGGCAGTAAACGCTGCCTATGGTGATGACCGAAAGTTCCAGGTTGAGCAGAATATTGATGACACTATCACACTTGATTTCCAACGTGTTGGTGCGGACGGCTCTGTTTCAACTCTAGCAAATAAAGTGGCAGTTGAGCTTTTGGGAACGAATAGCTATGTGACTGAAGCTATGGCTGCAAGTGGAGACTTTGCTATTTCTGGTACATCACCAGACTTTACAAAGGAGCAGTTTCTTGCTCATTCACAAATTCGAATAAATGAGACACTCAACCAGTATAGCCGAACTTATACAGATGATCCTCTTGGCACTGGTGGTCTCCAATTTACAAAGTCGACTGGCGAAAAAATAAGTTCAGTTTATGAGTACACTCAAGTTGTAGAACTTGAACGAGTTGATGATCCAGAAGATAAAAACTATATGGTGCACTCTTTTTACGGTAAGCGACCAACACTTTCAGTACATACTAACATTGATGATGTAAGTGGCAATGGCACCAACTTTATTGAATATAATTCTACTGAAGATCGACTTCGCATTTTCCTTGAAAGCGATGGAGGATCAAACGTTACTCTTGATGACTATCAACAAGGCAAGTCAATTACGCTTGCTGGGGATAATAACTTCTCTGGCGACTTAAATGGCCGCAATTTTATTATCTCTGGAAATGGCAGTATTGGTGGCTATAAATATATCGACGTCAGCTCGTCAGGTTTGACACTAGCAGATAGTGATTTTGAGATTTCATCAACCGCAGCAAATGCGCCAAGCACAATTAAGATACTTACTAGCCCTTCAGCTGATCCCGCAGTTGAAGCGTTCTTTGAGGGCACGTACCCCGTATATGAAGGTGCCAAAGAGGACTATAGTAGCCAAAAAATTATCATTCGTGAAAAGCAGGGAACATCAGCAAATACTGCTAGTGGCGCCTTTGTTGCAAGCGATTGGCTAATTCAAAATGGCAGTGAAGGTAGTGTTTTAAAGGATAACCTATCTTTACTTGGTCTTCATAAACTTCATCGTCCAATGGAGATCAAAGAAGGCACTCTCCAGGCAAATTCAGACATTAATCTGACTTTCACAGATGGAACCAACACCCTTAAAATTGATACTTCTGGTGGTGGTGATACAACTGGTACTGCAACTGCGCTTGGTGCCAGCCCATCTGCTGGAGATGGGTATGCTAGAATTGTCACAGAACTTATGACAGCATCTAGTGGCGTCCTTCCTGATCTAAAGGGTTTTTCCTTTAGCTTCTTTAATGCAGGTGGCGAAGTCCTTTACAAGACAACCTCATTTGCGGCTGATGGTGTAACTGAAACACCCAAGTGGTCATCCTCAGATACACGACTTGTCAGTGTGACACCAGCATCAGGTAATACAACAATCACTAGCATGCAGGTAAGCCGGGATGATATGACTGATTTTGTTACTTCAACAACAAATACCAGCGCATCCTTTACGGCAAGTATTTCTTTGGACCAAATTGAGGGAAGTAACTCAGCCGCCCCTACAAATATAGTTAGCACTGCATCTGAGACAGATCTAACTACTACTATCCTAACTAAGAGCTCAATTGATTGGATTGATGAAAAAGATCCTGCAGTCAAAGTTGGCTATGATGCTGTAAACCAGCGTCTAAGTTATCAAGTTGACAGAACAGTTCTTGGTTCTGGAACAGACAGTGATTTTAATACATTCTCAGTTTTTGGTGGTGCAACTCAAACTGGTATCAACAACCTAGGCCTTAGTAACGCTGATAATGCTCAACGTGTAGCTATCCGAGGTGGTGAGGTTCTTTATGGAGAGCCGTTTACTGCAACTGGTGAAGAAATCCAGCCAAATGATAAGCGATTTGGCATTAAGGTTGAGTATAATTCTGAGTTTCAAAATTTCTCAATCGCTAGTGGCACTACTGGGGAAGCTATTCCTGGCAATGGTGCTCTTGGAGTATCTGAGCAACAAAAGGCATCAAATATTCAAGTAGGCCGCTATTCCATCTCTGAAACAACTGGCGCAAGAACTGCCCAACCTTATGACGTTGATTCTCCAATTATTGGAAATGGCGATAACTCACTCTTTGGTGTCGGGCAAACGAAGAATGACTTCCTACTATCAACAGGAAAAGGTTTGCAAGCTAAATCAGCTCAGGCAATTGGTGCTAGTGCAAACGAGCCGCTGACCAATGTCTTTAAATTATCAACACAAAATGGCGATAATATCTTTAACGTTTCTGTAAACGGTATTAGTGGTATTATTAATGTGCCAGCCACCTCCTATGTTGGAACGACACTTGCCGAGTCACTGCAGACACGAATAAACCAGATCGTTGACCCGTCAACCGGGGATACTATAGGTGGTGTTACAGTTGCATATAGTAGTGAAACAAACAGCTTTACTTTCTCAACAGGAACGACCGGTAGTGACTCTACAATCAAAGTGAAGGGTGCTGCGCGCCTTGGTCTTGATGACGTTCCACTTGGTGTTGGCACTGTTCCTGAAATCTATAATCTAGTTCAGGCAACGGACGCTGACGGTGTTGCATTATATGTCGATGCAAACGGTGAGGTAGTCACAAACCCCCCAGAGAATATGGTTGATGGCTATTTCCCACTTTATATTGATGAAGGAGAACTCACCTTTGACAAAACAGGTAAACTCGTAAGTCCTAAAAATCTTGTGCATTATGAAAAGCAGGAAGAAGGTTTCTCGATCTCACTAGATGTTGATTTCTCTACCTCAACTCAGCTTGCACAACCGTTCTCAGTTCTTACTGTGGAACAGGATGGTTTCACATCTGGTCGATTAGATGGTATCGAAATTGACTCATCTGGGACGATCCGGGCAAACTATACTAATGGTCAGAATAATCCACTTGGTAAGATTGTAGTTGCTAACTTTAACAACCAGAACGGTTTGAAACAGATTGGTAACGCGACCTATACAGAAACAGCAGTGTCTGGCACACCACAGGTTGGTGAAGCGGGATCAGAAGGCTTTGGTAACATTCTTTCTGGTTCACTTGAACGATCAAACGTGGATATCACCGAAGAATTGGTGAACCTGATTACTGCCCAGCGGAACTTTCAGGCATCAGCTAAAGCGATTGAAACAACAACCGGTCTAACCCAGACAATCATTAATATCCGGATGTAAAACAATCGAGCGTAACAACAGGTATAAAGAGGCTAGACGATGGACAGATTTATTCATACGGCACTTAACTCAATCAATATGGTTAAGGATAATTCCTTTATCCGGTCAAATAACCTTGCCAATAATTCTGTCCCCGGCTTCCGTTCGGATTATCATCTGAAAACAGCTGGTACGGCCTTTATTGAAACAATGGATTCGCATATTACACGCGGCTTGGCTATTAAAAATAATGAGAATAATTTTGATGCATCTTCAGGTACGTTGAATGAAACCGGGAACGAAATGGATGTTTCTATCCGAGGTGATGGTTACTTTATTACCGAAGCCGCGACTGGCAATGCCTTAACACGTCGTGGTGATTTTTCGACCAATCAGGATGGGCAACTGATAAATGGTTCTAACGCCACCATGCTGGGTAGTAATCTTCAGCCGATTGTCATACCACCCTACCGTTCCATCGATTTCACCCAGACAGGTGATATTGTCATTGAGCCGCTAAATAGTGAACCCGGAACGCGTGAAGTAGTTGCTACACTGGGGTTAACTTCACCGACTGCGCCTTTGAAAAAATTTCCAGATGGTGAAATCCGCTATTCGGACGGCTCACCTATTGTCGCCAATCAGGATGCTACCATTGTAAATAAATATCTTGAGATGAGTAATGTTAACCTGATGGAAGAGCTGGTAACATCTATCGAAGATCAACGGGTTTTTGAAATTAACCTCAAGCTTGTTAAAACTGCCGAAGATATTGATCGCGGCGGCTCCAGCTTGATCAGAATGCCAACCTGATATCCCGCCTTGGCACGGGTCTTGCAAATCCTCATCAGAATAATGTTTTCTTTGAGGAGTTTCAATCATGTCAACCAGTTCCATGCATGTTGCAAAAACCGGTCTTAATGCTCAACAAACCAGAATGCAAATCATTGCCAATAACCTTGCCAATGTGAACACAACGGGATTTAAGCGTGACCGTGTTAATTTTGAAACATTACTTTATCAAGTGCGCCGGTCAGCTGGTGACCAAACCTCAGCAGATACCGAACTAACATCTGCCTTTGCTGTGGGAACTGGTGTTCGTACCCTCAACACACAGAAATTAATGTCGCAAGGCAGTTTGATCACAACTGATAATTCTCTGGATATTGCTATCGAGGGATCAGGGTTTTTTCAGGTACTTCTGCCTGATGGACGGCTTGGCTATACCCGAAACGGAACATTCTCACAAAACGCTGACGGCGTGATGACAACCTCAAGCGGTTATGTTCTGCAGCCTGAAATTCAGCTACCCGACAACGTCACGAATATCAATATTTCCGGCGATGGCATTGTCAGCGCTACTCTTGCTGGTGAAATCGCGGCACAGGAACTGGGCCAGATTACCATTGCAGATTTTACCAACCGGTCTGGTCTTCAGCCAATTGGTGAGAGCTTTTATGTCGAAACAACCGCTAGTGGGGCGCCAGCTATTGCCAACCCAACCGAACAGGGTTTTGGTAAACTTATTCAGGGCGCTCTGGAATCATCCAATGTTAATGTGGTTCAGGAATTGGTCAGCATGATTGAAACCCAGCGTGCTTACGAAGTGAGCTCCAAATCCATTACATCCGTGGATGAAATGCTCCGCTTTATCTCACAAAACCTATAATCCAGGACAGAATAAGCTCATGTGGTCTTTTCGTATTCTATTCATTCTTAGCCCGGTTATTATGCTTTTTTCAGGCTGTACCACCTATGTTGAAAATGTGGTGTCAGAAGACTATAAGCCCATCTTTCAAGAAGCCGCGGATATCGTAGAACAAGCGCCTACTG
>Ga0209659_1001669_pt1 | contig 12704 bp, 8 predicted proteins | sample SaaInlLV_10m_DNA_FD_184658 | JGI IMG/M metagenome (GOLD analysis project Ga0209659, IMG submission 184658) | Marine microbial communities from expanding oxygen minimum zones in the Saanich Inlet - SI072_LV_10m_DNA (SPAdes) (version 2) | ecosystem: Environmental > Aquatic > Marine > Intertidal... | reverse complement strand
GCAGATTGGACCCGACGGCCGTATCTGGGTCGTGGAAATGCGCGGCTACATGCCCAATGTCGATGGCATCGGCGAAGATGCGCCTATCGGCACGATCGCGATCCTCTCCGATACGGATGGTGACGGTCGCATGGACAAACGTATCGAATATGCAGACGGATTTGTGATGCCCCGCGCCCTTGCTCTCGTCGACGATGGCCTGCTCGTCGCGGCCCCGCCCATGCTTTGGCACCTGCGAGATACCGACGGCGATGATGTCGCGGACGAGCGCACGGTAGTTTCGGAATCCTACGGCGATCGCAAGAACCCCGAACACACCGCCAATGGGCTGCTCTCGGGCTTGGACAACTGGATTTACAACGCCAACGACGACGAACGTTACCAATTAAAACAGGGCAAGTGGGTTTCCGCGCCCGCGCCCGATCGCGGCCAGTGGGGCATCACTCAAGACGACACCGGACGACTGTTCTACAATACCAACAGCAGCCCGTTGAAGATGGATGTCTTCCCCGGCGAGTATCTCCTACGCAACCCGGACCTCCACCAACGTCGCGCCATCAACCGCGAAACAGTGAAAAACACGGATCTGCCCATTTTCCCCAGTCGAATCACCCCGGGCGTCAATCGTGGTTACAAGAACCTCACTGAAGATGGCTACCTGCCCCACATGACCGCCGCCAGTGGTTCCGTAATCTATCGCGGCAGCCTGTTTCCCGAAACGTTTTACGGCGACGCCTTCATCCCTGAACCTTCCGCCAATCTCATCAAGCGCCTGAAACTGTCGCCCACCGCGGGAGGCGCCATGAGTGGTTCAGATGCCTACGATCACTTCGATTTCATGACCTCAACCGACGAGCGGTTCCGGCCCGTCAGTCTCTACAACGGACCCGATGGTGCCCTCTACATCGTCGATCTATATCGCGGCATCATCCAACACCGCATCTTCGTCACCAGCTTCCTCCGCGCCCAGATCATCGAACGCGGCCTCGAAACTCCCATCGGCATGGGTCGCATCTATCGCGTCGTCCCGGATAAGGCACCCGCCTCCGAGCAACCCGCCCTCCACACGGCCAGCACCTCCGAACTGGTCGACGCGTTGAATCGTAAGGACGCGTGGTGGCGTGAAACCGCCCAACGTTTACTCGTCGAAAAACGCGATTACTCCTCCGTTTCCGGCCTGCAAAAAATCGCCCGGGACAAGACCAACCCGGGACACCTCAACGCGATCTGGACGCTCCACGGAATCGACAAACTCGACACCCAACTATTCTGGAAACTCACCAAGAATACTTCACCGGCGGGTCGGGCCGCATTGCTGCGAATCAGTGAACCGTGGTTAGCCAAAGGAGATCCCGCTTTCGTGGATTACGCCTCGAGCGAACTCAACGCCGCCGAGCCGGAAATTCAACGCCAAGCCGTGCTCAGTCTAGGAGAGTTGCCCGAGAACTCCCGCACCATTCACCTCGCCAAATTTGCGAGCCAAGGCAGTCGCATCGAAGCCATGGACGAAGCCCTCGTGAGTGGCATCGCCGGTCAGGAAATCCCATTCCTTAAACAACTCACCAATCCGCTGCACGCGGACGCCCAATCCGTCGTGCGCCTCGCGGTATCGACCCTCATCGAACGCGGCAATGCCGACGAAATTGCCGCAGCACTGGACCTCCTCCTGGCCCCTAGCTCCGACCCGGAGTTTGCCAAGGCCATCATCGCCGGATTCGAATCCCACACAGGCGGCAAAGATGGCGAACGCCGTCGACTCAAACTTCCCGTTGAACCGACGGCCTTGGAAAAATATGCGGGCAAAGGAAACGCCGCCCTCGCCCACAAAGCCAACGACCTGCTCAAGCTTATTGACGGTCCCGCCGCTCAAGCCGCCGGTCCCCAAACGATCCCGCTTACCACCGCCGAACAGGCTCTTTTCGAACAAGGGAAAACCACCTACATGCTTTGCGCGGGATGCCACCAAGCTGACGGCCGCGGTATGAACGGGCTCGCCCCATCACTCGTCGGTTCGCCGTGGGCCATCGGCCCCGCCGAGATCGCCGCCGCCATCGTGCTGAAAGGCAAAGAAGGAGAACAACTCGCCATGCCGCCGCTCGGAACGCTCGACGACAACGCTATCGCGGCTACCCTCACGTATATCCGCCGTTCCTTCGGCCACACCGCCTCGGCCGTAACTTCGGAAGAAGTTGCGGCGGCGCGTAAAAAATATGGCGACCGCTCGGCCGCGTGGAACGAGAACGACCTCAAAAAACTCTCTCAAACACTTAACCCCTGATCCCTCATGAAACTCACTCGCATTTTGCTTCTGGCATCTCTCCTCCTCGGCACTGCCGCCATCGGCCAAGCCGCCCATCACCAGGAAGATGGTTTTAAGCCCCTCTTTAACGGCAAGAATCTCGACGGCTGGCATATCGTCGGCGGCACGGGCAGCTTCAAGGCCGAAGACGACATGATTGTCGGTTATGGCGAGAACGTGAAAGGCAATACCTTCCTCCGCACCGATCGCACCTACACCGATTTCGATTTCCGATTCTCCTACAAACGCATCCATGGCAACTCGGGCGTCATGTTCCGCGCGCTACAGCGTCCCGGCGACAATGGTCGCGTCTACGGCTACCAATGTGAGCACGGCAACAAACCCGAGCGCGCCTGGTCGGGCGGCATCTATGATGAAGCCCGTCGCAAATGGTTGCAGCCCCACTCCACCGATCCGCGCGGCCAAGCCGCATTTACCCAACAAGGCCAACAGATCATCAATCACGAGCAATGGAACGACGTGCGTATTCTGTGCGAAGGCAACGTGACCAAAATCTGGTTCAACGGTGAACTTCGCGCCCATTTCGTGGATACCGACCCCGAACACAATACACTCGAAGGTTTCTTCGGCCTGCAGGTCCACTCCGGCGACAAGAGTCTCGTGAGCTGGAAAAATCTCCGTATCAAGGAACTCGAATAACCTCTTACTCTCAACCCTACCCCTAATGAAATTCCTAACTCTACCCCTGACCGTATGCTTCGCCCTGTTTCTCGCTGCCTGTGCGCCTCAAGACGAAAGCCCTCAATTCGTCGATCTCTTCGATGGCCAATCTCTCGACGGTTGGGTCAACCACGGCGGCGGCAACTTCTATGTCGCTGACGGCATGATCGTAGGCGAAGCCGCTCCAGCCCTACCGAACAGCTTCCTCCACACGGCTCAACCTTACGACAACTTCGAATTGATCCTCGAGATCAAGATCGACCCTCTACTCAACTCCGGAATCCAAATCCGCAGCAACGTCTACGCCGAAGAAACCACCACCATGCGTTGGGGCGGCAAGGTGAACAAAGACGGTTCCAAGGCCGACGTGCGCGAACGCGTCTGGGAAGCCGGTCGCTACTGGGGTTATCAAATCGAAATCGACCCGACTGACCGCGGCTGGAGTGGTTCGCTCTACGAGGAAGGTGCCCGCGGTTTTCTTCACGCCCCTGAAAACAACGCCGAAGCTCTCAAGGTCGGCGAATGGAATCAGTTTCGCATCATCGCCAACGGCGACCACTTTCAAACTTGGATCAACGGCACCCCTATCGCCGACGTGCGCGACAGCGCGACCGCCACTGGCACCATCGCGCTCCAACTCCACGGCATCGGCAAAAGCACCGAAAAGATCGGCCAAAAAGTCCGGATGCGAAACGTGCAGATCAAAGAACTCTGATCACGCAACTCCCTAAGCCTACGCCTTAGGCGTAGGCTTCTTCGGGAGAGACTATATGCTCGTAGGGTGCGGTGGGCGGAGCATCCACAAACTTGGGTTCGGGCTCTCCAATCGCCACCATGCGGCGGACAAGCCGCTCGCGCATCACGCGAACTACGTCGGCGTGGGAGGTATAGCCCACCAAGTTGGTAAGCTCCCACGGATCCGCTTTAAGATCATAGAGACAGTCATCGATGTAGGTCTCCGCCGTCGGCTGAGAGATCGGATTACCCTCGTCGTCCACATCGGGACAGCGAACGGAGTATTTCCAACGTTCCGTGCGCACGGCCCGACCCGTTTGGCTCTCGCTTATTTGGACGAATACCTCTTCCGGCCATTCCGCCCGGTTGTTTTGCAAGAGGGGCAGAATGGATCGACCCTCCATCGTATCCGGTATATCAATACCGGATGCCGCCAATAAGGTCGGGGGAAGATCCACCAAACTGACGAGTTTTTTCAAGCGTCCGCCGCCTTCGAATCCCGGGCCGGTGATGGCAGTCGGAACCCGAATGGAGGCATCGTGACAGGAGCGTTTATATTCCGCATTGCGGGTCTTGAAATGATTCCCGTGATCGGAGGAGAAAAGCACGATAGTGTCGTCGGTAATTCCGAGACTTTCGAGCGCATCGAGCATGCGACCGAATGATTCGTCCAATCGCTTCACCATGCCACAATATCCCGGCCAGTGCTGGACCGCGGTGCTATCGCCGGCCCGAAGATCGGGAGGTATTTTCGAGGTGGCCTGCTCGGCCTCATAACCACGAGGCGCCGGATAATCATCCCGCGAGTTTTGGTGATGGGGCTCGAGATGGGAAACGAAGAGGAAGAACGGCTGGTTGGTTTTACTGCGTTCGTGGATATGGCGAATTGCCGCGTCCGTGAGGGCGTCAACCCGATAGCCGGGAAGTTGGTGTTCCTCACCATCTTGATCCCATAACCGCGTGTCGTAGGCATCCGAAACGAACTCCAATAAATTAGCCCCCAACCATGATTGATAGCCGCCCTGCAGGTGTCTGGGCACCGCACCGTGATGATCGGTGGATGCGAGATGCCACTTGCCGATGTAACCGGTGTGATAGCCGGCGTCGTTGTAGTAATTGGCCAACGTGGGCAGCTCGGCCGCCGGTTCGTAACCATTGCGCCAAACGCCCGTTTGGGTGGCATACTTACCCGTCTGCAGACAGGCACGGGCCGGAGCACAGACAGGTTGGCAGGTAAAACTTTTCGCGATGTGAGTGCCCTCTTGGGCGACACGATCAAAGTTCGGCGTGAGTCCCAACGTGCATCCGTGCACACCGGTGGTGTCATGCCGTTGTTGATCGGTCAGAAAAACGATCACATTGGGTTGTTTAGGGGAAACCATGGAGAGTGAAGCAGGAGGTAAGAGTAGCGGGACCGGACAATCTCACCACCGAATTTTCTTCGGGAAAAACTCCGCGATCAAGTCCTCGTAAAAAGGACGGAGTTCTTCTTCGCGAGGAGAGCCGTGGCTCTTGGTATAGAGATCGTATTCGTTGAATTTGAGGACCCAGGGCAACATCGCCCGATCGTGATCGTTGGCCAGGGCGGTGTAGGCGCCTTCGCGGTGCCAGGGATAAAAACTGTGGTAGCGGAGCATGGCCAAGCCTTCGGCCGGCAAGTAGTCCTTACACACGTTGTAAATGTATTCGTCGTGACCCCACGACAGGGCCACCTGATCAAACCCACAGCCCGGTTTGTAGATACCACATTCGGTTTGATAAGCTTCCTCTTGGGAGTCGGGATTGTTGGCAAAAAATTCCGGGAAGACGTTTTTATCGGAGAAGGCACAACCGGTCGGAAACGTATCGCCCACGACGGCCCACTGCGGTTCACCCCATAGACACAAGACTTTGCCCAAGTCATGCATCAATCCCGTGAGAATCATCCACCGGGGGTGCCCGTCGCGACGGATCCCTTCGGCGGTCTGCAGCAGATGTTCGGCCTGAGAAAGATCGGTGTCGGGATCTGAGTCGTCGATCAGCTGGTTGAGATATTGCAATGCCTCCCACACCCCCATCTCCATTCGATTGAGGCCGAGATATTCCTCCCGTTTCGCCAAGACAAACGCATGGGTCTGACCCTCGTGATTCAGTTTATAAAACTCGCGAACGGTATCACGGGCGTTCGCCTCGTAGTCGCGAAATTCCTCTTTATTTTTATCGGGATCGGTGCCCACTGATGGGATCTTTCGATCGGAGGAGGCGGGCTCTGGGTAACGTTCCTTCAGGAAGTCTTCCCATTCATCCAGGCTCTCCAGCGGGGCGGTCGAGCGGGTGTGTAATTCGTCTTTCATGGGGCAGGTAAATTCTTCTATCCAAATTCGGACATGAACAGCTGCGGTTCGCCGTTCCGTTCAGTGCTACGAAAGCTGTGAGTTACCCCGGCAGAGTCACCGTCCACTTATTGGAAGCGTTACACCACTGGCACCTACGGGAACATATCTATGGGGAAAGCATCAATGAAACCGTTACAATAATGAATTATTGTGCTCCTATCGAAGACCGACCGTTTTGAGCACATCGAATGGAACAGTTCCATCCCATTCGCCCCTCCCTACTTCACCCCATGAGCACCCCCAAACGCGTAAACATTCAGGCCATCGCCGACAAAGTCGGGGTGTCCAAAGCTACCGTGAGCCGCGCCCTGCGTAATCTGCCAGGACACAAAGCTGCCACCAAAGACAAGATCATCAAAGCCGCTCAAGAGCTTGGTTACGAATCTCACCCCATCATGTCGGCCGTCATGTCGAGCGTGCGTTTTAAACGCACCTCCCTCATCTCTCCCGTGATTGCAGAGATTCATTGCCAACCTTGGGACTACGACCGGGAAGGAAATCCAGACTCGTTGCGCCGCGGGATTCACCGCCAAGCCGAAGCGCTCGGATTTCGAGTCGAGGAATTCGGCTGGTATGAACCGGGGATGAACCCCCGCCGATTGATCGATATCATCCGGGCCCGCGGGATTGGAGCAGTGATTTTCGAACACTTCATGGAGCGCGAGGTAGACCTCTCGTCCCTTGATCTTAGCGGCTTGGCCATGGTTTCCATCGGTGGGGCTCATCTAAATCCCAACCTGCATTGCGTGGAAGTAAACCACTACGGTAACATGATCAAACTGATCAAAAAATTGCAGGACCGGGGCTACCAACGATTCGGCGTGATCATCCCCAAAATTTTCGAGCGTTCCTCCGATTTTAAACGCAGCGCCGCCCTTCACTCGGAAGACCTCAATATCGCTGAAAAGGACCTGATTCCCATCTTCTACCGGGAAGAAACAGATAGTGAGGAAGATCTGAACGAACTCGAAAAGTGGCTCAAAAAATACCAACCCGATTGCGTATTGGGTGTCGGCAAGGACGTGCCCCATCAGCTCGATTCCCTCGGTTACACTCAACCCCAAAAAGTGGGTTTCGCTCACCTCGGTTGGCACTCTTCCTATGAGGGCTACGCCGGCTATAACCCCAAGTGGAGTGGCGCGGGGAAGGTTGCCGTCAACTTGGTGGTCGATCAACTCACCCGCAACGAAAACGGCGTGCCGGAGGATCCACTTTGGATCCTCGTTGAAGGGGAATGGGTCGACGGCCACAGTGCCACGCCCGTCCATCGGTCGCGTAGTTCTGCTCCGCGCAAAACTTCGTCCGCCAAAACCTAGGACTACCGCACCGGGCCCTGAGCCTGACCATCTGCCCGGGCCGCGCCGACAACTTCAAAATCGGCCAGCACTTCGCCGAGTTGCGCCCATACTTGACGCGTTGGCGCATCGAGCGTTTCGGCGTCCAATGGCCGTTCTTCGAGAACATCCCTTACCGTGTCGAAAAAGCGTCCGTCGTGATACCGTTTGAACCGAACGGTGCGGGCGAAGGCATCCACTTCCTGATCCACAATCGATACGCGGGCTTCGTCCTTGCCCCGCCGATACCAGCAGTAGGACCACTCCCGCAGCGTGGGGCGTTCACCGGTGATGACCGGAACCAGATCGAAACCATCCATCGGGCGATCCGCCGACGGCTCATAACCTGCCAATCGATGCATCGTCGGCATGAAATCAGAAAAATCCACCAGCCCTTCTGAAACCAAACCCGCAGGCACGGTTTCGGGCCAATTCATAATCATGGGCACGTGAGTGCCACCATCCGTCATTGTCCCCTTCGCGCCCTTGATGCTGCGACCATCAATCATGTGCGAGGTGATGTCATTGTTGGTCCCATTGTCGCCGATAAAAATCAACAGCGTGTTCTCTCGAATACCTAGGTCATCGAGTTTGTCCTCCACCCGGCCAACCAGTTCATCGGTGTATTCCACCATGTCCTTGAAGTAAGCGGGATCGGCATCATCCGCAGCCGGTGAACCCGCCGAATTAGGCGTAGGGACAAACGGAGAATGTGGCAACAGCATCGGGTAATAGACAAGGAACGGCTCATCCACGTGACGTTCCATGAAATCGAGCACGAAGTTATTGAGCACATCGGGGCCATACTCGCCCTTCTCACCCGGCAAGATTTCGTCGTTTTGAATCAGCTCTCCCACGTTCCCGTAGCGCCAGCTCTTCCGCTCCAACCACCACAAGCAGTATTCATCGAAACCGAAGTGATCGATCAGCTTCCGGTCTTTCCCCAGCTGCCACTTTCCCGCAATCGCAGTCGTGTAACCCACTTCGCGTAAGTCATTTGCGAACGTCCGCTGACTAGTCGGCAACTGCCCAAAATGAGTGTAGTTCCGCACGTTGTATTGCCCGGTCATGATCTGCACCCGAGTGGGGGTGCACAACGGTTGGGAATGCGCCTGCGTAAACCGTATGCCCGACGCGGCCAAGGCATCAAGGCGTGGTGTCTCGTAGTCCGCCGACCCGTAGCTCGTTAGGGTTTCGTAACCCATGTCATCCGCCATGATGAGGACAATGTTGGGGCGTGAGGGCTCGCCTGAAGCGACCAGAGCGGCGGTAACCGTCGCGAGGAAACGAAGGGAATATTTAATCATCAGAAGAGGGAATTCGATAGACTTTGTTTTTCATCGAGAAACAAGGCGGCGGGCGGAATAGGGAGTCGTTGTCCGGATGGAATCGTATACTCCACGCGCAAGTAGCTGTCGCGGTTGGCTTGAAAGAAATGGAGTTCAATCGCATGTCGGCCCGCCTCGAGATTCGCGAAGCCCGAAGATTCACGCCGGGGATGTTTGATCTGATCATCTACGATGTCTTTACCATCGATCATCAGCCGCACGCCATCGGCCGACTCGACATGAAACCCGTAATTACCCGACTCCGGGACATCAAACCAGCCACGGAAGACAACGGCAAAATCCTCGGCGCGCCGAGTGATCTGACTTAGATCAATATTGTCGACCCGCTTGATCAAAGTGGGACTCAAGCCGGTAAAGATCGGCATCTGATTCACATGCCCTTTGCTGTTATCATGCTCGTAATAACGAGCGATCAACCCTCGGCCGGCCGGAATCTTTTTAAAGCGGACCGTATCCACCGCCCCACCGATGCCGCCCTTCGTAATCAATCGCGCTTTTAAGACCGTATCTTCATTTAAGGAAATCGGCCCCGCTGCCAAATTAGAGTCCTTTGTAGGCTCAGAACCGTCGATCGTGTAGCGGATATTACGCCCATCGTCCGGCGCTCGAAGCATGAGTTCGGTGACCTCAACAAATTCCATTTCTTCCAGAGCGATCAAATCGACGCGACGAGGAACCAGCGAGACAGCGATGGATTGATGAATCTCCATGTCCGCCAATCCTGACTGGCTGAAAGTGAGGTCTAATTCGAGTATCTCGCCGTCCGCCACCGAAAAGGATTCTACGATCATCAACTCCGTTTCTATGATCTGGCTTTGTCGACCGGTGAGTTCTTCTGCGATCGGCCCCTCCAACCGAGGATACACCTTGTGATTATGCTTAAATTGTCCGGTTACTTTTAACGGCTCAGGCGAACGATTTTGCAGTTCTACAAAGACGGAGCCACCGATCACCGTCCCGTCCGACTGGGTTTCCAGAATCACGTGCGTTTTGGCGGAAGCGCTTTGTTCCAAAGCCTGCATGTGCTTGAACGACTTTTCCGTGGCTACGTCTTTGGGCATGATGCCACTCAGCTCCAGATTCGCCATGACCGGGCCTTCATCCGTCATGGTAAACCACGCGAAGTGATCGAACTCGCCAAAGGCCTGTCCCCTTAGTTTCGATCCACCACCGGTTGATGCCAACAGGATGTAATCACTGTCATTGCGATCCATCTGCACGTAGCGGTGGTGGTGGCCGGCCAGAACGGTATGTTTCCGACCCCGCAGCGCGTTTTCAATGCGCGAAAAATTACTCTCGTGCGGATAAAGCCACAACGGATGATGCAACAGCACGAACGTCCATCGCACATCTTCGTTCTCCGCCATCGTTTGTTCGAAATAGGCCACCTGATTTTCGCCGATGAACTGCTCTTTGTTGTCGTTGGTGAAAAGCACGACAAAGAGCACGTTCTTGTAGACAAAGGAGTAGTGCGTTGTGCCGAAGCGCTCGTTCCACTGAGCCAACATGTCTTCCGGCTGCACGCGGCCCTCGATCCACTTCATCTGGATATCGTGGTTCCCCGCGGCGAAGAAGAACGGCATCTTGAGAGGCTCGATCCAACTCATCATCTCGTCCCACTCGGCGTCGTTCGTCTGCGCATTCTCGGAGGTGCCTTGAATCAAATCCCCCACCGAGATGACGAACTCAGGCATCATCCAATTCAGTTTCTTAACCGCATCCTGAAATACCCCCGCACGCGGACTGCCCGTGCGATCACTGACCACGGCAAACTGGAAATTATCCGGGTCGTTTTGAAACTCGAGATGAGTCCACGGTTTGGCCTCTGTCGTGACATCGGCCGTGAACTCCTCTGTCGCCTCGTGAGCGAAGACGCAGGTGGACACTGAAACCATTAATAACAGGACAAGGCGCAGGCGGGATAGGGGCATGACAAGTGGGATAGAAGCACTCCAACCGTTCCAGAGCCAGCCGCGAACCACGCCCGCACGGAATCGTTACAGTGCAACCGAGTCGTTGCCTCAACGGTTACAATGCGTTCACGTTTGAAACCGTGCGACCTTGCACTACAACGCCTTCACCCCGCTCTCCACCCCAAATGCGCGTTACCGCTCTTAAATTCATCGCTCCGTTTTTTGGCTTTTGCCTACTTGCACTGCCAGCAGTGCTCTCCGCCGCAGACCGTCCGAACATCGTATTGATTATTACCGATGATCTCGGGTTCTCCGACATCGGTCCCTACGGCGGTGAAATCGACACGCCCCACCTCGATCAGCTCGCTGCCGACGGTCTGCGCTTCCGTCAGTTCTACAACACGGCCAAGTGCTCCCAAACGCGCGCCACCATGTTGTCGGGACGCTACTACCCAGAGGTCTCCTTCACCGGCCAGCACCGCAACTCCGTCACCTTCGCAGAAACCCTGCGCACCGCCGGTTACAAGACGCTGATGTCGGGCAAGTGGCACCTACTCGGCGAACCAACCCAGCAGGGGTTTGATCGCTACTTCGGACACCTCGCGGGAGCGGTTAATTTCTTCAACGGCGAGAGCACCAAGGGCTACGATACTTTCCGTCTAGACGGTGAACCCTACGAAATTCCGGAAGGATTCTACGCCACCGATGCGATGACCGATCACGCGCTCATGTTCCTCGACGAAGAGATCCCGGAGAGTAGCGACCAGCCTTTCCTTCTCTACCTTGCCTACAACGCCCCGCACTACCCGCTTCACGCTAAACAGGCCGATGTCGAAAAATACCTCGGGCGCTACGACATGGGTTGGGATGAGCTACGCAAAGCCCGCTACCAACGCCAACAGGAGCTCGGTATCATTGGCGAAAATGCGGTGCTCTCCGAGCGCCCACCCGAGGTCCCAGCCTGGGACACCATCAGCGATGAACTCCGCCGTGAGCATAACCTCACCATGGCCACCTACGCCGCGATGATTGACTGCGTAGACCAAAACATCGGCCGGGTCATCGACCGTCTCAAAGCACGCGATGAATTCGACAACACCATCTTCATTTTTCTCAGCGACAACGGCGGTTGCCCGTTCCAACGCACCCGTTCCCCGACGCGCGAAGAGATGCTCATGCCATGGACGGCCGAGAGTTACTGGACCTACGACGAGGGATGGGCCCACGCCAGCAATACTCCCTTCCGTTGGTATAAACAAAACCAACACGAGGGCGGGATCTCATCCCCTTTCATTATGCACTGGCCCGACGGTCTCGGCGGCAAACGCGGCCGCATCGTCGATGGCCCCGGCCACCTCATCGACGTCGCCCCCACCCTTTACGAGCTCGCTGGCGCCACCTACCCCGAAACCTACGCTGGTGCCGACATCGCGCCCCTCCGCGGCCAATCACTCATGCCAATCATCAAAGGCAAATCAACCGGGGGTTCGCGCGAACTCTGGCAATTCTTCGGTGGCAATCGCGCCCTGCGCCACGGTGACTGGAAGATCTCCTGGCAGAAAAATATCAAGCAGTGGGAGCTCTACAATATCGTGAAAGACCGCTCTGAAACCAACGATTTGGCCAAATCGATGCCCGCCAAATTGGCGGAGATGATTGCCCGCTACGATGCCCTCGATCACGACATCGCCGACAACGCTCCCGAAGTCGCCGCCATCAATATTGGTCAGGAATAACGCTCCTTCTCTTCCATGAAATTCCGCTCCGTTTTTTTCGTCCTCCTCGCTATACCCGGTCTCCTCGCCTCTGCCGCTGATCGCCCCAATATTCTCTGGCTCAGCACCGAAGACATCAGCCCGCACATTGGCTTCATGGGCGACCCCCATGCCATCACGCCGCACCTCGATCAGTTGGCCAACGAGGGTGTCGTCTTCAATCGAACTTACACCAGTGCGGGCGTCTGCGCCCCCGTTCGCAGCGCGATCATTACTGGCATGTATCAGTCCTCCATCGGCACT
>Ga0209659_1001668_pt1 | contig 12708 bp, 6 predicted proteins | sample SaaInlLV_10m_DNA_FD_184658 | JGI IMG/M metagenome (GOLD analysis project Ga0209659, IMG submission 184658) | Marine microbial communities from expanding oxygen minimum zones in the Saanich Inlet - SI072_LV_10m_DNA (SPAdes) (version 2) | ecosystem: Environmental > Aquatic > Marine > Intertidal... | reverse complement strand
TGTTTAACTTTTAATAAACGCTTTTTTTTCTATAACTTTAACAAAATAAAATTAGTATTAAAAAACCCTAAAGCATGAGTAAAGCATCATTTATAAACGAACTATCAATCCCAGCTATAGCAGCACCAATGTTTTTAATATCCGGCCCTCAATTGGTCATTGAATGTTGTAAAAACGGTATTGTTGGCACTTTTCCAGCATTAAACCAGCGAACAACTGAGGGTTTTGAAGCATGGATTTTAGAGATAAAATCTGCATTAGCAACTTATGAAAAAGAAACTGGTAAAAAGCCCGCACCATTTGGAGTGAATTTAATAGTACATAAATCAAATCCAAGATTAGAGGCTGATTTAGCGATATGTGTGAAGCATAAAATAGCCCTAATTATTACCTCACTGGGGGCGGTTTCAGAGTTGGTTAATACTGTGCATAGTTATGGAGGTCTTGTATTTCATGATATCATTAAAAAAAGGCATGCAGAAAAAGCACAAGAAGCTGGTGTAGACGGGCTAATCTTAGTTTCTGCCGGAGCAGGTGGACACGCAGGAACAATAAACCCGATACCTTTAGTTGCTGAAATTAAATCTTTTTTTAAGAAAACAATCTTACTATCTGGATGTATTAGCTCAGGAAGAGATATTGCTTCTGCCATGCAAATGGGGGCAGATTTAGCGTATATGGGTACTCGTTTTATAAACACTAAAGAGAGTAAAGCGCCAGAAGCTTATAGAGATATGATCATTGAGGCAGGCGCTAGTGATATTGTATATACTGCTGCTGTTTCTGGTGTTCCTGCAAATTTTTTAGGACCTAGTCTTCAAGCTATGGGTATAACAGATGAGATGTTAAGCAGAAAAGTAAAAGTAGATTTTGGCGAAGAGTTAACTGCCCAAGAAGACGAAGCCAAGGCATGGGCTACTATTTGGTCTGCTGGTCAGGGAGTTTCTTCTATTCATGATTCGCCAAGTGTAGGCCATTTAATTGAAAACCTCAAAACAGAATTTAAAGCCGCAATTCAAGAACAGTATACTTTGTTAGAAATTTATAAATAATCAGAATTTTTAATTACGTTTTATATTTTTAACTGCTTCAGAAATATCTGCTAAAGGTAATTTACATGTGCCATTAACGCAGACATAAATTAATGTCTTTCCATCTATATATTTAAATTCAAGCAAAGGTAATTCAGAGTCTTTGTTTGAAGCCGATATTAATATATTAGGGAAGTAATTTTTATATAATTCTTTAGTTATTGTAGTTGCATTTTTCCCAACAACAGCAACTTCGTAGAAAGGTTGTGTGAAATTCATCATTAAATGTAACCAATTTGAGTACCCTAAAGGATTTTTAATGATTTCTACTTTTAGATTATTTAGCATTTGCTTAGAAATTTGGGTCATTTTTTTATCATAAAAATAATGCCCAAGTTTAAATAAGCTATTTCCAATAATTGAATTAGAGGAGGAGATAACACCATCGATAACCTCAGTTTTTCGAGCGATTAAATTAGGGTCCTCTTTAGACGTATAAAAAAACATTCCACTAGTTGAATCATAAAAATGTATAATGGTATACTCCATTATTTCTTTTGAAAGAATCAACCATTTTTCATCCAAAGTAATTTCATGAAGAGAAATAAAAGCCTGAATTACAGTTGCATAATCTTCAGCATATCCATTAATAGTACTTTTTCCATTTTTAAAATTTCGATTTAGACCTCCATCACTTCTTAATTGTTTTTGTAGAAGAAATTCTGCAATCTTAACCGCTTTATCTAAATATTCTTTCTGATCAAAAGCTTTATATGCATCTACGTATCCTTGAAGCATAAGCGCATTCCAGGAAGTCAGAATTTTATCATCTAAATTAGGCTTCTTACGCTTATTCCTCTCTATAGAAAGAATAGATTTCCAATTAGCTATTTTACTCTTTAACTCCTTTTTAGTAAGCTTATTTTTTTTTGCAAATTCAGCATTAGATTGGTTACGGATTAAAACATAAAGGTCTTTTTCCCAAAACCCAGTAGTATTTACATTGTAATAGTTTGCAAATAATTCATAATCTTTAATTAGATTTTTTAATTCTTGTTTGGTCCAACTGTAAAAAACACCTTCTTCTAATTCATCATTTTCATTTTTACTATCTGCATCTAAAGATGAATAAAATGCTCCGTTATTAGCACTTAATTCCTCATTAACAAACCCTAATATTCCTTCAACAACATTTTTATAGAGCTCGTTTTTATCTTGAAGATATGCTTTAGAATAAATACTTACTAATTGAGCATTATCATATAACATTTTTTCAAAATGGGGGATGTGCCATCTTTCATCTACGGAGTATCTAGAAAAACCACCACCAATTTGATCATAAATACCTCCATAGGCCATTTTAGTTAGCGATGTTTTAATATACTTGAAAATTTTAGGATCATTATAGTGATGCTGATATCTTAAAAGATAGTCTAAGGTATTTGACATTGGAAATTTAGGAGCTCCTTTGAAGCCACCATTAATAGTGTCTAATTGTTCTTTTGTAAGGGTAATTGCAGAAATAATTTCTTTATTTTTGAAGACAGCCTCTTCCTTATTTAAGGTAATTAATTCAGAAGTTTGAATGCCTTCTGTTACTCTTTGGGCATATTCTTCCACCTTTTGAGGGTTTTCTTTATACAGATTAGAAACATCCTCCAATATTTTGGACCATTGGTTTTTTGTGAAGTAGGTTCCTCCAAAAACAGGTCTTCCATCAGGAAGTGTAATACAGTTAAGAGGCCATCCTCCTTTACCTGTCATTAGTTGAACCGCATTCATATATACTTTATCTACATCTGGTCTTTCTTCTCTATCTACTTTAATGTTGATGAAATTATCATTCATTATTCTAGCAATAGAATCATTTTCAAAACTTTCTTCTTCCATTACATGGCACCAATGACATGAGGCATAGCCTATAGAAATAACAATAAGTTTATTTTGTTCTTTTGCTTCCTCCAAGGAACTCTCGTTCCAAGCCTTCCAGTTAACAGGATTGTATGCGTGTTGAAGTAGGTAAGGGCTTGTCTCATTTACAAGATCATTTCCCTTTTTAGAACCGTTTTTTGAACAAGCAAAACAAAGTATAAAACACAGTAAGTATAAAGAAATACGAGCTTTCATGAACATGGATTAGATTATAATATTAAAAGTAATAAAAATCAATCAAGTACCTATTAAATAAAATAAAAAAGACCTTTGAGGACTGAAAAATTTCAACATCAAATATCTTTTTTAAAAGATCATAAAAAACGCTCAAAATTAAATTTTGAGCGTTTTTAAGACTATTGTATTAAAGGTAAATCAACTACTCTCTAATTAATTTTACACTTTTCACTCCTTGCTCTGTAGTAACTCTAGCAATATAAATTCCACTAGTTAACCCTTGAGTAGAAATAGCAATATTGGTACTGTTATTGGTTTGTAAAACAACTCTTTTTCCTAATAGATTAAATACCTCAACTGAGGTTATTATGTTGTTTTGAGCGCTTATTATCCAAGTATCTGAAGTAGGATTTGGATATACCTTAGTGTCAAATAAATTCTTATTTTCTAGCCCTGCAGTTGCTGAACTTAGCGCTGTAATATTGTCTACATAGGTTGTTGTTTCAGCATTTGCATTCCAACCATTACCGTTCCACATTGGAAAGAAAAGAATTCTAGCATAAATATATGCAGCCACAGGGGTATTGTCTTTTGGATTAGCGAAGTCAAAAGTAAGCGTTTCCCAGCCCGATCCTGAATGATAATCATCTGTAGCTGATTCGTCAGCTAATGTTCCTCCTACAGCATCAACAACTTTTGCTAACATATGAAAAGCTGTTGTTGAATATACTTCTGCAGTAACTACTTTATTTGATGAAATTAAATGGATGTAGTCATCTTGTAAAAACACTTGCGCATTTTGCCATGGTACCTCTGCTGAGGAAGAAGTTACTATTTTCAAAACCTCACTATGTGTTCCGCCTGTTACTGGGTCAGAAACAATACTCACAGACCCCAAACCATTATCTGCTGCAATTTGTGGAGGTGTTCCTTCAAAATCTTCTATAATTATAGCAGCACTTGTAGAGCAAGCATTACAAGAACCTCCACAATCTATACCAGTCTCATCATTGTCTTGTACACCATTTTCACAGCTATCTACTGGTGGAGCATCTGTTAATTTATTTGCATTAAACTTAATATTATCAATGTGGATTGTGCTATTTTCAGCTCTATCTGGTAATCCATCTGTCCAATCTACAAAAACAACCATTTGACTAATATTGGTTAGATCTCCATTTGGGTTGATTCCTGAAAGGTCCCAAGTTAACGTTTGCCATTCATCTACAACAGTGTTTCCAACGTTCTGATTTGTGATTTCAAAAGTGGTTCCTTGCCCGGCGGTTCCCATTTTAATTCCTACCGTACCTACATAATTTTTATTTACATCCATGGTTAAGCTTAAATTATTAGCTACTCCCATATCTATTTCCCATGTACCAAATACTCCCTCATTCCAAGCATTATTAACCCCAGCGTAAAAAGCATTATTTGGCCCAACTACTACTTTTAAAACTTTAGTATTAGTTGCGTTTGTACCATCTAAATCTGGATTATCTACAACTTCAGCAGCAGCAGGGTTATTGTCAAAGGTATACCAATTAGATGCTACTCCAGAGGGTGTATTAGGTTCAAAATTAAAAAGATATTCTTGTTGCTGAGCATATCCAAAAGAAACTAGTAGTAATAATGTTACTAAAATTATATTTTTCATTGTACTTATATTTAAATGAAAACGCTCAGAGCAAAGCACTGAGCGTTTTGAATTTTATTTAATAAAGAATTATTTTAAAAATTATTCTCTAATTAATTTCACACTTTTCACTCCTTGCTCTGTAGTAATTCTAGCAATATAAATACCACTACTTAATCCTTGAGTAGAAATAGCAATTTCAGTGCTGTTGTTGTTTTGTGAAACCACTCTTTTCCCTAAAAGATTAAACACTTCAACAGAAGTTATTACTGTATTACCAGTTCTAAAGTTCCAGTTTGAATTAGATGGGTTAGGATATACGCTAACATTTACAATGCTATTGTCCTCAACACCAGCTGTAGCGGTTTGAATAATATCATCAAAATAGAAAGTTGAAGCCGAAGTACCATCTCCTAGAATACCATTGTCAGGTATTAGAACTAGTTTATTTTGGTTTGCATTGGTTACGCCAGTAAAGTCTAATACTATAGTTTCCCAATCTCCAGTCACAGTTGTGAACGTATTTTTTTCACCACTATTATTATCAGCATTAGTATCTTGTTCAGTTTTGAACATAATTTTTGTTCCTACAGGAGCATCAGTCCATACCCTAGCTGTGATAAATTTCTTAGTTGTAAAATCAAGATTTGAATCCAATTCAATTCCTGCACCAGCCCAAACTTGACCTCCATCTCTAACTAGCTTTGCTAAGTTTGCACTTGTGTTACCAGTAGCTTGAGGTGCTGCAACAGCTTCTACTGTAATAGTACCACCATCAAACCCAACAAAATCTGCAGTTACAGGACTTGTTTCAAAGTCTAAAGGTAAATCAATAGTTATATTTGGATCAGTCTCACTTTGAGCAATATCGTCAAAGTAGAAAGTTGAAGCCGAAGTACCATCTCCTAGAATACCATTGTCAGGTATCAAAACAAGTTTGTTTTGGTTTGCATTGGTTACGCCAGTAAAGTCTAATACTATAGTTTCCCAATCTCCAGTCACAGTTGTGAACGTATTTTTTTCACCACTATTATTATCAGCATTAGTTTCTTGTTCAGTTTTGAACATGATCTTAGTACCTACAGGAGCATCAGTCCATACCCTAGCTGTGATAAATTTCTTAGTTGTAAAATCAAGGTTTGAATCTAATACAGTAGCTGCACCAGCCCAAACTTGACCTCCATCTCTGACTAGCTTCGCTAAGTTTGCACTTGTGTTACCAGTAGCTTGAGGTGCTGCAACAGCTTCTACTGTTAGCGTACCACCATCAAACCCAACAAAATCTGCAGTTACAGGACTTGTTTCAAAGTCAAAAGGTAAATCATAAGTTGCAGTTGTTGGATTAGTTTCAGTTTGAACAATATCGTCAAAGTAGAAAGTTGAAGCCGAAGTACCATCTCCTAGAATACCATTGTCAGGTATTAGAACTAGTTTATTTTGGTTTGCATTGGTTACGCCAGTAAAGTCTAATACTATAGTTTCCCAATCTCCAGTCACAGTTGTGAACGTATTTTTTTCACCACTATTATTATCAGCATTAGTATCTTGTTCAGTTTTGAACATAATTTTTGTTCCTACAGGAGCATCAGTCCATACCCTAGCTGTGATAAATTTCTTAGTTGTAAAATCAAGATTTGAATCCAATTCAATTCCTGCACCAGCCCAAACTTGACCTCCATCTCTAACTAGCTTTGCTAAGTTTGCACTTGTGTTACCAGTAGCTTGAGGTGCTGCAACAGCTTCTACTGTAATAGTACCACCATCAAACCCAACAAAATCTGCAGTTACAGGACTTGTTTCAAAGTCTAAAGGTAAATCTTGGCTAAAGCCTAAGGTAGAAATAAAAAGAATAATTAAAAGAGTAATTTTTTTCATCATAAGATTTGTTTTTAAATTATTTCATTAAAAGAGAATAAGCCCACAAAATTTAAACATGGTATGGCATTATCCTGCATTTGCAATTTAAATCAGAATTATTCAAAAACAATAATTTTAGCCCATACAAAAAACATACAAGTTGTATGTGAGATCATCTAAGTCTAATAATTCAAAAAAAGTTTTTAAAGTTAATGTTTACAGGAGTTTGTAGGCTCTATTGCATTTGTTTATGCTGCTAACATCAAGACTTTGTATGGGCTATGTTGTGATAAAATCAACATTTTAACAGGATGTTAGTATAATCAAAAAATCAATAATAAATTAAAAAAGGGGTCTAATTAATAAAATTAGTCAATAGTTAGTTTATTTTTTTTAAATAAAGCTAAAGAATCATTATTATTGGTAACTAAATAAACCCTACCATTATTATTTGTTTTAATTGAAGATACAGACCTAGCATCTGTCGGAGTATAAAACCCGCTCTTGTCGGGTGATAGAAATTTAAATTTATTTTTACCGTCTCCTAAAAATAACGAACCATAACCGGCATCATACCGAACAGTTTCAACTTCTACACCATAATGATTTCCAACAAGTAAAATATCTTTGAAACCATCATTATTAAAATCTTCTACTAAAGAATTTTTTATTGGACTAATTTGAGCCTGTATAGGAAGTTTTTCTGCTGTGAGTTCTCCATTATTATTTATAAGAATGATACTTTCAAAATTGCTTATTTCGTAGACCACAGCTTCTTCAACGGTTTCTTCTGGTAAAATATCTATGAGTTTAGAAGATGCAAAACTGTGAAAGTCTTTAAATTTCTCCCCAACATAAGGCATTTGTTGTGTAGTGCACTCTTTGCCCCTCATCGGTACATATCCATCTTTGTAATATTTAGCGAGTACAACATCGTTTGTACCATTACCATCGAAATCATTTGCATAGACTTTAAACGGATGTTTTTCGGATGCTTTAAATTTATTATTCTTTCCTAAGTTACCTAGTATATAGTCATCATCACCATCATTATCTAAATCACTCTTTGTGATAGACCACCAAATACCTCTACTATTATCATCAATACCGAATTTTTTTGAACTGTCACTAAAAACACCATTATCATTTTCTAAAACTTTAATTTCCATCCACTCTCCTACAATTAAAAGATCTTCATCACCATCATTATCGATATCAGAGAAAACAGCATCTGTAACCATTCCAATATTTATTAAATCTTGAGCTGTTTTTTTTGGAGCTTCTTTTAATATTCCATTGTTATTTATTAAAATATAACTTGTTGCAGGAAAGGTATACTTTCCTGAAATAAGCCTTGTTCCTATAAATAAATCTAAATCACCATCTGCATCTATATCTGATGCTTTTACTGTTTGAGTGCTTTTGTATATATTTGGAACCGCTTGATTTTTTTTTCTAAAATTACCTAAACCATCATTCATATAAACTCTGTCTTTAAGCAAAGGACTACCTTGTTTAAATTCACTACCTCCAGAAGTTACATATAGGTCTTTATCACCATCACTATCGATGTCAAAGAAAACACCACTTAAGTCTTCAGACTTTTTGTCTACTGCCCAGGGTTTAGATTTACTTTTCAAAAATTTTCCATTAGTAGTTTGAAGAAAAAGTACCCCTTCTTGTCCTGAAGCTCCGCCAATAAAAACATCTTCTAGATTGTCTCCATTTACATCTGCAGTAACTGAAAAAGGTCCATTAGTTGAAAGTTTATGAGGCAATAATACTTCTTCTTTAAAATCATCAAATTTATTTTCTCGATGAGTATAATCAAGACCAAACTCCTCAGGTCTAATTTCAGATAATAATGATTTAATATTAGAAAGGTTATTTAGTCTTACTTCTGATTTAGAGTATTTTGCAGTGATGGTAGTATTGGCATCTATATTTTTAAATAAATTGATTTTATCATTAGGCCAAATAACCTCTATGCTATCAACCTTAGTGTCATTTCCTAATCCAAAAAAAAGACCAGGTTCGACTGATGAAAAATAACCTTTAGACACACTATTTTGAGCTACTTGCTTTTTCCCATTATGATATATATATGCTTTTACATCATAACCAAACTTATTTTTTTCAGAACCAATGAGTTGAATTTTTAAAAAATTTCCAGTTGCTTTATTTTCATAAACAAAAGCAGGTTGTTCCATATTATTAATAATCACATCTAAATCACCATCATTATCTAAATCTCCATAGGCCATACCACTTGAAAAACTAGGAAGGTTAAAACCCCATTTTTCTGAAACATTTTCAAATTTTAAATTTCCAGTATTTCTGTAAGCATAATTTGAAAGAGGTAAAGAGGGGGCTTGTTTTGCTACATTAAAAAATTCCTCTTCTGAAATATTTTCGTTCAAACCTTTAATGTACTTGATATAGTCATTATTAAGAACATCTTTTTTAATTCCATTTGTAATGATAATATCTTTCCATGAATCATTATCAAGATCTACTAAAAGACCAGACCAGCTCCAATCTGTTCTAGAAATACCTGCGATATTAGCAATATCAGAAAAACCATCTAGCCCAGTATTTACCTGAAGAGTATTTGTCATATACTGGTGATGTTTTCCATTATCAACCATTGAATTAAACAAATCTACATTCATAGATTGCATGTTTGTTTTTGACCTATAATGGTCTTCAGAGGACATATCAATTGTCAATAAATCTAAGAATCCGTCATTATTAATATCTCCGGAATCTGAACCCATACTTAAATGAGATATATGATTTATAGTTTCATTAATAACATTTGTAAAAGTACCATCTCCATTATTCTTGTACAAAAAATCGGGTTCAGCATAATCATTTCCAACGTATAAATCCACCCAATTATCATTATTAAAATCTGTAACAGTTACACTTAGGCCATATGATTTAAAGTTATTTGAGATACCGGCTTCATTAGAAACATCCTTAAACTTTCCGTTATCATTGATATAAAACTTATCTTTAAAATACTTATAACCATCAGGGGTGATTGTATGTCTTAAAAAAAGTTTTGAATCTGCCGGTTGATTTACTTGATACATGTCTAGATCACCATCTTTATCCATGTCAAAAAATACTGCCTGAGTTGAAAACCCTGCATCATCTAGGCCGTATGATCTTGCAGATTCTGTAAACGTTAAATCTTTATTATTTATAAATAGTTTATTTTTTCTATCCAATGGATTCATAGACTCTCCATTTCTACTCACGTATATGTCTAAATAACCATCTGCATTTACGTCAGCCATTGTAACTCCCCATGACCAACCTGGACTTTTAGATATATTTGAAGATTTTGTGATATCTTCAAACTTAAAACCTCCATTGTTTATATATAATTTATCACCAACTTGATTTCCGCAGAAAAAAATGTCTGGTAATCCATCATTATTGAGGTCACCAATAGCTACTCCTGCTCCACTATAAATTTGACTAAAATAAAAATGATTAAAATAGATAGATTCGTTTATTGTATTATTAAAATCAATACCCGTTTCTTTTGAGGGCAATAACTCTAAACCTCCCTTAAGTTCTGTTAAGTTAATCTCTCTTTCAGAGAGGTTACAGGAACTAAATAAAGTTCCTGCTAGAATTAAAACTGAAATAAATGCCGCGTTGAATTTCATATATATATAATTTCTTTATAAACAAATTTAAGAATATTTTATGTTGTGAAAAAAGCTCAAAAAAAGTTAAAATAATAATTAGTTTTGAAATTTTAATTGCTCATCTTTATCCCAAATACCCCAATAAGAACCAACATCCCCCTCAGAATCTACTTTCCAAGATTCATCAAATGATGAGAAATAAAAGATATCTATATCTTCTTCTTTAGACCAGGTTTGAGCATTGATAAAGTATTTCATAGCATTTTCTTCCGATGGAACTGCTCCTGCCAAATTAGAACCTTCACTAGGCCATCCTGTTTCAGTAATAATCACCTTTTTACCCTTTCCGGCACGAAGTGCCCTTTGGTACATATCTTTCATATATAATAAAGAGTAGTCTTGATGACATCCTTCCCAAAAAGGATAACAGTTGGCTAAAATAATATCACAGGCCTCTGTTATAGCAGGCCTATCCTCAAACTCATAGTAGGCATCTACATAACCTACAGGAACATCTTCAGTAATCCCTTCTTTAACTTCATTAATAAATGAAAGTAATTCTTGTTCTGATAAGTCTTTTCTGTACATTACTTCATTACCGACGGCGGCAATATCTACAAAACCTTCATTAGCTAACTTAATTAGTCCTGCAATTTCTTTTTTATTAATATCATCATCATTTCCAAGCCAAGCCCCAACAAATGTTTTGATGCCTAATTCACGTGCTACTTTTGGAATTAATTCATTTCCTTCTGTACATGAAAAAGAGCGGATCCACTTTGTGTAAGGCTTGATAATTTTTAATCGGCGTCTAATCTGATCTTCTGTTAAGGTATCTCCTGGTTGTTGCCCTTCTTCATAGGGGCTTGAACAGAATCCATGGACTCCATCGAATAAGACCTCTTTGAATAGGGTTTTTAATTCTTTTGTTGATTTTTTTGATAAATCTACATTTGTTAATGATAGAATTTTTTCTTCTCTTACTGACATTTTTTTAAGTACTCTTTAATTTAATTATTTGTTATTTGTGTGTTTTTTCTTTTCTCTAATTGAGCTCTAATTTCATGGGCTCTCTCTTCTGTGATACTATAATTACGCATAATAAGCATTGCTAAAATTGTTCCGATCATTGGGAAAAAACAAAAGAAAGCATGAAGCCCATCTACTGCAGCTTGTTGGTCTGTTGTTGCTAGATCTGAATTGAAGCCCACTACAGTAATGATTACACCACTAAGTGCTCCAGCGATTCCATACCCTACTTTTACCATCCACCAATAGATAGCTCCAAAAATACCCTCTCTACGCTTTCCTGTATTTAGTTCATCAATATCAATAACATCTGCAGTCATAGACATCATAATGGTAAATAAGCTTCCAATACCAAAAGAAAAGAAAGGCAATGCAATAATATACATCCATGGTTTTCCTGGAATAAATAAGAAATACAGCATAATATACCCTACCAATGAAATTGATTGTGATAACATAAAAGCTTTTTTCTTTCCTAGTTTTTTTGACATCCAAGCCACAGCCGGAATAACAATAAACGTAGTTCCTAATGCTCCTAAACATCCAAACATTGAAACCCATATACCGCTAGCTCCAGCATCTCCGTTAAATAATTTATATACAATTACAAAAAAAGTAAGGGCAGCTACTGTATTAAAAGCATTAAATATTAAAAAAGTTGCCCCACATAATTTTCGAAATTCTTTGATTTTAAATGCAGCTACAAAACTTTCAAATATTTTCATTAAACTATTTCCAATATTGGCAGAGTTTAAAGGCTCATAGTCTTCGTCTAGTGTTGAGTTACTTTTTATAAAAATTGCGGGTACCATAGCACAAATTGCACAGGGTATGGCAACCCAAATTGCCAATTCTTTTACAGCAATATCTGCAGACGGAAACCAACTTTCATCATACATAATAATCCAAAACAAAGGTGCAATTACCCACGCCCATTGCCCAATAAATTGGGCTATTGCCATAATGTTAGTGCGTTCGTGAAAATCATCACTCATTTCATATCCCATGGCTACATAAGGAACACTAAAAATAGTTAGGCCTAAATAAAATACTAAAGACCACAAAAAGAAATACCAAAAGTTATATTCTACTCCATCAGCCTTACTCAGCTGCCACATAAAAATATAGGCTAGCCCCATAAGAATACCTCCAATAAGAACATATTGTCTTCGTCTTCCCCATTTAGATTTTGTATTGTCTGAAATAAAGCCCATAATTGGATCAGTAATTGCATCAAAAATTCTAGGGAAAAGAAACACTAAAGACCACATCCAGCCAGAAAAACCTAAATCTTCAACTAAAACAACCATAAAGATTCCTAAGATTGCTGGAAACATTTGGTTGGCTAACATTCCAAAACCAAAGGCTATTTTTTGTCCCATAG
>Ga0209659_1001660_pt1 | contig 12741 bp, 9 predicted proteins | sample SaaInlLV_10m_DNA_FD_184658 | JGI IMG/M metagenome (GOLD analysis project Ga0209659, IMG submission 184658) | Marine microbial communities from expanding oxygen minimum zones in the Saanich Inlet - SI072_LV_10m_DNA (SPAdes) (version 2) | ecosystem: Environmental > Aquatic > Marine > Intertidal... | reverse complement strand
TGGTTCATCTGCTTTCAGATCAACGCTATATATACCGGCGATAATATGTGGCGATAAGTCATGATCAGCCAGCAATCCGGATACCAGTTCTGCCATTTCATCCGGCGGGCAATGGCGTGATGCCCCCACCCCCAGACAGGCCAGACGCGGATGATAAACCAATGCCTGCGGTGATGATGGCTGTGGCCGTAGCGATAGGATAATTGATATTTCAGCATCTGCGGCCGACGGTTTTATACCTGACTGCCGTGACATTGGTGCTAACCAGTCATGCCATGCCGCCGCAATGCCCGAATAGTGATCGTCTGGCAGATCAGACATAAGCCGGAATGGTGCGCCATCATTGAGCCGCGCCATTATTGATGCGGCGCCGGATGGATCAGCCAGAACAAATGGCATTGGCGGTTGATCCAGACTGACCCCCAGCCGGATATCACCAGCTGTTGTGACCGCCGCCTTACCGCCGGTGGATTGTGCCAGCATCTGTGCCAGCATATTGCCGCCATGATGCCCGCCCAGCAATGGAATGACGCTTGAGCCATCATCAGCGATAGATATCACCGGCGGTTCCGCCCATTTATCGGCCAGCTGTCCGGCAATGGCGCGGATAAGAATTCCGGCAGAACAAATCCCGATAACCGGAAAACCGGCGGCAAAGCTGTCTTGAATATGTGGCACGGTTTTATCAAACACATGATCAGGCATGACATCACCCGCATCAAAGCTGTCTGTTCTGGCATGCCATGACAGATCATGCGCGGCAATCAGCCCCCTTGCCAGTTCAGCGCCATGTCTGGTCATGCTGATTAAAACCGGAATGGGCATATCTTTGCTGATCACGCTATCCATGGATCGCTTCCTTTATAGATCAGTATCATGGAAAAATAGGGCGCATCTATTGGCGCATCTTTTAACGGCATGACCTGTTGATGCGGTAAGCTGGCATGGCTGATATAAATCGCATGATCCATCAGCCCCTGATCAGCAATCAACGCTCGCAATCTGTCCAGATGGCGGCCAAGTTTTATAATAACCACTGATTCCGATGCCGCCATTGCATCACGCAAGCGGTCATTATCCAGCGGCGCGGCAAGCACCGTCAATACATCCATCCGTGCCGCTAATGGCCGGAGCGCCGCCGAAGCAGACGCAACAAGCGATGACACACCAGCAATCATTTCAACCTCGACTTCATCCCGAAGCCGCGCCAGAAGATACATGAATGAGCCATAGAATAACGGATCGCCCTCGCATAACACCGCTACATCACGGCCAGCGTTCAAGTGATCCAGCAATGTTTCTGCCGCCGCGTCATATATCGCTTGCGCTGGTGCACGGCCAGATACCATAGGAATAACAATCGGCACCTCAATCGCGTCTGGGCGAATAGCATCTGCCATGATTTGCCGCGAAAAGCTGTCACCGCTATCAGGGGCGGGATAGGCAACTACGCTCACCTCACTGACGATGCGCCATGCTTTACGGGTGACTAATTCCGGATCACCGGGGCCTGTTCCAACCCCGAATAACCGGCCTTTTTTGATGTTCATTTTTCTGTTCCTTTTTCCCACACCCATTGCGTCACCGGCATGGCACTGCGCCAGCCACGATAGGGGCCAACCGGTTCGGCATGACTAACCGCAATCCGCACCAGACGGCCGCCGTGATGGTGATGTAACGCCAGCAGGATAGCCTCGCTTTCCAGCGTCACGGCATTGACCACTAACCGGCCGCCAGACGTTAGCCGCCGCATGACCAGTTCAGCCAGATCACGGCTTAACCCGCCCCCGATAAAAACCGCATCAGGTTGTTCCAGTTCTGCCGCAAGGGGCATGTTTTCCCCAATCACACCAGCCCATTTTGGCACACCTAGTTTGATGGCATTGGATTTAGCCACAGCTAGCCGGTCGTCCCGTAGCTCAACCCCTATGGCACGCGCATGGGCGGCGGCGCGCATCCATTCGATGCCTATTGAACCCGACCCGCATCCCAAATCCCATAGCAATTGTCCGGATACCGGTTTTAATCGCGCTAGTGTAATCGCCCGTATATCCGATTTTGTCAGCTTGCCGTCACTTTCATAGGCGCTATCCGCCAGCCCCGGAGCTGATGGATAAAATCCTTCCAGATGATCCGGACAAGCCACCGCCAGCACATGAAAATCAGCCACTTGTGGCGGCGTTTTTGCCCAGTCATTGGCGGTGCCGTCATATTTGGCTTCTTGCTGGCCGCCGATATAGGCCAGTGCTGTCATTTCTGCGGCACCTGCCCCCATCGCTATCAGCTGTTCTGCTGCCTGTTGCGGGGTCGCCGCGCTGTCAGCCAATATCAGCAGATGCGCTGATGGCATAATCGCCGCTCTGATCAATTCCACCGGCCGGCCATGTAACGTCATGGCATGAACATGCGCCATTGGCCAACCCATCCGGCTAGCCGCTAGCTGAAACCCTGAAACCGCTGGCTCTATCCGCATTTCATCCAGCGGAATTCGGGTGACGATACTGCTTCCTGCGCCATACCATAACGGATCACCTGTTGCGAGTATCACCGTTGGCTCACCACGCCAGCGGGCAAGCATGTCATAAATCCGGCTAAAGGGGCTTGGCCATGTGATGATTTCAGCGGTTGCATCGCCGGTTTGTGGTTGATCCTGCCTTAATTGCTTAACGGCGGCGATATGCCGATCCGGTGCAATAATATGCCGCGCGGATGTCAGCCGCGTGATCTGATCAGCGGATAAGCTGTTCAGCCCCGCCTCGCTCACCCCGAAAATATCAAGCCAGATCATGCGCAATCCCCATTGCCGGATGCGGCTATAATAGCCAGCGCATTGACCGCCGCCGCCGCCATTGCAGACCCGCCACGGCGGCCTGTTAGGGTGATATAAGGCGTGTCACAATGAGCGGATATTAACGCGTCTTTTGATTCGGTAGCACCAACAAACCCCACCGGAAAGCCCAGTATTGCCGCCGGTTTTGGCCAGCCTGATGCCAGCTGTTCCAGTAAGTGGAATAAAGCGGTTGGCGCATTACCGAATGCAACCACCGCTCCTTCAATATCCGGAAGCCAGCGATTGACCGCCGCCGCTGATCGTGTGGTCGCCAGCGTTTTTGCTTCTGCCGCGACATCAACATGATTGAGCGTGACAATAACCGGATTGTTAGCAGGCAGAAATCTGGCGGTAATGCCGGATGCCACCATCTGGCAATCACAGATAATAGGCTTGCCCTGCCGCAAGCTTGTTACCGCGCGTTCCACCACGTCATCCGACCAGACCAGATCATTAATAACATCCGGCATGGCTGAGGCATGAATAATCCGTTCAACCAGCGCCGCCAGCGCTGGCGGCAAATCAGCCAGTGATGGTACCGCCGCGCGCACCCGTTCAAAAGATTGCGCATAAATCGCTTCAGGGTCCTTGATATAATCAAAGCGTTCTGGCATCAGTTTTTATCTTTTGGCCTGTTCAGCACTGATTTAGGGCCTAGCGGATGATCCGCTTGCGGATAGGGATGGTGATGATGGTCATGTGAATGGTCATGATCATGCCCGTGGTCATGCGAATGGTCATGTGAATGATCATGGGCATGGTGATGGTGCTGATCCATATTCAACCGGCATTCACCGGTGCAGAATGTGGTGCATAGCTGACAATCCTCAACATTGCTTCCGGGTGCCGATACGCCCATGCCCTCGACATGGTGATGATGGCTTTCCTGTGGCAATCCCACTTCGTCCTCAAAACCCAGAACAGCGGTGCGATATTTACACATCGAACAGTTCATATTATTTGATCCGTTCAGAATTTCATGCACCCGCTCAACAAAGGTTTCGATCACCTGATCATGGTCATTCAGATATCCGGCCTTGACGAAAGATACATCCGGATGGCGGTCAGCCACGGCATCGGTGAAACCGTAAATGCGGTCAATCAGTATTCCTGAAAACAGAAAATACGGGAAAACGACAATGCGCTTGAAGCCTAGCTTGGTGACATTTTCAAGGCATGGTTCAACCAGCGGAAAAGTCACGCCGGAAAATCCGGTTTCGCACCAGCCTAGCCCAAGGCTTTCGACCAGCATCCGCGCCACTTTGGCAACATTTGAATTCGCATCAGGATCAGACGATCCCCGGCCAATCACCACCAGACAGGTATCATGGCGTTCAACAACGCCTTCGGCTTTATCGGCCGCATTCAATGCTTCTGTTACGCGATCACCCGCGGCTTTCAGCATTTTCAGATCAATGGCAAGCTCACGCCCATACTGTATCGTGATATCATTCTGGCTAGCGTAAGTATTAAGCACTGACGGAATATCATTTTTTGCATGACCGGCGGCAAACAGCATACCCGGTATGGCCAGCACATGATTCACGCCCTGTTCACGCAATTTATCCAGACCGGTTTTAATCACCGGCGTGGCGAATTCCAGATATCCGTATTCTACCGGCCAGTCAGGAAAATATGCTGGCAATTTTTCAGACAGAACAGCAAATTCGGCAACAGCTGATTTTGATCTACTGCCATGACCACATATCATGACCCCGTATTTAGGCTGGCTGGTTTTTGACTGTTCTGATTGTGACATGATAATCCTCTAAGATATAAAAATATTAAATGCGGTTATTTTTAATTCAGATGCCATTTTCAGGCACAGCATCAGCGTCAACATCAATGTCAGCGCTGGCCGTTTCAATCGCCTCATCCGTGTCATCATCGGTTTCATTTTGGCGGCCACGCAATATGCCCCATAATACCACACCAGCACCAGCCGCCGCTAATCCGGCCACCCCGACCAAATGGCCGTGACCGGCCAGATCACCAATATGCCCCAGATGGGCAAAGGCCAGTTTCGGCATCAAGATTACTAGCCCCATCACAAGCCATTTAGCCCCAAGCCATTTAGCTCCAAGCCATCCAAGAGATGCTAATTTCATAAATGTCATGATGTCATCCTTTCGCTTCTATCAGGTCAATGTCAGCGAAAGGTGGAAATGCTGATATCGGCGCCGGATACAGCCATATATGCTTGGCTTGCATTCCGCACCATAATATTAGCAACGGGCCTAAGCTATGGCTCTCACTGTTTTGTGAGTCCGCCGCACCAAGATCAATTCCACCCTATTAAACAAGGAACCCTATATTATTGATATAATATGGATTGGATTTATCAGCAATCAAATTATAAAGGAAGGTATGATTACCATTACCACCATCCTGATCTATGCCATCCCGTTAGCGTTTGCTATGCGGGCAATAATTCTGGCTATTGCCTTGATTATTGATGCCATCATTGGTGAGCCGGATATATTATGGCGATATCTGCCGCATCCGGTGGTTCTGTTCGGCCGGCTGATCAATATATTCAGCACATCATGGCATTCTTCCCGCGCCACCGGTTATGGCCGCCGCATATACGGGGTGATTGCTATATTCCTGCTTGTCATGATTGCCGCCCTGATAGGGGCTGGATTAGCCGCGTTAGGCCGGATAGCTGGGGCGTTTATTCATGGCGAATTATGGGGCGGTTTATGGGGCGGTTTATGGGGTGAATTATGGGGTGAATTATGGCCGGTGATCATACTGGAGACGGTGATTGTCACCATATTACTAGCTGGCCGTAGTCTGGATCAGCATGTCCGCCAAGTGGCCAATGCCCTAACAAATACTCCGACAGATGATGCCCTCACCGCCGCCCGCCATGCGGTTTCCATGATTGTCGGGCGTAATCCTGATCAACTGGATGCTCCGGCTATCTGTCGTGCCAGCATTGAAACCACCGCAGAAAATCTGTCTGACGGTGTTGTAGCACCGGCATGTTATTATCTGTTATTCGGGCTGCCGGGTATCATTGGCTATAAAATGATCAATACCGCCGATAGCATGATTGGTTATAAATCGGCTCGCTGGCTGGCCTTTGGCTGGGGGGCGGCACGGCTTGATGATCTGGCTAATCTGATCCCTGCCCGATTAACCGGTGGGTTGATTGTTCTGGCCGCGTTTTTGCCGCGCCCTTACATCGCGTGGCGTGCCATGCGGATTATGTGGCGTGATGCCGGATATCACCGTTCACCGAATGCTGGCTGGCCAGAAGCGGCCATGGCTGGCGCGTTGAATATTGTGCTTGCAGGCCCCAGAAAATACGGTGCCAGAATGTCAACAGATGCGCCGCTAAATCCGGCCGGCCGCATCGCCGACCACAAAGATATTTATGCGGCGCTCGGCTATTTATGGCGCGTCACCGCCATTATGATCATGGGGTTACTGGCAATCGGGCTATGGCATATCAATCTGTAATAATGAATTAAAGTCCGGCAATACGCGCGATAGCATCCAGATCAGCATGTGCGGCCAGATGGTTGGCTAGCTGATCCAGAGTGGTATCAATTTGTTGATCAAAAATAATCTGGCTAGATGCCTTACCATGTCGGTTTAGCCATGCCGACCGGAATGTGTCACTGGCAAAAAGCCCGTGCATATAGCATCCGGCGACTTGCCCATCCGGGCTGATCGCGCCATCCACATTTATGCCATCACGCCCCTCAATATGATGCACCATGGGCTGTGCGGTATCAGCACCGGTTGTCTGGCCAAGGTGGATTTCATATCCGGAAATAGCGGCACCTGTTCGGGTTTCGATGCCTGTCGTATGGGTCAGGGTTTTCTGTTCGGTCAATGTGGTTTCAATATCCAGCAATCCCAGGCCATCAACACGGCCGGCCATGCCTTCGATGCCGTCCGGATCATGAATATATTTGCCCAGCATCTGATAGCCGCCACATAACCCGATCACTGCCCTACCATGCCGCCGCAAGGTCATCAGGTCTTGATCCCATCCCTGCTCGCGCAAGAATTGCAGATCAGCAATCGTTGATTTTGATCCGGGCAATAACACCAGATCAGCATCAAGCGGCAATGGCTCACCCGGTTTTACCAGCGTCACCCGAAAACCGGGGTCTTGGCTTAATGGATCAAGATCATCAAAATTGGCAATACGCCGGATCACCGGCACGGCCACATGATAGCTGTCATGATTGCTGGACTGGCTGGATTTGGTTTCCAGATCAAGGATATCTTCGGCTGGCAATCGTGCCGCCGCCCCGAACCACGGCAAAATGCCCAGCCCCTGCCAGCCGGTGCGGGCGGATATGATATCCATTCCATCGGCAAACAGGCTGGTATCACCGCGAAATTTATTGATAAGAAAGCCTTTGATCCGCTGTTTTTCTGACGGCTCCAGCACCGCATGTGTCCCCACCAGCGAGGCGATAACGCCGCCGCGATCAATATCACCAACCAGTATCACCGGCACATCGGCTTCTTCGGCGAACCCCATATTGGCCAGATCACCTTGCCGCAAATTGACTTCCGCCGGGCTTCCTGCACCTTCGATAATCACCAGATCAGCTCTGGCTTCCAGTCGGGCATAACTTTCCATGACTTTGGGCATCAGGCTGGCTTTATGCTGGCCATATTCGGCGGCACGCATGGTGCCGTAACGCGCGCCCTGAACAATGATCTGGGCGCCGGTATCGGTTTCGGGTTTTAACAAAACCGGATTCATATCCGATATCGGGGCTACTCTGGCGGCGCGTGCCTGCAATGCCTGCGCTCTGCCAATTTCGCCATGATCGCTGGTTACGGCCGCGTTATTTGACATGTTTTGCGGCTTGAACGGCATCACCGTTAAGCCCTGACTGGAAAAATATCGGCATAATCCGGCAACAAGCACGGATTTACCCACATTCGAGCCAGCGCCCTGAACCATGATGCTGGCCGTCATGATTAGTATTCCACCCCGATTTGCGCCTTGATACCGGAACGGAAGGGATGCTTGACCAGTGTCATTTCTGTCACCAGATCAGCACATTCTATCAGCTCATCGCTAGCGTTACGGCCAGTCAGGATAACATGGGTCATTTCCGGTTTTTCGGTTTTCAGAAACGCAATCACTTCGCCGGTGTCAATATATCCATATCGCATGGCAATATTGATTTCATCCAGCAGCACCAGATGATGCTCGCCGCTCCGGATCAGCTCTTTGGCTTTTTCCCATGCGGCGGTCGCGGCGGCGATATCGCGTTCTTTATCCTGCGTTTCCCATGTAAAGCCCTCACCCATGGTATGAAACGCGCAAATATCGGAAAACGTCGCCATGATCAGATCACGTTCACCGGTGGATAACCCGCCCTTGATAAACTGCACAACTGCAGACGGCAGACCATGGGCAATACAGCGAAACACCATGCCAAACGCCGCCGATGATTTGCCCTTACCTTTGCCGGTATGAACAATGATCAATCCTTTTTCTTCGGTTTTCGTGGACATAATCCGGTCACGCGCGGCTTTTTTCTTGGCCATTTTGGAGTTATGGCGGCTGATATCATCATCTTGATCTGTCATGTTATCCTCATTCATCACTTATTCGGGCATGTATCTATTGTGGCCTGATTTGTTCTGAGTTGCTATATTTTTTCTGCTTTCATCAATGTTTCCCCTGTGGCGTTCCGTCTAGGGTGCCACAATCCGCGATCAATCGCTTCCTGAAACCGGTTCAGAATATCCTGCCACGCATCCGGATTTTCTTCTTTGAGGAATTGCGCTACATCCTCATTTTCGACCCAGCCATCAAACAACGCTTCAAAATGATGATCTTTGACCTGTCTGGTCGTTGCCGCAAAAGCAAACAGATAATCCAGCGTTGCGGCCATTTCAAACGCGCCTTTATAGCCGTGACGCATCACGCCTTTGATCCATTTCGGGTTAGAGGCACGGCCACGAACCACCCGCGATATTTCTTCGGCCAGACTTCTGATTTGAGGACGTTCGGCCAGCGCATGATCCCCCATATATACTGGTACATCCTGACCTTTCAGCACGGCGACAGTTGCCGCCAGCCCGCCTGCAAATTGATAGTAATCATCCGAATCCAGAATATCATGTTCGCGGTTATCCTGATTATGCAGAACCGCGTCTGTATGTTTCAGCCGGCGGGTTAATCCCGCATGATCAGCCACGCCTTCGTTATCCTCACCATAGGCATAACCGCCCCACTGGATAAAAGTTTCGGCAAAATCAGCACGACTATCCCAGATGCCTTCATCGATTAATGTCTGCATGCCTGCTCCATACGCCCCCGGCATGGCGCTGAATACGCGAAAACTGGCATGACGCGCGGCATCGGTTTCTGTCATGCCTTTTGCTATCAGCTCATCACGATCATGCCGCCATCTTGCGGCTAATGGATTATCGGCCTCTGGCTCATCAAGACTGGCCACGGCACGCACGGCTTTATCAAACAGCGCAATCTGTGCCGGAAACGCATCACGGAAAAACCCCGATGCCCGCAAGGTCACATCTACACGCGGGCGGCCAAGCACGCTAACCGGCATGACATCAAAACCGGTGACACGGCGGCTGGCGCTATCCCATTTGGGTTCAACCCCCATCAAGGCCAATGCTTGCGCCAGATCATCACCGCCGGTACGCATATTTGCCGTCCCCCATACAGACAGAACAATAGCCGCCGGATAATCGCCATGATCCTGCACATACCGATCAAGGAGCGCATGCGCCGATGCCCAGCCTATCCGCCACGCCACCGGTGATGGAACTGCTCTGGTATCAACAGAAAAGAAATTGCGGCCAGTGGGCAAGACTTCTGGTTTGCCGCGTGTTGGTGCGCCTGATGCACCGGCTGGCACATATCCACCAGCCAACCCGCGCATCAGATAATATAGCTCTTTTTCCGGCGACTGGATGACCGCTGAGCGGATCAATGGCAAGGCATTATCCAGAATTAATCTGGTATTCGTCCAGCTATCCGCCGGATTCTCACGACCAGCAATCAGCTCAACCGCCAGCGCGTTTAGCCGTTCAACCACATCACCATGACTGCGCCATATGCCCCATTCACCGCGATCCAGCACCGCCGGTTTATCCCATTCCCACGGCAAAGCGCGATCAGTGGTAAGCGGATCAAAACCTTCGGCCATTGGCAGAATATCTGCGGCAAGTGTCCGCAAAATAGATTGCCCATCGCCCGACCCATCCCCGCGCGGGATACGCATAATAGCGGTTAACAGACCTGTTTGCTGTTCGTCATCGGCTAGCTGGCCAAAAATATGTAACCCGTCCCTGATCTGCATATCCTTAATATCACAAAGATAATTATCCAGTTTCTGCAGCTTTTCGTCATTGCTGTCATTGGCATTAATACCGCAATCCGTTGCCAGTCCAGCCAGTTCTGCATGAGATAGAATATCATCCATCAATGCCGATGTGCGCCGCGTATCCACGCCCACCGCCTCATAATATTCGTCCATGCTGGCTTCCAGTTCGGCCATCACGCCATGGCTATCGGCCAGCGTCATAGGCGGGGTCAAGTGATCAATAATGACCGCCGCGCTCCGCCGTTTCGCCTGACTGCCCTCACCCGGATCATTAACAATAAACGGATAAAAATGCGGCATTGGCCCCAGACATATTTCTGGCAGACAATCAGCATCAAGTGCTAACGCTTTCCCCGGCAACCATTCCAGATTGCCATGCTTGCCCAGATGGATCACGGCATCGACATGAAAATCATGGCGGCACCAGAAATAAAAGGCCAGATAATGATGCGGTGGCGGCAAATCCGGTGAATGATAGCTGGCTTTCGGATCAATGTTATATCCGCGCGCCGGTTGAATGGCGATGGCAACATGCCCCATCATCACAACCGGCAAGGCAAAACCCTGTTCGGCCGCATCCGGCATCATGCCTATCATGGGGTCTGTTTCCGGCATCCCCCAGCGTTCTGTTATCAGCTGTTGAACGGTATCCGGCAACGCCGCAAAACACGCTTTATAATCAGCTAATGGCATCCACGCATCTACCTGCCGGCCAGCAATTCCGCTATTGGTTGGCCGTGATTTAATGGTATCCATCAATGTTCTGGTATCGCTTGGACAATCGGCAATATGATATCCTTCGGCCTCAAGTCGCCGCATCACCGTTAACGCGCTTGCCGGCGTATCCAGCCCAACCCCGTTCGCCAGACGGCCATCACGATTAGGATAATTTGCCATGACCATGGCCAGCCGTATCTGATCACGCGGTTTTTGTGATAGCATCAACCAGTTCTTAGCTAGCATAGCTACCCATTCCGCACGATTAGGTTCGGCTTCATATCGGCTTACCATTGCTTCGGTTAGCGTGTCTTTGACAGGGGATGTTTTGAACCCGACCGCACGGCTGATAATGCGGCCATCCAGTTCAGGCAAGACAACATTCATGGCCAGATCACGCGCGTTGAGTCCGGCCATGCCATCTTGCCACTGGGATTTGGTTGAGGTGCTGAACACCACCTGAAGCACGGGCGCGTTAACCGCCCCGAACGGCCCCGGCGATTGATCATTATCGCCTTTATGTTGCACCGGATCAGAAACCGCAAAGCTGGTCGCGTTAAGAATTACACCTGCCCCTGCCTGTTCTAGCAAACTAGCCGTGATGCCGGCGGATTCGGCTTCTTTCAGACTAGACGCATATATGGGCAAGGCATAAATCCCCTGATCGGTTAATGCGCCAATCAGTGCATCAACCGGTGCCGTTTGGCCTGATTGCATCAATGCCCGATAAAACACAATCGCCGCTATCGGTGGCGGTTGTTTTGTCTTATCGGGAATAGCGGCATGCCATATGGTATGCATGTCTGCCATATCGACCGGCGTTTGCCCCGGCCAGTATAATCCGGATTTCAATAATGGTCGCGGCGGCGGTGCTGTATCAGATGCCGTCATGATATCGGTCATGGCCATCAGCAAGGCGCGCGCATTCGCCATGCCGCCATGATCCAGATATGCCGCTAATTGTGCCAGTTGTTCTGGCGGTAATGTTGATAACCGATCCATTTCCGGATCAGCCCGGCCATCCCCCGGCAACATGGCCAGAATAATGCCATGCTGTTTTGCCATAAGCGATAATTGTTCGACTCCATACGGCCAGTACCCTGACCCGCCTAGCAAACGAACAACAATCATCCGCGCATGCGATAGCGTATTCTGGATATACAGATCAATAGAAAACGGGTGCGACAGGGTAAGGATATTGGCCAGACGCAGATCATTAGCGGCAAAACCGGATTGGCTGGCGGCTTCTGCCAGTAGGCTAATCTCACTATCTGCCGCCGTCAGAATAACCATATCAGCAGGCGATTGGCCTAAATCAACCGCTTCACCGCTGGCGTATAAATCGCCGGATTGTTCTATATTAAGTAGATGCATGAAGCTCTCGCGGTGATTAAGTCGGCGGTCATCCGGTGATTGATCCACCAGTGCGTTTGGCCAGTGTATCGACATCCATACCAGCATGGCCAATGACAACCAGACGTCCATGTCCTGCATTATCATCGGTCGGCATCGCTGATCCGGCTGGGGTATAGTAATGTTCCACCCGACTGCCAACTGCCTGCACAACCAGCGGCGCGCGTTTGCCGGTGACGGTCAGAAACCCCTTGGCACGAAGCATGCCCCCCGGTTCTGCCAGCTCCTTAATCGCATCAACAACCTGTTCTGCTGTATCCAGTGGCGGAATAGATAATATCACGGTTTGAAAAGCATCATGCCCGTGATCATGTCCGTGGTGATGGTGATGGTGATCATCATCGTGATCATGGTCATGGTCATGGTCATCATGTTCATGATGGTGATCATGCAATGTATGGGCGCTCCGTTGAAATGCCTCAGCCTCAAGCCCCAATC